>Ga0194039_1000008_pt1 | contig 152282 bp, 138 predicted proteins | sample JunL228m_MetaG_FD_148679 | JGI IMG/M metagenome (GOLD analysis project Ga0194039, IMG submission 148679) | Anoxic zone freshwater microbial communities from boreal shield lake in IISD Experimental Lakes Area, Ontario, Canada - Jun2016-L227-8m | ecosystem: Environmental > Aquatic > Freshwater >...
TGCCGCCAAACTTGGCCGCCAGCACCGAGGTGATGGCCGCCGTCAGCGTGGTCTTGCCGTGGTCAACGTGCCCAATCGTGCCCACATTGACGTGGGGCTTGGTACGTGCGAATTTTTCTTTTCCCATTTTTCAATTCTCCAAAGAGCAAATTCCCGTGATGAGGTTTAACGTCTGCACGGTGTTGCTGGTTCGCTCTGCACGGGAACAGAGCGGCACATCGTCGCAGACAGGGGTGAAACTTGTAGTCAGTTGGGGACAGACTCTGCCGCTGGTCGGCTTTGGACTGTCCCGTACAAAGTCTTTACTTGGTCCTTGCCGCCATGATGGCTTCAGACACGTTACGCGGAGCTTCCGAGTAGTGCTTGAATTCCATCGTATAGGTTGCACGGCCCTGCGACATCGAACGCAGGGTGGTGGAATAACCAAACATTTCGGACAGCGGTACTTCGGCCTTGATGGCCTTGCCGCCACCGGCCATGTCGTCCATGCCCTGAACCATGCCGCGGCGTGAGGACAGGTCGCCCATCACGTTGCCGGCGTAGTCTTCGGGGGTTTCCACTTCGACCGCCATCATCGGCTCCAGAATCACCGGGCTGGCCTTGCGGCAGCCTTCCTTGAAACCGAAGATAGCTGCCATCTTGAACGCGTTTTCGTTCGAGTCCACGTCGTGGTAGGAACCAAAGTGCAGTGTGACCTTGACGTCCACCACGGGGTAACCTGCCAGCACGCCTTGGGTCAGGGCTTCGATCACGCCCTTCTCGACCGCGGGGATGTACTCGCGCGGAACCACGCCGCCCTTGATGGCGTCAACAAACTCAAAGCCCTTGCCGGCTTCGTTGGGCTCGACCTTGAGCACAACGTGGCCGTACTGGCCCTTGCCGCCGGACTGGCGCACGAACTTGCCTTCGGCGTCTTCGACCGTCTTGCGGATCGTTTCGCGGTAGGCCACTTGGGGCTTGCCGACGTTGGCTTCAACGCCGAATTCGCGCTTCATGCGGTCCACAATAATTTCGAGGTGCAACTCGCCCATACCGGCGATCAGGGTTTGGCCAGACTCTTCATCCGTCTTGACGCGGAACGACGGGTCTTCCTGGGCCAGACGCTGCAGGGCAATGCCCATCTTTTCCTGGTCGGCCTTGGTCTTGGGTTCCACTGCTTGCGTAATCACGGGCTCAGGGAACACCATGCGCTCAAGCATCACGATGGCGTTGGGATCGCACAGGGTTTCGCCGGTGGTGACGTCCTTCAAGCCAACGCAAGCGGCGATGTCGCCAGCGCGGATTTCGCTCACTTCTTCGCGGTTGTTGGCGTGCATTTGCACGATACGGCCGATACGCTCTTTCTTGCCGCGGATCGGGTTGTACACACTGTCGCCCTTTTGCAGAACGCCGGAGTAGACGCGCACAAAAGTGAGCTGACCGACAAACGGGTCGGTCATCAGCTTGAACGCAAGCGCCGAGAACTTCTCGCTGTCGCTGGCTTGGCGCACTACGGGGTTCTCGTCATCATCGATGCCGCTGACCGGGGGAATATCCACGGGCGAAGGCATGAACTCGATGATCGCGTCAAGCATACGCTGCACGCCCTTGTTCTTGAAGGCCGAACCGCAGTACATGGGCTGGATTTCGGTGGCGATGGTGCGCGTACGAATGCCGAGCTTGATTTCCGCTTCAGTCAGTTCGCCTTCTTCGAGGTACTTGTTCATCAGTTCCTCGGACGCTTCGGCGGCCGCTTCGACCATCTTTTCGCGCCACTCGTTGGCCAGAGGCAACAGTTCTGCGGGAATTTCGCGGTAGTCAAACAGCATGCCCTGCGAAGCCTCATCCCAGATGATGGCTTTCATCTTGATCAGATCGACCACGCCGGTGAAATGCTCTTCGGCACCGATTGGGATCACCATCGGAATCGGGTTGGCCTTCAGGCGCAGACGCATCTGTTCAACCACCTTGAAGAAGTTGGCACCGGTGCGGTCCATCTTGTTGACAAACGCCAGGCGCGGCACCTTGTACTTGTTGGCCTGACGCCAAACGGTTTCCGACTGGGGCTGCACGCCGCCCACGGCGCAGTACACCATGCAGGCACCGTCAAGCACACGCATCGAGCGCTCCACTTCAATCGTGAAGTCAACGTGTCCGGGGGTATCAATGATGTTGATGCGGTGCTCGGGCAAGGACTTGTCCATGCCTTTCCAGAAGCAGGTGGTGGCAGCCGATGTGATCGTGATGCCGCGCTCTTGCTCTTGCTCCATCCAGTCCATGGTGGCGGCGCCGTCGTGCACTTCACCAATTTTGTGATTCACGCCGGTATAAAAGAGTACGCGCTCGGTGGTGGTAGTTTTACCGGCGTCGATGTGAGCGGAAATACCGATGTTGCGGTAGCGCTCAATGGGGGTATGGCGAGCCATGATGGGTCCTTGGTTGATCTGTATCTTGAAACCGCCACCCGCACAATGCGGCGTGGCGTGCGGCTTAGCTGGTTAGCGGTCTGATTGGCAAAGCACACGCCTTGCCAGGAGCACCAAGAAACAGATAAGCCGCGTGGTCCGATTTAGAAGCGGAAATGCGAGAAGGCCTTGTTGGCTTCGGCCATGCGGTGAACTTCGTCACGCTTCTTCATTGCACCGCCACGGCCTTCGGTTGCTTCGAGCAACTCATTGGCCAGACGCTGCGCCATGGACTTTTCACCCCGCTTGCGTGCCGCTTCCTTGATCCAGCGCATGCTCAGCGCCAGACGACGCACCGGACGAACTTCCACCGGCACCTGGTAGTTGGCACCACCCACGCGGCGGGACTTGACTTCCACCATGGGTTTGACATTGTTGATGGCAACGCTGAACGCTTCCATCGGGTCCTTGTCAGGGTGCTTCTTTTCGATCAGTTCCAGCGCGCCGTAAATGATGCGCTCGGCAACTGCCTTTTTGCCGCCTTCCATGATCACGTTCATGAATTTGGACAGCTCTACATTGCCGAACTTGGGATCCGGCAGGATTTCACGTTTAGGGACTTCGCGACGACGTGGCATGTTTCACCTCATATGCTTCAGTTGGCATCCTTACGGACACCGCGGGAGTCATCAAACCCCCACTTACTCGACCCACCCAAACGATTTCGGGCTTCGGGTCACTTCGTTTACCCCACCGGCCAAGGCGGGAAAACACCGTTTTTGGAAAATTTGCGCCTTTTCCGAAGGCGTTGGTCTGTTGCCAGACCCGAAGGGTATTACGCCTTCTTGGGACGCTTGGCGCCGTACTTGGAGCGCGACTGCTTGCGGTCTTTCACGCCTTGCAAGTCGAGCGAGCCACGCACGATGTGGTAGCGCACACCCGGCAGATCCTTGACACGACCGCCGCGAACCAGCACTACGCTGTGTTCCTGCAGGTTGTGGCCTTCGCCGCCGATGTAGGAGATGACTTCAAAACCGTTGGTCAGGCGCACCTTGGCAACCTTACGCAGAGCGGAATTGGGCTTTTTAGGCGTTGTGGTGTACACGCGAGTGCACACGCCACGACGCTGCGGAGAGTTCTGCATCGCAGGACTCTTCGACTTGATGGTCTCGACCTCACGGCCTTGACGCACGAGCTGGTTAATAGTTGGCATTGAAAAACGTCCCTAAACGTTTGATGTAATACGAAAACGTGAATCCCTTCGGAATTTCCGAAAAGCCTTCTAATGTACCAGATCGAGGGTTTCCCCGCAATCGGGATCGCGCTTAAATGTCGGCCGCGCGTGGCGAAATCAGCGAATCCACATGCGGATGGTGTCCCAGGCCCGGCCCAGAACGCCGGCCTGCTCCACGGTCTCCAGCGCCACCAGAGGGATTTCGGTCAGGACTTGGTCACCCAGAAAAACCTGCAAGTTGGCCACCGACTGGCCCTTGGCAATCGGCGCCACCACGGCTTGCGGGTACTGCACCTGGGTCTTGAGCTTGGCCGCGTTACCCCCCGCCACGACCACGACGATGGGCTGAAGCCGCCCGAGCTTGACCTGGGAAGCACTTCCTTTCCAGACCTGGGACGAAACCACCGCCTGGTTGGCGTCAAACAACTTCACCGCTTCAAACGCGGTAAAGCCCCAATTGAGCAACTTTTGCGATTCGTTGGCCCGCGCGTTTTCGTTTGCAGCACCAAGCACTACCGACAGTAAGCGCCTGCTACCGCCGACTGCGGCCTCCCCCGCCACCGGTGTTGACGGAGCCAGATTCGGGAAGTCGCGCCTGGCCGTGGCCACCATGCAGTAACCGGCCGTGTCGGTGTAGCCGGTTTTCAGGCCATCGACCGTGGGGTCGCGGAAAAGCAACAGGTTACGGTTGCTGTCGTTGGCAGCCGGGGTTCCCGGATAGCGGTACTTCTTGATGGCGTAGTAGCCCACGTAGTCGGGAAAGTCGGCCATCAGGCGCGTCGCCAGGACGCTGAGGTCGCGCGCCGTGGTGCTGTGACCGGCCTGGGCCAGCCCCTCGGGGTTCTTGTAGCCGGTGGACTTCATGCCCAGCACCCGCGCCTGGTCGTTCATCATCTGGACAAAGTGCTCCGCGCTCCCGCCGACGCCTTCGGCCAGAGCCATGGTCGCGTCGTTGCCCGACTGCACGATCATTCCCTTGATCAGGTCTTCCACCGGCACCTGCATCTTGGGATCAACAAACATGCGTGAGCCCGGCATCTTCCAGGCGCGCTCGCTCACCGGCAGCGTTTGCTTGAGGTCAAGTTTCTTGCTACGCAGCGCGTCGAACACCAGATACGCCGTCATCAACTTGGTCAGCGAGGCCGGCTCCACCGGCATATCCACGTCCTTGAAAGCCAGCACCTGGTTGGCGGTGACGTCGAGCAGCAAGTAGGCGCGCGCCGCGATTTCGGGCGGCTGCGGCGCTTGCGCGTGGACAGACAGGCACACAAAGAGCGCGAGCGCGGAAAGAATGGATTTCATGGATGCCAAGAGGGTCAAACGGCGCAAAGCGGAGCCCGGGCTACAAAAAATGGCCCTTAGCGGGTGCAAGCAGGGGCGCTGAGGTGGCGAACCACCAGACTGCGCAACAGGGGCAATTGTCCATGAAAGAAGTGCGTTGCGCCCGGAATCACCGTCACGGGCAGCGCTTGCGGGCGCGCCCACTGCAACACATCGGCCAGCGCAACCGTGTCGTCGAGTTCGCCATGCAGCACCAGGGTGTGCTCACGCAAGTCGGCCGGAACGTCGGCCACACCAAAGCGCGACACGGCCGTGCCCACCAGCACCAGTTTGTGCGGCGCACGCGCTGGGCCGAGCGCGGCCAGCGCCTGGCTGGTCACAAAGGCCCCAAAGGAAAAGCCCGCCAGCGCCAGCGGGACGCCCGGCCCAGACTGCATGCTCTGGTCGATCACCGCCAACAGATCCTGCAACTCGCCCCGCCCTTCGTCGTGCACGCCTTCGGTGCCGCCAACACCCCGGAAGTTGAAGCGCACGGCGCGCCAGCCACACAGGACAAATGCGCGCGCCAGCGTTTGCACCACCTTGTTGTTCATGGTGCCGCCAAACAGGGGGTGCGGGTGTGCGATGACGGCAACGCCGCGAGGCGCCACCCCATCGGGGAGCAACGGTGCATCCACCAGGGCCTCAATGGCACCCGCCTGACCTTGCAGTGTGATTTTCTGGGTGTGTGCGTTCACGGATCAGCGCCCGAGGTGTGGCGGCACCAGCAGGCGCTCCACCACCTTGCCGCCAATCAGGTGCGAGGTGACGATTTCGTCAATATCCTGCGTATCCACGTAGCTGTACCACACGCCCTCGGGGTACACCACCGCCACCGGCCCGGCGGCGCAGCGGTCCAGGCAACCAGCCTTGTTGACCCGCACCTGGCCCGGCCCGGCCAAGCCTGCGTCGCGGATCTTCTGCTTGCAGTGGTCAAATGCCTGTTGCGCACTGTGGCGCGCGCAGCACGCCTCGTCGTTCTTGCGCTCATTGAGGCAGAAAAAAATGTGACGCTCGAAGTAGGGCGCAGGGGTTTCTGGGGTTGCAGTCATGCGCCAATTCTAGTTTTTCGATTCAGCGCGCCCAATTTGGGAAACAACATACAGAAGCGTGGCATAGGGCCACAGCCAGCCCAGCCACTGCGCCAGACCATGGAAGCGGATGAACCGCCCCTGCTCCCAGGCTTGCAGGGTTTGCGCGAAATACGGGCTTGTGGGCGCCTGGTTGAGCAGGCCCAGGTACACGCCCAGGGCCAGCAGCAGCAGTGCAGCGCCTGCGCGCCACGGAATCCACGCCAGCAGCAGCGCCAGGAACAGCGCCAGCAGCATGCCGAGCAGCGCGGGCATCCCCAGCCAGGCCCAGGCATGGGAAGGCCCCCAACTCAGGGCGGCCGAAAGCGCGGTCGCAGCCACACCCACGGCCAGGGTCAGCAGCACCAAGGGCACGCGCCGGTGCAGCGAGCGAACGACGCAATACCCCAGCAGGCAGGGGATCAATAGGCCCAGACAGACGCACAGGCTTTCCATCCCGGGTGCCAATGGCCGCAGCCCGATGTCGTGCAGGGAAAACCACTCGCGCCAAGGCGTTTCACTCAACTCCAGCGCCAGCGCATCGTGCACACGCACTAAAACTTGCCCCAGCCCAAAGGGCACGGACGCCGGAAACATCAGCGCCAGCGGCCAGGTGGCCAGCAACACCATGCCGCCGCGCGACTGCTCCACAAACCAGCGCGCACGCAGCCGACTCCAGCGCCGCACCAGCCCCATGCGGTCAAGCAGCAGTGTGGCGCAGGCACCCAAACCCGCGCCAACGGTGTTGAACAGGAGGTCTTCGCGCGAGGGTACGCGCTCAGGCAGGTAGCTTTGCAGGGTTTCCATGGCAAGCGAAAGCAGCATCCCCAGCAGCAGGGGAAACAATACCGGGTGGCGTGCGCGCGCGCGCAGCACGCTCAGGGCGAGCAGCGCTCCCAAAGGCATGTAGCCCAGCACATTGATCGTGACGTCGAACCCGGTCCAGTAGCGCTGCAGCGGTGCCAACAGGAAAGCCCAGGGTGGCAGACCCTGGTCGCGCCAGGGCGAAAACGGATACAAACTGGCATAAACAATCAGCGCGCCATACGCCAGCGCAAGCGGAGAGGCTGATGTTTTATGCATACGGAACCATGGTAGCAGCCGTTGCCCAAACCCTAAAAAAAACCCCAGCACTAGGGCTGGGGTAGTAAGCCTTTTTGCTGTCACACATCCAGGCCCCGCTCAGGGAGGAAAAGCGGGAGGTAGCAAGCTACCCGGGCTGAAATATAGCAATTCTTTTGTGGGGATGCAAGAAAAAGGTTTCACTTTTTATCAATTAAGCCGTCACCTTTGCGACTCCACAGCCCGCTGTGTGCCGCTGCGTTTGCGGGATTTTTTGCTGCGACGCCAGCTTGAAACGACCGCAACCGCACAGAATGAGGCACAATTTTCCCCCATGACGCATTCCACCCCCTACGCTCCCTTTCCCCTCGGGCGACCCCGCCGCCTGCGCCGCGACACGTTCACCCGCAACCTGGTGCGCGAAAACACACTCACCGCCCACGACCTGATTTACCCCGTCTTTGTCGTGGACGGCCAGCGCCAGCGCGTGCCCATTGCCTCGATGCCAGGCGTGGAGCGCCTCAGTCTGGACCTGCTGCTGCCCGTGGCCGAAGAGTGCGTAAAACTGGGTATTCCGGTGATGGCGCTGTTTCCGGTGATTGACCAGTCGCTCAAGACCTACGACGGCAAGGAAGCCACCAACCCCGACGGACTGGTTCCGCGCGTGGTGCGCGGCTTGAAGAAGGAGTTTCCCGATCTGGGCGTGATGACCGATGTGGCGCTTGACCCCTTCACCAACCACGGCCAGGACGGCCTGCCCGACACCCGCCCCGAGGCGGGGGGCTACATCCTCAACGACGAGACGGTGGAAGTACTGGTGCGCCAGGCGCTGGCCCAGGCCGACGCCGGTGTGGACATCGTCGCCCCGAGCGACATGATGGACGGGCGCATTGGTGCTATTCGCCACGCGCTCGAAGCCCGGGGCCACATCCACACCCGCATCATGGCCTACAGCGCCAAATACGCCAGCGCGTTTTACGGGCCGTTTCGCGACGCGCTCGGCTCGGCCAGCAACCTGGGCAAAAGCAACAAAAAGGTCTACCAGATGGACCCGGCCAATAGCGACGAAGCGCTGCGCGAAGTCGCACTCGACATTGCCGAGGGTGCCGACATGGTCATGGTCAAGCCCGGCATGCCCTACCTGGACGTGGTGCGGCGCGTCAAGGACGAGTTCAAGGTGCCCACGTTTGCCTACCAGGTCAGCGGCGAGTACGCCATGCTCAAGGCGGCGGCACAAAACGGCTGGCTCGACCACGACGCCGTGATGCTCGAAGCGCTGCTGGCATTCAAGCGTGCGGGCGCCGACGGCGTGCTCACCTACTTTGCCCGCGACGCTGCCCGCCTGCTGCAGCAATGAGAGTGCCTGAGGCTGCCCTTTGGCAGCTTTGGGCCGTTTTCCCGTTAACCCGCTGACTTGGGGGGCCGATGCGCATCTTCCATATCCAGAGCAACAGCGTCACCGAAAGCGCCGACCTGGACGCGCTCACCCACCAGGGCCTGCCACCGCAAGGTTTTGTCTGGTTGGCGTGCGCGCGCAGTGAGTTTGAGTTGCAGCAAACCCCGATCCAGGCCATGCTGCTGGCCCTGTGCGGGATGCAACTGGTGGATCTGCATATCTCGGACCTGCTCAACAAGCAGTTGCCGTCGCATTACGACTTCACCTCGCAGTACGACGTGCTGGTGTTTCGACGCCTGGCTGCGGGCACCAGTGCGCTGGCGCAGGACGCCGAGGAGCCCACCCTGCCCAACGCCGCACGCCGGGGCGGGCCACCGATCCTGCGCCGCATCGACACCAACCCGGTCGGGTTTGCCATTTTCGAGCGCGTGCTGCTGACCGTGCACCCCAGCGACTGCGCCGTGCGTGAAGCCTACGCAAGCAAGTTGCAGCAAGCCGCCCGCACGGAGGCGCGCGCCAGCGGCGTGCGCCTGCCAGCCAGCCCGGCCGACATGATGCTGCGCATCGTCAACCTGATGGTCGATGGTTTTCTGGAACTGCGCCGCGAACTGACCCACCAGCTCGACCACTGGCAAAGCGAACTGCTCAACCCCCGCACGCGCTTTAACAACTGGGGGGCTTTGCTCGATGCGCGCTTGTCGCTGCACCACCTGGACGAAATCTGCGAAGACCAGCGCGCCGCGCTGCAGGACTGGATCGAGGCGATCAAGACCTGGCCCGACGCCGACTCGGCAGCCGAACAGCGCGAACGCGACCTGCTGCAGGTGCGCAGCCGCGATGTGCTCGAGCACATCGAGCGCGTGGTGCACCACGTGCGCCGGCTGGAACAAAGTGCTGAGACAGCCGTGCAGATGCACTTCAGCGTGCAGGGCAGCCGCACCAACGACATCATGCGCACGCTCACCGTGCTGACCGCGATCTTTTTGCCGCTGAACCTGATCACCGGCTTCTTTGGCATGAATTTCGACGCGCTGCCCCTGATCCACCAGCAAAAAGGCCTGCTGTGGGCGATCGGCATCATGGTGCTGATCGCGACAACCCTGGTGCTGGTGTTCTGGCGCAAGCGCTATCTGGCGCGCAGCCAGCAATAGCGTCGCGTCAAATGTAGGGCGCGCTTAACTGCTCATTGGCCAGCACCCGCTGTGTGGCCTCGCGCTCAAGCATGCGCAACAGGTACGGCCCCAGGTGCGCCCGGTCGCGCGCCGGGTTGCTGTCAAAGTTGCGCGTCCAGCGGCACAACGTAAACACATAGGGATCGAGCGCGCTGAACTGCTCGCCCATGAACCACGGCCCGGCGTTGTGTTGCACTTCGTCGTCAAGCAGGTCCAGCAGGCCGCCTATTTTTTTCTGCGCCTGCGCCTTGACCTCGGCAGCACCCGCAACGTTGCCGTCATCCACCCAGCGCTCGGGGTAGAAATACACAATCAGGCTGCTTTGCAAGGTGTTGGTCAGCCACACCAGCCATTTGTAGAACTGCGCACGCTGCGCCGTGCCCACGGGCGGGGCCAGGCCGGCCTGGGGGTGCGTGTCGCACAGGTGCATGCAGATGGCAGCAGTCTCGTACAACACCAGCTCGCCATCGGTCAGCGCGGGCAGCAGCCCGTTGGGATTCAGGCGCAGAAAAGCGGGCGATTTGTGCTCGCCGCTGGCGCGGTCCACCAGCACGCGCTCAAACGGAACGCCCAGTTCTTCGAGCAGCAAGTGCGCGATCATGCTGGCGGTGCTGGGGTAGTAGTGCAACTGAATCATGGCGTCTCCTTGCCTTCTGTTATGACCACAATTATCAAACCTTTGGCGTAGCTTGCGCGCACAATCGCGCGGCCATGCCCACACTCCCACCCCCGCCCCCGTGGTGGCTGCAGCCCAGCGCGCAGACCCTCTCCGACAGCACGCGCCTGCGCAGCGGCCTGAGCGCGCAGGAGGCTGCACAGCGCCTGTCCACCCATGGCCCCAACCAGTTTGGCAAGTCCACGCAGCAGCCGCTTCTGCTGCTATTCCTGCAGCGCTTCAAGAATCCGTTGGTTCTGATTCTGCTGATCGCCAGCACGGTATCGGCCTTCAGCGGGGAACTGGCCAACTTCTTCATCATCAACGGCATCGTGTTGATGAGCGTCACGCTCGACTTTGTGCAGGAGTACCGCGCCAATACGGCCGCACAGAAGCTGCGCGCCTGTGTGACCCTGCAAACCAGCGTGCTGCGCGATGGAGCGACCCAGCGCATCGACGCCAGCGGCGTGGTGCCCGGCGACGTGGTACAGCTCAGCGCGGGCGACCTGATTCCGGCCGACGCCCTGGTGCTGCTGGCGGATGACTTTTTCGTCAAACAAGCCCTGCTCACCGGCGAGTCGTATCCGGTAGAAAAACACGCCACACCGCCCGGGGCTGAGGCCACCGACCTGGCCAGTGCCACCAACGCGGTGTTCATGGGTACCTCGGTGATCAGCGGCAGCGCCAGCGTACTGGTGGTCAACACCGGAGCGCAGACCTCGATGGGTGAAATCGCCGAGCACATTGCGCGCGCCAGTGCGCCCTCGTCGTTCGAACTCGGTACGCGCCGCTTTGGCATGCTGATCATGCGCCTGACGGTGTTGATGGTGCTGTTCGTGCTGCTGGCCAACGCCTGGACGCACAAACCCTGGCTGGAATCGTTCCTGTTTGCGGTGGCGCTGGCGGTGGGCCTGACCCCGGAACTGCTGCCCATGGTGGTGTCGGTCACGTTGGCGCGCGGCGCACTGCGCATGGCGCAACGGCACATGATCGTCAAGCGCCAAAGCGCCATTCAGGACCTGGGCTCGATGGATGTGCTGTGCACCGACAAGACCGGCACGCTGACCGAGGCGCGCATCCGCATGGAGCGCCATGTGGACGCACGCGGCCAAAGCAGCGAGCGCGTGCTGGAGCTGGCCTACTTCAACAGCTTCTTTGAAAGCGGCCTCAAGAGCCCGCTGGACGATGCCATCCTGGCGCACGAGCACATTGACGTGGGCACCTGGACCAAGATCGACGAAGTGCCATTTGACTTCGAACGCCGCCGCGTCTCGGTACTGATCGACAACGGCGTGCAACGCTGGCTGGTGGTCAAAGGCGCGCCAGACGACATTGTGGGTTTGTGCACGCACTGCGAGACCTCTGACCCGGCCCAACCCCAGGCGCTGGATGCGGCGGCGCTGGCACAGGTCCAGACCCAGTACCACGCGCTGGAAGAACAGGGTTTTCGCGCCCTGGGCATTGCCTGGCGCGAGGTGGCGCGCGACCACCCCCATGCCGTGGTGACCGATGAGAGCGCGCTCACACTCGCTGGCTTCGCCGCCTTTCTGGACCCACCCAAGGCCAGCGCCGGACCCGCCCTGGACGCGCTGCGCGACATTGGCGTTGCCATCAAGATCGTCACCGGCGACAGCGAGCGCGTCACCCTGCACGTCTGCGCCCAGCTCAACATCGCCGTCACCGCAATACTCACCGGGCGCGACCTCGCCGCCATGGACGACCGCGCCCTGCAGGCCAGGGTCGAGTCGGTCAACCTGTTTTGCCGCGTCAACCCGGCGCAGAAGGAGCGCGTGATCCAGGCCCTGCGCGCACGCGGCCACGTGGTCGGCTACATGGGCGACGGCATCAACGACGCACCTTCGCTGCACGCCGCCAACGTCGGCATCTCGGTGGACTCTGCGGTGGATGTGGCCAAGGCTGCCGCCGACATGATCCTGCTGGAGCCCGATCTGCAGGTGCTGCACGAAGCGGTGCTGGAGGGACGACGCACCTTTGGCAACATCATGAAATACCTGCTGATGGGCACCAGCTCCAACTTCGGCAACATGTTCAGCATGGCCGGCGCGGCGCTGTTCCTGCCATTTTTGCCGATGCTGCCAACGCAGATTCTGCTCAACAACATCCTCTACGACCTGTCCGAAATCACCATTCCACTGGACACGGTGGATGCGGCCGAGCTGCGCCGCCCCCGGGTGCTGGACATGGCGCTGATCCGCAACTTCATGCTGGTGATCGGGCCGATCAGTTCGCTGTTTGACTTTCTCACGTTTTACGTGCTGTTGCAGGTGCTGCATGCCAACGAGGGACTGTTCCAGACCGGCTGGTTTGTCGAGTCGCTGTGCACCCAGGTGCTGGTCATATTTGTGATCCGCACGCGCGGCAGCCCGCTCGCCAGCCGCCCGCACCCCTATCTCATCGCCACGTCGCTGACGATTGTGCTTGCCGCCGCGCTGCTGCCCTTTAGCGCTCTGGGCGGCTACTTCGGCTTTGTGCCGCCGCCTGCGGAGTTCTACCTGATCCTGGGGGCCATGGCGCTGTCGTATCTGGCGTTGGTACAAACCGTGAAGTGGGCGTTCTACCGCTACGCAGACAGCCACAGCGCCAAGCTTTCAGGTTGATTCCCCTGCGGCGCGCGCAAGCGCCGCTGCATTTCGTGTCCAATACAGGGATGCCGCACGCAACCGACACCGACCAACGCCTCACCGAACTGGAAATCAAGGCCAGCTACGCCGAGGATCTGCTCGACCAACTCAACCTGGTGCTGGTACGCCAGCAGCAAGACATTGCCCAACTGGTGCGCGAGGTAGCCATGCTCAAGCAGCAAGCGCATGAGCGCGGTGCCGACATGCCCCAGCGCCCCGGCGATGAACTGCCACCGCACTACTGACCCGCACGGACCCACACCCTATGGACCTCAAACCCCTGGTGACGCTGCTGGCCATCGTCAACCCCCTGGCGATCGTGCCGTTCTTCATCCACTACACCGAGAACCTTTCGCCCGCGCAACGCCGCCAGACGGTGCGCATTTCAGCCTTCACCGCGTTTGTGGTGATTGCAGTGAGCGCCCTGCTCGGGCTGCACCTGCTGGAATTCTTTGGCATTTCGCTGGCGAGCTTCCAAGTGGGCGGGGGCATGCTGCTGCTGACCTCGGCGCTGAACATGCTCAACGCCCAACCGGCCGAGGCCAAGACCAGCACCCATGAACTCGAAGACGGCGCCGAGAAGGCCGCCATGGGTGCCAGCATTGCCGTGGTGCCGCTGACCATCCCGCTGCTCACCGGCCCGGCCACCATATCGACGGTGGTGATTTACGCCGAAAAGGCCAAAACCTTCTGGCAACTCGGCACCCTGGTGGGCTACGGCGTGGTGGTGGCGCTGGCCACGGCGCTGTGCTTTGCGCTGGCGCAGCCGATTGCGCGCGTGCTGGGCAAGACCGGCATCAACGTGATGACGCGCCTGATGGGGTTGATTCTGGCCGCACTGGCGGTCGAGGTGATGTCCGACGGACTGGCCAAGCTTTTCCCGGCCCTGGTGCGTTGATGAACCCACACGCCACACTTTCACGCCGGGCTGCACGGCGTTTTTGGGGCTGGGGCCAGGCCGACGCCCAGTTGAGTGCGGGTGAACTTGCCACCATCCGCGCCATGGCGCAGCAGTTTGAGGTGCCGTTTACCGAGCCTGCGCCGCCGCAGTTGGAAGAATTTACGCTGAACGCGCCGCGCGTGGCAGCACCTGCCGCCCTGGCGGGAATGTTCTCGGCCACGGCGCTGGACCGGCTCAACCACGCCAGCGGCAAGAGCTACGCCGATCTGGCGCGCATGTGGCTGCGCGCGAGCGTGGCCGTGCCCGACTGGGTGGCTTACCCGGACGACGAGCAGGCCGTCATCGACATCCTGGACTGGGCCCAATCCGCGCGCGTGGCGGTGGTTCCCTATGGCGGCGGCAGCAGCGTGTGCGGCGGCGTGCAGGCCAGCGTGGACGCGGGTTATGCGGGCGTGGTGTCGCTCGACATGGAGCGCCTCAACCGGGTGCTGGAGGTCGATCCCACCAGCCGCGCGGCGTGCATCCAGGCCGGGGCGCTGGGGCCGGAATTGCAAAGCCAGCTCAAACCCCACGGCTTGAGCCTGCGCCATTTTCCGCAGAGCTTTGAGTTCTCCACGCTGGGTGGCTGGATCGTCACCCGCGCCGGAGGGCACTACGCCACGCAAGCCACGCACATCGACGACTTTGTCGAGTCCACCCGCATGGTCACCCCCGCTGGCGTGCTGCAGACCCGGCGCCTGCCGGGCTCGGGCGCGGGGCCTGCGCCGGACCGGCTGGTGCTGGGCAGCGAAGGCATTCTGGGCGTGCTCACCCAAGCCTGGGTACGCTTGCAGGCACCGGTGCGCTTTCGGGCTTCGGCCTCGGTCCAGTTTGACGAATACTTTGCCGGTGTGCGGTGCGTGCGCGCGCTGGCGCAGTCCGGCCTCAACCCCGCCAACTGCCGCTTGCTCGATCCGCTGGAGACGCTGTTCTCGGGCGTGGGCGACGGCAGTTGCGCGATGCTGGTGTTGGGCTTTGAGTCGGACGACCACCCGCTGCAAGCCTGGATGGAGCGCGCGCTCGAACTGGTGTGCGACCACGGCGGACGCTTTGACGCGCAGGCCGTGGCCCGCTCGATGGCCGCGCAAAACGGCGACGCTCACCGCAGCGGTGCCGCCGGTGCCTGGCGCGAAGCGTTTTTGCGCATGCCCTACTGGCGCGATCCGGCAGTGGGCCTGGGCCTGATCATGGACACCTTCGAGAGCGCCGTCACCTGGGACCGCTTTGAGGCTTTCTACCGTGGCGTCAAGGCCGATGTGGCCACCGCCATCGAGCGCGCCACCGGCCAGGAGGCGCTGCTGTCATGCCGCATGACGCACCTCTACCCGGACGGCCCGGCACCCTACTTCACCATTGCCGCGCGCGGCTCGCAACGCGGCAGTGTGGCCGACGCACTGGCCGCGTGGCACGACATCAAGCACGCCGCCAACGCCGCCGTTATCGACCACGGCGGCACCATCACCCACCACCACGCGGTCGGGCGCGACCACCGCAGCGGCTACGAGCGCGAAGTGCCCGCCCTGTACCGCCAGATGCTCGCCAGCGCCAAACGCGTAGCCGACCCGCACGCCATCATGAACCCCGGGGTACTGATTGATCCCCTGCCTGACCCCCTAACTCCATGACCCGAACCACTTCCAATACCTTGATGCTCGTAATCGCCATCATCTGGGGATCGACCTTTGTCGCCCAGCAGTGGGGCATGCAGGACGTGGGGCCGCTGACCTACACCGGCGCGCGCTTTCTCATTGGCGCGCTGTTCGTACTGCCACTGGCGGTGCGCGAGTACCGGCGCCAAACCGGGCGCGGCATTGTCTTTGACCGGCGCGACCTGCTGGCCTGCCTCGGCCTGGGCAGCCTGCTGTTTCTTGGGGCGGTGTTCCAGCAGATTGGCGTGGGCACCACCAGCGTCTCCAACGCCGGTTTTCTGACCGCGCTCTATGTGCCGATGGTGCCCATCCTGGGCTGGCTGGTGGACAAACACAAGCCGCACTTTGCCGTCTGGCCCGCCACCCTGGGCAGTCTGGTGGGCACGTTTTTCCTGAGTGGCGGCACGCTCACCGCCTTTGGCGCGGGCGACTACTGGGTGATGGCCAGCACCATCTTCTGGGCGCTGCATGTGCTGTTCATCGGCCGGGTTGCCGCCTGGAAGGGTGCCCCGGTTCTGGTGGCATGCGCGCAGTTTGTGGTTTGCGGCGTGCTCGGTTGCGCAGCCGCAGCCATGCGCGAGGTGGTGGCACTGGACGGCCTGATCCACGGCCTGCCCACCATCCTGTACGCCGGACTGCTTTCGGTGGGAGTGGCGTTTACGTTGCAAGTGGTGGCACAGCGCTACACCCGGCCTGCGGACGCGGCCATTCTGCTGAGTTCGGAAGTGCTGTTTGCCGCAATAGCCGCGGCCCTGCTGCTGGGCGAGCGGCTCGACACCGTTCAAATGGCGGGAGGCCTGCTGATATTTGCCAGCATTGTGGCGGTGCAGGTGGTCCCGATGTTCGGCGAGGCAAGCCCACAAACGACTCTGCCCGGCAAACCTGCGGGTTGATCCGCCCCTTCGGGCGAACCTGCTCGCAGGCGCGGGCAGATAAGGTGTTTTGCACCGCACCGACCTTGCGGCCGGTGCACGGCTTCGCTTAGTTGAAGGTGTAGCGCGCCATCAGGTTGATGCGCGACAGGTCCCCCTTGTCACCGGCATAGTTTTCGCGCGAGCCACCGATCAGTTCAGCGCCCAGATCAACGTTCTTGATTGGGGTGTAAATGAAGTTCAGATGCCACTGGTTCATGCGTTTGTTAATCAAAGTGTTGTCTCCAGTAGCGGCCACGTATGCGTCACTGGCTACGGACTCGACAAACCCATAGGCCAATGTAGTGCGCAGTTTCTCATCGTAGACTTTGGTCAAACCGATGACACCGCCACGGGAGCGGTCCATCTGGATGCCACCGTTTGCATCAACCACCGGGAAGTTTGCGCCAAGCATGGCGTTGGGGTTGTTGTTATCGGCATCAACTTCGGCATATTGCCCCATCAGGATGAAGTCGCTGGAGATCTTGTACTGGCCACCGATACCCCATCCGCTGCCGGTTTTGGAGGCCGAAGCAGTGCGCTGCTCATGGGACAGCAGGCGCAGGTTCACATTGCCCCAATCCGCTGACTTGGCGGCAGACAAAACCAGGGTTGGACGCGACGCGCCAACAGCCGAAGAAACATTTGCATGACTTCCATCTTCCAGTGCAATTTTGAAGGTCGCGCCCGACGCCATGGCATAGGTGTAGCGAATCTGTCCAACGCGCGCAAATGGCATGCCGATAGGACCATTGAAGTCAACCGTCTCAGGACCGTTATCGCCATCCATGAAAGTGGACCAGGTCTGGCCTATCAGCCAGCCAGCGTATTCGCCATACGCCTGACGCAAGCGCAGCACGCTATTGCTGCCCTGCGCATTGCCGTAGGAGTAAAAGTCACCCTCGAGCTGGGTGTGAATGGGACCCACGGAAGTTGGTGTTGAGGTCTCAAAACCAAAACGTGAAGTCTCACCCGTCAGCACCGTCTTACCAGACTTGGCGTTGTCTTTATTCAGTGGTTGGCCGGGCAGATTCGTAAAGAAGTCAGCCGATGGCGTGCCTTTAATATCGTGGATCAGATCGGCTTCAGCATAGCCATAAACGCGCACCGAGGTTTCGCTATTGGGCATACGGAAACTGTTGGGGATGTCGCCACCCACTACCGACTCCTTGACCTGGGCGGTGGCCTGGTCGCGGATGTCGGAAATTTCCTTGGCGCTGGCGGCCTTCATGGCCTGGATTTCCTGTTGCAGGGCTTTCAACTGCTGTTCCAGTTGCGTGAGCCGATCCACATCGGCTGCGTGCGCTGCAGGCACCAAGCCCGCGCCCATACCGGCAGCGATCAGGGTTAAAACGATTTTGCTGATTTTCATGATAGTTCTTTCGTCTAAAAAAAATTACAAATAACTCGCAAGCTGTCTGCCGCTGCACCCCTAGTTGGAGCGCACCTGCGACAGAAAGGTCTTGGCGCGTTCATGCGCCGGATTGGCAAAAAACTCCGCAGGCGTGGTGTCCTCCAGAATGACGCCGTGGTCAAAAAAGATCAGGCGGTCGGCCACTTCGCGCGCAAAACCCATTTCGTGGGTTACCACCAGCATGGTAATGCCGGTGTGCGCCAGTTCACGCATCACCACCAGGACTTCATTGACCATTTCAGGGTCCAGCGCCGAGGTTGGCTCATCGAACAACAACACCTTGGGGTCCATTGCCAGCGCGCGTGCAATCGCCACGCGCTGCTGCTGCCCCCCGGAGAGTTGCACCGGGTACTTGTGGGCCTGGTCTTTGAGCCCCACGCGTTCGAGCAAGGCCAGCGCCTTGGCTTCGGCGTCGGCCTTGGACATTTTGCGTACCCGCATCGGTGCCAGAGCGACGTTTTTCAGAATGGTCAGGTGCGAGAACAGGTTAAAGCTCTGGAACACCATTCCCACCTCGCGCCGGATGGCGTCGAGGTGCTTCAAATCGTCGTTGAGTTCGATACCGTCCACCGTGATGCTGCCTGCGTCGTGCGCCTCGAGCCGGTTCAAGGTACGCAGATAGGTCGATTTGCCGGAACCCGAAGGCCCGATGATCGCCGTAACCTGCCCCTCGTAGAACGTGGCCGTCACGCCCTTGAGCGCATGGAAGGCACCAAAGTGCTTGTCCACGTTGCGCGTTTCAATGATGGGTTTCAAGTTCATCATCGACTCCTAGCGCTTCCTGCCCGCATCCAGCTTGGTCTCAAGCGCCGAGGTCAACGTGGTGAACGCGGTGGTGAGAGTCAGGTAAATGATGGCGGTGGTCAGAAACACCGGGATGGGCTTGTAGCTCGAAGCCTGCACACGCGAGCCGATCATGGTCAACTCCGACACGCTGATGGCATAGGCCAGCGACGTATCCTTGACCAGACTGGCCAGGTTGTTGGCCAAGGCGGGCAGCGCCACACGCATGCTTTGGGGTAAAACAATGTCCATGAAGGTTTGGAGTGGCGAGAGTCCGAGGGCGCGGGCGGCTTCCACCTGCCCATGCGGAACGGCCAGAATGCCCCCGCGTACACACTCCGTGTTGTATGCGCCGATATTGACCGCCAAGGCGATCGCGGCACAGGCAAAGTCGGAGGGTTTCACGGAATCGGGCAGCACATCAGGCAGCACCAACCATACGAACAGGATTTGCAGCAGCAGCGGCGTGCCGCGAATCAGCCAGACATAGAAATCGCAAAGCCAGCGCAGCGGCAGAAAGCTCGACAGTTTGCCCAGCCCCGCAACCACCCCGATGACGATTCCCGCCAGCCCCGCAATCAGCGTCAGCCACACGGTTACCCGTGCGCCATCGGCAAACTCCTTGGCGGCAGGCCCGATCGGCTCCGGTGCCAACGCGATCAACGACCCCAAGCCCCACAGAAACAATACCAACCCCACCATGGAACCCAACATGGTCCATCCAGGGTTTTGCTTGACCCAGTTCATGAATGCGCGTTCCGCTTAATGACAGGAAATGTCCGTCTGGGTGTATTTCTGCGAGAGCTGCTGGTACAGGCCGGTCTTCATCACTTCGGCCAGGGCCTTGTTCCAGGCTTGCAGCAGATCGGGGTTGTTTTTGCGCGTGATCATGGAGATGCGCTCAACAAACACCATGTCGCCCGGGACTACGCCGGTGCCTGGATTCTTTTCCAGGGTGGCCTTGACCACAAAGCGGTCAGAGATCCAGGCGTCGTACTTCTTGGCGCGCAGGGCGGCAAAATTGGCGCCTTCGTCCTTGTAGGTCTTGATCTCGCCAATGCCTGCAATCTTCTTGGCAGCGTCATAGTAGGTGGTGGCAATCTGCACGCCGACTGACTTGCCCTTGAGGTCGGCTACTGTCTTGGGGCCGCCGGGGAACGAGACGATCTGGCCACCCGAGCAATAGTGCGGTGCGGCAAAGTCCACTGACTTGGCGCGCTCTTCGGTGTAGCCGTGCGAGGCGATGGCAAAGTCAAAGCGGTCCTGACGGATCGAAGCCAGTTGCGCGTCAAACGGAACCACCTTCCATTCGAGCTTGAGCCCCATCTGCTTGACTACCGCTTCGGCCAACTCGATTTCAAAACCGGTCAGCTTGGGGCCCTCAAAGTAATTGAACGGGAAGTAAGCACCTTCGGTGGCCACCACGGCCGTGCCGGAATCCTGGATCACTTTCCAGTCGCGGGCTTGTGCTGTGCCTGCTGCAAATGCCAGCGCACAGGAGACCAAACCCACCCATTTCGATAAATGTCGCATAAGTTTTCCTCTTTGAAATGACGAAACGTCAATAACCAACCACGATTTTCATTCGCCACCCGCAGCTACAGCGGGAGCGCCCGTCCATCCTAGCAGATGGCCTGCGGCCCACTTTGATATAACTGCGGATAGATTCAAAAACGGTTCCCAATATTCGCCAACCCACCCTCATTCGCATGAACACTCCCACCCCCTCCAGCGCCTCTTCCCCCGAACTCCAGGTCGAAACCCGTGGCCCGGTGCTGTGGCTCACCATCACGCGCGAGGAACGGCGCAACGCCATGAGCCACGCGGTACTGGCAGGCATGGCGCAGGCCATTGCGGCGGCACAGACGCAGCGCGAGATCCGCGCCATCGTCATCACCGGCGCGGGCAGCAAGGCGTTTTGTGCCGGGGCCGACCTGCAGTCCGCCAAGGCCTTCACCACCGACTACTCCGAGCCGCATGGCCACCTGGCGCAACTGCTGCGCGTGGCCAAGGCCAGCACCGTGCCGCTGGTGGCGCGCGTCAACGGTGCCTGCATGGCCGGGGGCATGGGCCTGATGAGCATGTGCGACATGGCGGTGGCCGCCAGCCACGCCGTGTTCGGCCTGCCAGAAGTCAAGGTCGGCGTCTTTCCGGCACAAGTCCTAAGCGTGCTGCAACACCTGATTCCACGGCGCACCCTGGCCGAGATGTGCATCACCGGCGAGCCCATCACGGCACAACAGGCGCTGGAATACAAGCTGGTGAACTACGTGGACGACGACCTCGACGCCAAGCTGCAGTGGCTGCTGGAGCGCCTGCTTGACAAGTCGCCGGCCGCCATTCGCCGCGGCCTCTACACCATGAAGAAGATCGAAGCCATGGCGTTTGAAGAAAGCATGTCGTTCACCGAAAGTCAGATCGCTCTCTTTACCCTGACCGAAGACGCCAAGGAAGGCCAGCAGGCTTTCCAGGAAAAACGCAAGCCGCAGTGGAAGGGCCACTGACCGCACTGGCCAAGCATTTGCAGCCGCAGGCCCGGGTTCATAATCGCCGGGTGCTACGCATTACAAGAGGAGACTACCCGCCATGTTGACCCTGCTCGCCGTCGTTTTTGTCATCGCCTATGCGGCCATCGCGCTGGAACACCCGCTCAAGGTCAACAAGTCGGCCGTTGCCCTGATTGCAGCGGGCCTGCTCTGGACGGTGTATGCGGTGGGCTCGGGCGAACACGACATGGTCGGCGCCGAGCTGGGCGAGTCGCTCATGGGCACGGCGCAGATCGTGTTCTTCCTGCTCGGGGCCATGACCATCGTCGAAGTGGTTGATGCCCACGACGGCTTTTATGTGATCACCTCGCGCATCCGCACCGCCAAGCTCTCGACCCTGATGTGGCTGGTGGGCTTTGTCACGTTCTTCCTCAGTTCCATTTTGGACAACCTGACCACCACCATCGTCATGGTCTCGCTGATGAAAAAGCTGCTCGACAAGCACGACGACCGCCTGCTGTTTGCCAGCATCATCGTGATTGCCGCCAACGCCGGGGGTGCCTGGACGCCGATTGGCGACGTCACCACCACCATGCTCTGGATTGGCGGTCAGATCACTTCACTGTCGATCATGAAGTCGGTGTTCATTGCCTCGATGGTCAGTCTGCTGGTGCCGCTGGCCATGACCGCGCGTGCACTCGGCAACCGCGACGTGGTTGCACCGGCACGCAGCGCGGACAACTCCAACTACAAGGCCAGCCATTTCGAGCGCACCCTGATGTTCTACCTGGGCCTGGGCATTCTAGTGGCGGTACCCGCCTTCAAGGCGCTCACCGGTCTGCCGCCGTTTCTGGGCATCCTGTTCGGTCTGGGCCTGCTGTGGGCTGTGGGCGACCTGATCCACCTGGACAAGCACGACGACGACAAGGAACACCTGACCCTGGTGCGCGCGCTGCACCGGATCGACATGAGCTCGATCGTGTTCTTTATCGGCATCCTGCTGTCAGTGGCCACGCTGGAGCACACCCACATTCTTTCTTCGCTGGCCCAGTGGCTCGACCGGACAGTGGGTCGCCAGGACGTGATCGTGCTGATCATCGGCCTGGTCAGCGCCATTGTGGACAACGTGCCGCTGGTAGCCGCGTCGATGGGCATGTACAACCTGGCGCAATACCCGACCGACAGTTTCCTGTGGGAGTTTGTTGCCTACTGCGCCGGTACCGGCGGCTCGATTCTGATCATCGGCTCGGCCTCGGGCGTGGCCGCCATGGGGCTGGAGAAAATTCACTTCTTCTGGTACGCGCGAAGGATTGGCGGCCTGGCCCTGGTGGGCTATCTGGCCGGGGCGGCAGCCTACGTGCTCCAGTACCAGCTCACGCACTGAACGCACACACAGGAGGGCGTTGACCATGACCATGAGCGACACCACCTTTGACTACATCATCGTCGGGGGCGGCACAGCCGGCGCGCTTCTGGCCAACCGGCTGAGCATGGACGCCAGCAAGCGCGTGCTGCTGATCGAAGCCGGGCGCAAGGACGATTACCACTGGATTCACATCCCGGTGGGTTACCTCTACTGCATCGGCAACCCGCGCACCGACTGGCTCTACCAGACCGAGCCCGACGCGGGCTTGAACGGGCGCGCGCTGCGCTATCCGCGCGGCAAGACGCTGGGCGGCTGCAGCAGCATCAACGGCATGATCTACATGCGCGGCCAGGCGCGCGACTACGACCGCTGGGCGCAGATGGTGGGCGATGCCGACTGGAGCTGGGCCCAGTCGCTGCCCTACTTCAAGCTGCACGAAGACCACTACCGTGGTGCCAACGACCTGCACGGTGCGCGTGGCGTCGTCCCGGCGCTGATGGAAAGCGACGGCAGCCTGTACCGCAAGCTGCTGCGCCACCACCGCAGCGGCGGCGAGTGGCGTGTGGAAAAGCAGCGCCTGCGCTGGGACGTGCTTGATGCTTTTGCCCAAGCGGCGGTGCAGGCCGGCATTCCGGCCACACCCGACTTCAATGGCGGCGACAACGAGGGCGTGGGCTACTTCGAGGTCAACCAGAAAACCGGCTGGCGCTGGAACACCGCCAAGGCGTTCCTGCGCCCCACCTGCTACGGGCGGCCCAACTTTGAACTCTGGACCGGTGCCCAGGTGTCGCGTCTGGTGCTCGACGCCAACACCGCAGGCGACGCGCCGCTGCGCTGCAGCGGTGTGCAGGCGTGGGACGGCCATGCGATGGTGACGGCGCACGCTCGCTCCGAGGTGATTTTGTGCGCGGGCAGCATTGGCTCGCCGCAGATTCTGGAACTCTCCGGCGTGGGCTCAGCGCAGCGGCTGCAGGCGCTGGGTATCCCGGTAGTGCACGACCTGCCCGGCGTGGGCGAAAACCTGCAAGACCATTTGCAGATCCGCGCCGTGTTCAAGGTGGAAAACACCCGCACACTCAACGTGCGCGCCAGCACGCTCTGGGGCAAGGCCATGATCGGCCTCGAATACGCCTTCAAGCGCACCGGCCCGATGAGCATGGCCCCGAGCCAGTTGGGTGCCTTCACGCGCAGCGACCCGGCCCAGCCCTACCCCAACCTGGAATACCACGTGCAGCCGCTCAGCCTGGACGCGTTCGGCCAGCCGCTACACACCTTCAACGCCATGACCGCCAGCGTGTGCAACCTCAACCCCACCAGCCGGGGGTCGATCCACATCCGCACGCCGCGCTTTGAAGACGCACCGGCCATCGCTCCCAACTACCTCAGCACCGACGTAGACCGCCGAATTGCGGCCGACTCGCTGCGCACCACGCGCCACATCATGGCGCAGCCGGCGCTGCAGAAATTCAAGCCGCAGGAGTACAAACCCGGCGTGCAGTACCAGACCGATGCCGAACTGGCCAAGCTGGCTGGCGACATTGCGACCACCATTTTTCACCCGGTGGGCACCACCAAGATGGGCCGCGCCGACGACCCCATGGCGGTGGTCAACTCGCGCCTGCAAGTGCGCGGCGTGGCTGGCTTGCGCGTGGTGGATGCGGGTGTGATGCCGCTGATAACCAGCGGCAATACCAATGCGCCGGTGCTGATGATTGCCGAAAAGGCGGCGCAATGGATTGCGGAAGACGAGTTGGCCCGAATGAAGGGTTAATCCCAATGTCTGGCCGCATTTTCATGCGCTACAGTTCACCCACTTTACGCACAGTGGCAACTGCGAGCGGCGGGTGAGAAAGCCGAGGAGACGGTTTAGAACAGCAACAATATCTGCCATCGCACGACGATGCAGTTCAAAGAAGCACTGGCTGACCCCAGTGCTTTTTTTATGCGACACCCGAATGCGACAATGCCCGCATGGAAATTTTCTTTGTCTCGGTGGCGTCGTTGCTTGCGGGTTTTGTCGACGCCATCGTGGGCGGCGGCGGGCTGATTCTGGTGCCCGCGTTGTTTGCCGCCTACCCCAGCGCACATCCGGCCACGCTATTTGGCAGCAACAAGGGCGCGTCCGTCTGGGGCACGGCGCTGGCCACCCACCAGTACAGCCGCCGCGTGGACATGCGCTGGCGCGTACTGCTGCCCGCAGCAACCTGCGGCTTTGCCGCATCGTTTGCGGGGGCCTGGACAGTGACGTTGATCTCGCCGGAATTTCTGCGCAAGGTCCTGCCCTTTGTGCTGGCCGCCGTGCTGGCCTACACCCTGGCAAAAAAGGAACTGGGCCGCACCCACGCGCCGCGCTTTGGCGGCTCCACCGAAATGCTGGTGGCCAGCAGCGTGGGCGCTGTCATCGGTTTTTATGACGGCTTCTTCGGGCCCGGCACCGGCAGCTTGTTTGTGTTTTTGTTTGTGCGCGTGCTCGGCTACGACTTTCTCAACGCCTCGGCCAGCGCCAAGTTGCTCAACACCGCAAGCAACCTGGCGGCATTGATTTTGTTTACCCTCAAGGGCCACGTCTGGTGGCACGTCGCCTTGACCATGGCGCTATGCAATGTAGCAGGCAGTTATGCCGGCACACACCTGGCACTCAAGCACGGTGCCGGCTTCGTACGCATCGTCTTCATCGGCGTAGTCGCCGCGCTGATCCTCAAAACCAGCTACGACGCGTTTTTGCGATGAGGCTCAGTTCACCGGTGGCCAGGGCCGTTCGGATGCGGGCAGGGGTTTGCCGATGGGGGCGGTGGCTTGGCCTTTGGTGACGGCGGCCAGATCTTCGGCGTTGGGGTACTGGCCGAGCAGCCAGTAGTCGAACACACGCCGTGCAATCGGCGCGGCCGAGGTTGAGCCAAAGCCGGCGTTTTCGACAATTACCGCCAGCGCAATCTTGGGGTCGTCGGCAGGCGCAAAGGCGATGTAGAGCGAATGGTCGCGCTGGTGCTCTTCGATGCGCGCGGCGTTGTACTTCTCGCGGCCGCTCATGGATACCGCTTGGGCCGTGCCGGTTTTGCCGCCACTCAAATACCCTGCGCCCGCAAAGGCGCGCGCCGAGGTGCCTTCCTGCGTTACGCCCACCATGGCGCGGCGGATCAGGTCCACGTGCTCGGGCTTGAAGCCCAGGTCCTGCGCCGGTTCGGGCGCAATCGGGCTGCGCTCGCGCGTGCTGGCGTCCTGGGTGGCAATCACCAGTTGCGGCTTGTGCTTGATGCCACCACTGGCCAGCGTGGCCGTAGCCTGCGCCAGTTGCAGCATGGTGAAGCTGTTGTAGCCCTGGCCGATGCCCAGCGAAATAGTCTCCCCGGCGTACCAGCGCTTTTGCTCGGCGCGCTTGTAGTAATTGCGCTTCCACGCCTGGCTGGGCAGCACGCCGCGCACCTCGCCACCAATGTCGATGCCGGTGATCTGGCCAAAGCCCAGCGGCTTCATGAAGTCGTGCATGGTGTCCACGCCCAGCTCGTTGGCAAGCGAGTAGAAGTAGGCGTTGCTCGACTCGACGATGGCGCGGCGCATGTCCATGATGCCGCCGCGCTCGTTTTCCGGGCTGCCAAAGCGGTGGCCGCCAAACATGTAGAAGCCGGGGTCGTTGATCAGGGTAGTGGCCGAGCGCGTGCCGGTTTGCAGCGCCGCCAACGCCATGAACGGCTTGTAGGTGGAGCCCGGCGGGTAGGTGCCGCGCAGCGCGCGGTTGAGCAGCGGTTTGTCGATGGATTCGTTCAGCATCTGCCAGTTCTCCTGGTCGATGCCTTCCACAAACAGGTTGGAGTCAAACGTGGGCTTGCTCACAAAGGCCAGCACTTCGCCGCTCTTGGGGTCCAACGCAACCAGCGCGCCACGGCGCTGGCCAAACATGTCCTCAATGAGTTTTTGCAGCTTGATGTCAATCGCCAGCACCACCACGTTGCCCGGGGTGGAGGCGCTTGAGGCGAGCTTGCGCATGGCACGACCACCGGCGGTGGTCTCAACGCGCTCAACGCCGGTGCTGCCGTGCAACTGGGTCTCGAAACTCTGCTCTACGCCGAGCTTGCCGATGTATTCGGTGCCACGGTAGTTGGCCTGGTCGTCATCGTCTTCGATCTTGGCCTTCTCGGCCTGGTTGATGCGCCCGATGTAGCCGATCACATGGCTGGCCAGCTCGCCATACGGGTAGTTGCGAAACAGCCGCGCTTTGATGTCCACGCCCGGAAAGCGAAAGCGCTGCGCCGCAAAGCGCGCCACTTCGGTATCGGTCAAGCGCGTGCGGATCGGCAGCGACTCAAAGCTCTTGGACTCTTCCATCAGCTTCTTGAAGCGACGCCGGTCACGCGTGGTGATCTCCAGTACGGTGGAGAGGTCGTCAATGGTCTGCTCCACGCCGCCGGTCTTGGAGGGCGTGATCTCCAGCGTGTAGGCCGAGTAGTTGCTTGCCAGCACGATGCCATTGCGGTCCAGAATCAGGCCGCGGTTGGGAACGATGGGCACGATCGAGGTGCGGTTGCTCTCGGCCTGGGCGCGCAAGTCGTCGTGGCGCAGCACCTGCAGGTAAAACAGGCGCAGCAGCAGCAGCGTAAAGCACACCACCACCAGCACGCTCACCACAAACAGCCGGGTGCGAAAGCGCCCCAGGTCGGCCTCGATGTTACGCAGCGCAGTCATGCTCTACAGGGGGCGATTGGCGTCGGGGTCAGGCGCGCGGCGTTGCGGCAAGAGCAGCACCACGCTGGCCAGCGGCCACAGCAGCGCTTCCAGCAAGGGCGCAAGCAGCATCCACCAGCCCGGGAAATTTCCGCCCACCAATAGTTGCAGCAGCACCTCCACCGCATGGGCTGCGACAAACAGCGGCAGCACCTGTGCTGCCTGCGATGGCACCGTGAACCACAGCAGACGCCGGTGCATGGCGACAGCCAAAAAGCTCAGCACGGTATAGGCCAGGGCGTGCTGCCCGAGCAGGCCGCCGTGGTGCACATCCATCAAGAGGCCACACACGAAGGCAACGCCAATGCTCACGCGCAGAGGCTGGTGCACAGTCCAGAACACCAGCGCCACGGCAAGCAGGTCCGGCGTCCAGGCGGCACGCCCCCACAGGCCCATGTTCTGCACCATGTTGAGCAGCAGCGCGCCCACCAGCGAGCCCCAGACAAACAGGGGGTTGGCAGGCAACAGCAGTTGCTGACCCGGGCGCATGATCATTTGGCAGCCCTCCCCCGCAGAGATGCCGGTCCCGGCGGAGCCTGCGGGCGCTCTGGAATCTGCGCGCTCACGGGCTCCAGCACGATCACATGGCTTGCGCCCGAGACCATGGCCAGCGGCACGCAATAGATGCGGGCAAAGATGTCGTCCACGCGGCGCTCGACCTTTTCGACGCGCGCCACCGCCAGCCCGGGCGGATAGACACCATCGACCCCGCTGGTAGTGAGCAGATCGCCCGCAATGACGTCGGCGTTGGCCGCCATGAAGCGCAGCTCAAGCGCATCGGCGTGCGCCGACACATCGCCAAAGGCAACGCCGCGCGCACCGGTGCGCGTGTTCAAAACCGGAATGGCCTGGTCGCGGTCGGTTACCAGCGTGACCTCGCTCACCAGCGGGTAGACCCGGGTCACCTGCCCGAGCACACCAAACTCATCGAGCACCGGCGAGCCCACGCGCACGTCGTGGGCGAGGCCCTTGTCGATCACCACCTTGCGGGTATAGGGGTCGGCAGCGTCGTAGATCACCTGGGCTGCGCTGGCTGCGGCTTGCAGGCGTTCGCGCAAGCCCAGCAGCTTGCGCAGGCGCGCGTTCTCCTGGTCAAGTTGCTCGACCTGGTTGGCGCGCTGCGACAGCATGGTTTGTTTGATTTGGGCCTGGGCCTGCGCGCTCTGGGCCGCTGTCATGGTCGAAAAATAATGGGTCACGTCCTGCGCCAGCAGCACCGGGCGCAGTGCCAGCCATTGCACCGGGTAGAGCACGGCCGCCAGCCCCAAGCGCAAGGGCTGCATCACCTTGAAACGGGCGTCGGCCACCATCAGCAGCAGCGCCAATGCGCTGCACACGGCCAGCTTGGTCAGGGCCGATGGGCCTTGGCGGAAAAAGGGCGGTGGTGCCCTGTCCAGCGTACCGAGAGGCATCGCTGTCCCTGGCCGCTTATTCGCTGGTGAAAATGGAGCCCAGGCGTTCCATCTGCTCGAGCGCCATGCCGCAACCACGCACCACGCAACTCAGCGGGTCTTCCGCCACCAGCACTGGCAAGCCGGTTTCTTCGGCTAGCAGGCGATCCAGATCACGCAGCAGCGCGCCGCCGCCGGTGAGCATCATGCCGCGGTCGGCAATGTCGGCACCGAGTTCGGGCGGGGTTTGCTCCAGTGCGTTCTTGACTGCCGAGACGATGTTGTTGAGCGGATCGGTCAGGGCTTCCAGAATTTCGTTGGAAGAGATGGTGAAGCTGCGCGGCACGCCTTCGGAGAGGTTGCGCCCACGCACTTCCATTTCCTTGACCTCAGAGCCGGGGAAGGCAGAACCGATTTGCTTCTTGATGGACTCGGCCGTGGGCTCACCGATGAGCATGCCGTAGTTGCGCCGGATGTAGTTGATGATGGCTTCGTCAAACTTGTCGCCGCCCACGCGCACGCTGCCCTTGTAGACCATGCCGCCGAGCGAAATCACACCCACCTCCGTGGTGCCGCCGCCGATATCGACCACCATCGAGCCGCTGGCTTCGCTCACCGGCAGACCGGCACCAATGGCCGCTGCCATGGGTTCTTCGATCAGGTACACGTCGCTGGCACCGGCGCCCAGCGCCGACTCGCGGATTGCGCGCCGCTCCACCTGGGTGGAGCCGCAGGGCACGCAGATGATGATGCGCGGGCTGGGCCGGAAAATCCCGCGCGGGTGCACCATCTTGATGAACTGCTTGAGCATTTGCTCGGTGACGGTGAAGTCGGCAATCACGCCGTCCTTCATTGGGCGAATCGCTTCAATGTTGCCGGGCACCTTGCCCAGCATGGCCTTGGCTTCTTTGCCCACGGCCTGAATCGATTTCTTGCCCTGCGGGCCGCCTTCGTGGCGGATGGCCACCACCGAGGGCTCGTCGAGCACGATGCCCTGCCCACGTACAAAAATCAGGGTGTTGGCAGTACCCAGGTCAATAGCCAGATCGGTGGAAAAATACCGACGAAACGCGCTGAACATCTCAAATCCTCTCGGGCACGGTAGGTACTTCGACCCCCCGTCGCCACAGTGTTATCGCACTACTAAAATGGTAAGTTGGGCGTCAATGGGTGCGTTCCCGCCGTTGCGACGCCAAAGGCAGGATAATAACCGATCACCCGCTGCAAGCCCCTGTTTTAGGGCCTCTTCGGGCCTGAATTACCTTTCATTTCAAGTCTTTACGCACCATGTCCCTGACATCTACCGATATCGCGCGCATCGCCAACCTGGCGCGGCTGGAGCTGGAGCCACAGCAAAGTGAGCGCATGCTCAGCCAAATCAACGACTTCTTCGCCATCGTCGAGAAAATGCGCGCGGTAGACACCAGCGGCATCGTGCCGCTGGCGCACCCGGCAGCGGCAACGGCCGAGATCGCCCTGCGCCTGCGCGCAGACGTCGCCAGCGAGCCCAACAACCGCGAAGCCAACCAGCGCAGCGCCCCGGCAGTGGAGCGCGGCCTGTTCCTGGTGCCCAAGGTGATTGAATAAACCCGAATTGACAACCATGACCCGTTCCAGCCCCAGCACCTCGGCCGAGCTTCACGAGCTTGGCGTTCATGCCCTGCAACACGCCCTGCGCACCAAGCAGGTTTCGGCAGTAGAAGTCGCCACCCACCTGCTGGCGCGTGGCCGCGCCCACGCCAGCCTGGGCACCTATGTGGATATGCGCGAGGACGTCACCCTGGCGCAGGCGCGCGCATCCGACGAGCGCATTGCCCGCGGCCAGGCTGGTCTTCTTGAAGGCATACCGGTAGCGCACAAGGATATTTTTGTGACCCGCGACTTTGCCTCCACAGCAGGCTCGCGCATGCTCAAGGGCTACCGCTCGCCGTTTGACGCCACGGTGGTGGCGCGCCTCGCGCAGGCGGGCATGGTCACGCTGGGCAAGCTCAATTGCGACGAGTTCGCCATGGGCTCGAGCAACGAGAACACCGCCATCTGCGCGCTCGGGCACGATGCGGTGGTACCGGTACGCAATCCGTGGAATACCGCGCGCATTCCCGGCGGTTCGTCGGGCGGCAGCGCCGCAGCAGTGGCGGCATTGCTCACCCCGGCGGCCACCGGCACCGATACCGGCGGCTCGATCCGCCAACCGGCATCGTTTTGCGGCGTGACCGGCATCAAGCCGACCTATGGACGCGCCTCGCGCTATGGCATGGTGGCGTTTGCCTCCAGCCTCGACCAGGCTGGCCCGATGGCGCGCTCGGCGCAAGACTGCGCGCTGCTGCTCTCGGCCCTGTGCGGGCCCGACCTGGATCGCGATTCCACCTCGCTGGACATCCCCGCCGAAGATTTTTCGCGCAGCCTGGACGACTCGCTGCAGGGCTTGCGCATCGGCATTCCGGCCGAGTTTTTTGGCGAGGGCCTTGCCGCCGACGTGCGCACCGCCATCGATGCCGCGCTCCAGCAATACCAGCAGTTGGGCGCGACGCTGGTGCCCATCAGCCTGCCGCGCACCGAGCTGTCGATTCCGGTGTACTACATCATTGCCCCGGCCGAGGCGTCGAGCAACCTGAGCCGCTTTGATGGCGTCAAGTTTGGCTACCGCGCCGACAAGTACACCGACCTGTCCGACATGTACAAAAAGACGCGCGCCCAGGGCTTTGGCGAAGAGGTCAAGCGCCGCATCATGATTGGCACCTATGTGCTCTCGCACGGCTACTACGACGCCTACTACCTGCAAGCGCAAAAGATCCGACGCATGATTGCCGACGACTTCCAGCGCGCCTTCGAGCAGTGCGACTTGATCGCCGGCCCCGTGGCCCCCACCGTGGCCTGGAAGATCGGAGAAAAGTCAGACGACCCGGTGGCCAACTACCTGGCCGACATCTTCACCCTGCCCGCCTCACTGGCGGGCCTGCCCGGCATGAGCCTGCCGGTGGGGTTTTCCACCAGCGAGCAGGACCGGGGCATGCCCATTGGCATGCAGTTGATCGGCAACTATCTGCAAGAGGCGCGCTTGCTCAACGCCGCGCACCGCTTCCAACAGGCCACCGCGCACCACCTGGCCAAGCCCGCAGGATACTGACATGACAAGCGATACCAAGCAATCCCCCCTGGTGATGGGCTACGAAGTCGTGATCGGCTTTGAAACCCACGCCCAACTCTCAACCGTCTCGAAGATTTTTTCGCGTGCCTCCACCGCCTTTGGTGCCGAGCCCAATACGCAAGCCTGCGCCGTGGACCTGGCGCTGCCGGGCACGCTGCCGGTGATGAACCTGGGCGCGGTTGAACGCGCCATCGAGTTCGGCCTGGCCATTGGTGCCCACATTGCGCCGCTGAGCGTGTTTGCGCGCAAGAACTACTTCTACCCCGACCTGCCCAAGGGCTACCAGATCAGCCAGTTTGAAATCCCGGTGGTGCAGGGTGGCCAGATTGAATTCTTCATGCCCGAAGTCGATGGCGTGGCCCAGAAAAAATCGGTGCGCCTGGTGCGCGCCCACTTGGAAGAAGACGCGGGCAAGTCGCTGCACGAAGACTTTTTTGGCCAGACCGGCATCGACCTCAACCGCGCGGGCACGCCGCTGCTGGAGATCGTGACTGAGCCCGACATGCGCTCGAGCACCGAGGCCGTGGCCTACGCCAAGGAACTGCACAAGATCGTGACCTGGATCGGCATTTGCGACGGCAATATGCAGGAGGGAAGTTTCCGCTGCGACGCCAATGTGTCGGTGCGCAAGCTAGGGCAACCGCTGGGCACACGGCGCGAAATCAAGAACCTCAACAGCTTCAAGTTCATGCAGCAGGCCATCGACTTTGAGGTGCGCTGGCAAATCGGGCGCATCGAAGACGGCCACGCCATTGAGCAAGCCACCGTGCTGTTTGACCCCGACACCGGCGAAACCCGCGCCATGCGCACCAAGGAAGACGCGGCCGACTACCGCTACTTCCCTGATCCCGACCTGCCGCCGCTATGTATTTCGGAGCAAATGGTGCACGACATCCGCGCACAAATGGCCGAGTTGCCGCGCTCCATGGCAAGCCGTTTCGTCACCGACTTCGGCCTGCCCGAATACGACGCCACCACGCTCACGCAAAGCAAGGCGATGGCGCGCTACTTTGAAGAGGTGGCTACGGCCTGTGGCCAGGCCAAGTTGGCGAGCAACTGGGTGATGGGCGAAGTCTCGCGTCGCCTCAACGCGCAGGATATCGGCATTGAGGCCGCGCCGGTGCAGCCCAATCAGTTGGCACAATTGATTGCCCGCATCAGCGACGGCACCATCTCCAACAACGCAGCACGCCAGGTGTTTGACGCCCTGTGGAACCGCGAAGACCACGACGTTGACGCGGTGATTGAAGCCAAGGGCCTGCGCCAGATGAACGACAGCAGCGCGCTGCAAGCCATCATCGACACGGTGGTGGCGGCCAACCCGAAGAACGTGGAGGAATTCCGCGTCGGCAAAGACAAAGCGTTTAACGCCCTGGTCGGGCAGATCATGAAGGCCAGCAAGGGCAAGGCCAATCCGCAACAGGTCAACGACCTGCTGCGCAGCACACTCTCAGCGTGACGGGGCCGGCGCCGTCAGCGTCCACAACTGGCGCAGACGCACCAGCTCGTCGTCAAAGCGCACGTTGACGCGGCGGATTTCGGCCTCCTGCTCGGAGATGAAACGCCGCTGCACGGCCTGGCTCTGCACGTTTTCCTCCAATTGGCGGCGCACGTAGGCGGGCGCTTTCTCGGGGTCTTTCTTGTAGAACTCCATCTCCTGGTCGATGCTGCCGCGCTGCTTGGCCAGTTCTTCAAGGCGGTTTTTGGCAGCTTGCACCACCACGCCAATCTGGGCCAGGGCTTCGGCGCGCTCTTGGTCGTGCACCGCCTTGGTGGGGTAGCGCGTCAGCAGCGCGCGGTCGCGGCGCTTTTCGTCGGCGGCTCGGTTGCGCTCATCGGCTTCGCGCTTTTCGCGCTGCTCTTGCTCGGCTCGCTCCTGGGCAGTGAGCGTCGGGCCAATCTTGGCTTTGACCGTGCCGCTGGGGTTGAGAATTTTTTGCTCGCGATCAGTGCAGTCGGCAATCGGGCGGTCAGCAGTGAGCACACGGCCCTTGGCATCGACGCAGGTGTACACGCCGGTAATCACCGGTGCGCCAGGTGCCACCGGCGGCTTTTGCGCCCACACCGGCCCCACCAGGGCGGCCAGCAGCAACGTTTTGTGCAACGACTTCAATAGCATTCTTATCCTTCATCCACGCCATAACGCTCACGATAGGCGAGCACCCGCTGGTGCTCTGCCTGCGCCGATGCGTCGCCGCGCGAGCCCAGATAGTGCATCAAATCGGCCAGCTTCGCAATTGCGCATACGTGCAGGCCGAGTTGGCGCTGCACGTATTGCACCGCGCTGTAGGGAACATCGGCGCCGTTTTCGGTCGCTTTTTCCTGGCGGTCCAGTGCAATCAGCACGGCGTGTGGCGTGGCACCCGCAGCCTCAATGATGGCAATGGATTCGCGCGCTGCGGTGCCGGCCGACATCACGTCGTCCACAATCAGCACCCGCCCGCGCAGCGGAGCGCCCACCAGCGTGCCGCCTTCGCCATGGTCCTTGGCCTCCTTGCGGTTGTAGGCAAAGGGCACATTGCGCCCGCGCCGCGCCAACTCCACCACCAACGCCGCGCCCAGCGGAATGCCCTTGTAGGCCGGGCCAAACACCATGTCGAACGCGATGCCGCTGGCAAGCAAGCGTTGCGCATAGAATTCGGCCAGACGCCCGAGCCTGGCACCATCGTCAAACAGGCCCGCGTTAAAAAAGTAGGGGCTCATGCGGCCCGCCTTGGTCTTGAATTCGCCAAACCGCAGCACCCCGCATTCCACCGCAAACTGCACAAAGTCCTGTGCCAACGGGTCTTGATTCGACATGAAGCGTTCCTTGTTCAAATTAACCAGTCTCAACCTTAACGGTATTCGCTCGGCCACCAGCAAAGGCCTGCCTGCCTGGCTGGAGCAGGCCAGCCCGGATTGTATTTGCGTGCAGGAAATCAAAGCCCAGGCCGACGACATGGCAGGCAAGTTCGAGCAGCTTGCGGGCCTGCACGGCCACTTTCACTTTGCCCAGAAGAAGGGCTACTCCGGCGTGGGCGTGTACACCCGCCAGCAGCCCAGCGACGTGCTGGTGGGCTTTGACGGCGGCGAGTTTGACGCCGAGGGGCGCTACGTGGAACTGCGTTTTGACACCCCGGCGCGCAAACGCTCGATCATCAGCGCCTACTTTCCCAGCGGGTCCTCGGGCGAAGATCGCCAGCAGGCCAAGTACCGCTTTCTGGCGCTGATGCTGCCGCACTTGCGCACGCTGCAGGCCGAGCGCGACTTCATCCTTTGCGGCGACGTCAACATCGCCCACCAGCAGGCCGACCTGAAGAACTGGCGCAGCAACCAGAAGAACAGCGGCTTCCTGCCCGAAGAGCGCGCCTGGATGACCGAGCTAACGAGCACCGGCGGCCTGGTGGACGTATACCGCCACCTGGAGCCCAGCACCACCGACGCTTGCTACACTTGGTGGAGCAACCGCGGCCAGGCCTACGCCAACAACGTAGGCTGGCGGCTGGACTACCACCTGGCAACGCCCGCCCTGGCCGCCACCGCCAAAGCGGTATCCATCTACAAAGCCGAGAAGTTTTCGGACCACGCACCGGTGAGTGTGGAGTACGAAGGGGGTTGGTGATTGCCGGAACGGCGTAGTGGAGCTATGGGTGAAGATGCTCTGGTGGGCTACTTAAGACACAGTTGCTGACATAGGACTTGAAGGGCTTTGGGGCGCGTCCAGGCTGTAACCGTTAGCAGCAGTTTGCGATCTGACTGCTACCGAGTGGACATTCACAAACTCGGATCGTCGACCTCGATAGGTGCCGTGGGGAGTGTGACCCTGCAAGCCAGCCCGCCCTCGGGCCGGTTGGCCAGGGCAATGGTGCCGCCGTAGCGGCCCACTATGCATTTGCTCAAGGGCAAGCCCAGACCGGTGCCGCCAACCCCGGTTGCGGTGCGGGTGCTCTCGTAGAAAGGCTCAAACACCGCTGAAATCTCGCTCTCGGGTATGCCACAGCCCTGGTCGATGATTTCAAACATCACAGCCTCTTTGTCGGCCGTTTCCCCGGCCGGTTTGAAGAGGGTCTTACGCACCCGCAGCAAGGTGGTGTCCCCCCGCGACGAATAACGGAAAGCATTTCCTAGCAAATGCTCGAAGACCTGCTGTAGCCGGTCGTGTTCGCCCACCACATTGACCGCTGGGGCCTGAATATCCGTCACTAGGTTTTGCCCCAATCGGGATGCCCGGTACTCCATCAATGTGCCCAGCCCGTGGGAGAAGTGCAGCACATCAACCTGCTGGTTTCCTACGTTCACGGGGCCCGCGTGGTCCGCCCAGGACTGGTTGGCTAGCGTGAGCAAGGCCTCCACCAGTTTGTGCATTTTTGTACCAGCTGCCAGGATGCTGTCAAGGTACGACTCCATGTCTTGCGGCGACGCGTCCCCGAAGCTGCACTTGGCGAGCTCGGTATAACCCAATATGCCCTGCAGCGGCGTGCGCATCTCTTGGCTGACGTTGGCCATAAACCTCGTCTTTACTGCGTTCGCGCTGTCGCTTTCCGCGCGTGCTGTGGCCAGTTCGAGCGTGCGCTGCAGCACCAGCGTTTCCAGGTTGTCACGGTGAAGGGACAGCTCGGCATTGGCGCGGTTGAGCGCCGCGTGCGACTGGGCCAGTGCGTCGCTGGCGCGCTGGTTGATGGCGATCTGTTCTTCCAACTGGTTGGCCCGGACGCGCTCAGCGTAAGAGAAGGTATTGATCAGCAGCTTGCCGATCAACAGGAACTCAATTAGGTAAACCGGCCCATACACCGCCGCTAAGCCGATATCCAGATTGGCAACCAGCGCGCTGCTGCCGATAAGCGCTTCAGGCACTGGTGCGTGCAGCGTGTGCCGCAACACTGCCACGCCGAGTTGCAGGCACAGCGCTGCATTCAGGCTGGAAAGGGGAACCCGGGCTTGCCTGGCCATCACAGCAACTTCCCACAATGCCCAAACCGCCAGTGACCAAAGCAGCAGCGAAATCAACAGGTACTGGGCGGAATACAGGCCATGCATCACCAGTACTTCAAAGGTGCAATTAACCAGAAATATCAACGCAGACAAAACACCCGCGGTCTGCAGCGCGTCAAGGCCGGGTGAAGGGCGACGGATGAAGCTTGTATTCATCGCTTTGCAGCTCTAACGCTGCTCCAGAATGGCGGCCAGCTTTTCTTGCCATAGGTGCATGCAGCCGCTGTGCGCCACATCACATTTGGTGCCCCAGATCGGCAGCACCTTGCGCTGCGTGATGGCGCGCAGCAGCCCAATGTCCTGCGCTGCGGGCGGGGTATTAAAACCTTTGTAAGCGGTGCCGTACAAACAGGTGCCACCGGTGTTGCACAGGTGAGCATCGTCGCGCAACTTCTGACTGAATAGCCACAGGTCAGCAAGGTACTTTTCAAAGGCGTCGCTCAGGCGCTGCTGCTCCTGTGCCGATAAGGCGTTCCATTTTTTTAGCGAAATGGCATAGCCGTTAAGACCGAAGTGCACCACCAGTTGAAAGTTGTATGGCGCACTGGCAACCCAGCCGGCCGAATTGGCCGAAGTGGCGCTGGTGATGGCACAGTCAACCAGTCCCAGTGCCAGCGCATTGCCGGTGTCGTCAAACGGAATGGCTACCGGCACACCGCCCAGTTCTGTAATGAAGCCTGCAAGCGAATTGCTGCCCACCCGCACCTTGCGGCCCCGGATGTCCTGCAGGCGCTGGAGTGGCCGGGCGCAGAAAATTTCCTGCGGACCAAAGGTCCAGATGCCGAGCAGCTTGGCCTTGAACTTTTCCTGCAGGTAGTGGTCCACAGTGCCTGCGTAGGCCGCCGACACTTTGCGGGCTGTGTCGTAATCGGGACTCAAGCCGGGCAGATCAATGCCCAGCAGCGCGGGTTCGGCTTCGCTGTTTTGCAGGAAACGCAGGGAAACAAGATCAAACACACCATCCTTGAGCATTTGAAGCTGGTAGGTGTCTTTGAAGCCCACGGCCTCGAGTGGCTTGTAGTTGACCTGGAGCGCAATACCCGTGGCATTGCGCAGGTTGGCAAAGAAGGGGGCTTCCTTTTGCTGTTGCAGCACGCCGGACGAAGAGGGCTGACCCACAACAGCCATTGGAATCTCGTTGAGGCGCTGCCACGCCAGGACAAAGGCAGCCACGATTCCGAGCAGCAGCAGGAGCCTTTTCATACGCCTTTTGTCCAGCTACATAAATTGGTCATGGGTGAGTTTACATGTCAATTGCAAGGTGTCACACGGTCCAAAGCGGGCGTGAAACATCCGGTTTCTTTTTCATATGATCAGACACATGTTTTTCGCATCTCGATATAACGAAGGCCAGCAGCAAGCGCGGCGCAACCAACAGGCACAAGCGCGTGCTGCAGCCTGGAACAGCGTGCACGCATCCATTGGCTCTTTTGCCGATGGGTACACCACGTTGTAAAGCGCAATTTTTGGATGGTTTTTGAAAAGTACCGTTTTTGGTATCATGACCTACTATTTCAATACCGTGATCGAACTTGCATGAACCACAACACTGTCTCCGTTGCTGAAATCAAGCGCCGTGGCATGTCAGCCATTGCCGAGGGATTGCAACGCGGTCCCTTGCACATCGTCAAGAGAAACAAGATGGCCGCGGTCGTTCTATCCGAGAGCGACTATCAGCGCCTCACCAATCAAAAGTTGTCATCACCATCAGGCATGACGGCGATGCAGTGGTTGTTGGCGCAACCGACCGCCGGGAAACGAAGCAAAAGCCAGATCGATGCCGACCTTGCAGCAGAGCGTGCCTGGTGATTGCGTTCTTTGATTCAAGCGCCCTTATCTATTTGATTGAGGGAACAGAACCGTTTTCCACCAAGATCCGAAAGGAACTGGCGATCGCCCTCAAAGGGCAAGCTGACCTTGGTACCAGCGTGTCGCGCCTAACTTGGCTGGAGTGCCGTGTGGGCCCCATGAAAGCCAATGACATCGCAACCTTGGCAGCATTCGATGGGTTTTTTGCTCGCCCTGACTTGGCATGGGTTGAACTAAACCAGAACGTCGTGGAGTTGGCTGCGGCTATCCGCGTCAGGCACGGACTGAAGACGCCGGATGCGCTGCAGGCGGCAAGTTGTTTGCAGTTGGGCCCGGAACACCTTTTCCTGACCGGAGACACTTCGTTCAAGCGCGTGACGGGGCTCAACGTAAAGATATTGACCGGTTAGCAGCACCACGACGCCCCGCACCCCATTACTTTGACTTACATCAATTACCAGACCTTATCCCCTTGCGCAAAGGCACGGGTGTTTACAATCGGCGCTCACGCTGCCTTAGGCGGGGGTTGGGCTGGGTGCAGCCAACCTTTGCACTTGCACTCCATTGGACTCCAACTTTTCTCATGCTTAGTGCCCACGGTCTGACCTGTGTGCGCGGCGATCGCCGCCTTTTTTCCGGACTGGACCTGACCGTCAGCGCCGGCGAGTGGTTGCACGTGCGTGGCGAAAACGGCGCGGGCAAAACCAGCCTGCTGCGCTTGCTCGCGGGGCTCACGCAACCCGCCGAGGGCGAAATCCGCTGGTGCGGCGAGACCATCAACCGCGACGACGAAGACTACCGGCGCAACCTGCTCTTTTTTGGCCACCACGGCGCACTCAAGGAAGACCTTACCGCCCTGGAGAACCTTGAATTTGCCTCGGCCATGGACGGCGCCACGCTGACCTTGGAAGCCGCCATGCGCGCGCTCAACCGCTTTGGCCTGCGCGGGCGCGAGCAGTTGCCGGTGCGCGTGCTCTCGGCCGGGCAGAAGAGGCGCGTCATGCTCGCGCGCCTGGTCACACGCAACGCCAAGTTGTGGGTGCTCGACGAACCGTTTACCGCGCTGGACGTCAAAGCGGTGGACCTGCTCTCGGCCCTGATCAGCGAACACGTCACGGCGGGCGGTATGGCGATTTTGACCAGCCACCAGGCCATGCCAATCCCCGGCGGAAGGGTGGTGCAGCTATGAACGCCATTCTGGCCGTCATGCGGCGCGACCTGCTGATGGTAATGCGGCGCAAAAGCGAAGTGCTCACCGCCCTGTTCTTCTTTGTCATTGTCACCAGCCTGTTTCCGCTGGGCATCGGCCCGGAGCCGAACTTGCTGCGCAAGATTGCGCCGGGCGTGCTGTGGGTGGCGGCGCTGCTGGCCACCATGCTCGGGCTGCAGCGCATGTTCTCGGCCGACCATGCCGACGGCACGCTGGAGCAAATGGCCATTTCGCCCACCCCGCTGATCATGCTGGTGGTGGGCAAGATCGGCGCGCACTGGCTGGTGTCGGGCCTGCCGCTGGTGGTGGTGGCACCCATTCTGGGCATCCAGTTTGACCTGGACTCCAGCGCCCTGGGCGTTCTGGTGGGGGCACTGCTGCTGGGCACGCCCTTGCTTTCGCTGATCGGCTCGATTGGCGCTGCGCTCACGCTCGGGGTGCGCGGCGGCGGTGTGCTTTTGAGCCTTTTGGTGCTGCCGCTGTATATTCCAGCACTGATTTTCGGCGCCGGCGCGGTCGAAGCCCATATTTCGGGGCTGGGCGCGGGTGGACACCTTTCGTTGCTGGCGGCCATGTTGGCCCTAGCTGTGTTTTTTGCGCCGTGGGCCACCACGGCGGCTTTGAGGATTGCACTGGAATGAGCAACCGACTGATCAACTGGTTCCGATTTGCCAGCCCCCACAATTTCTATCCCCTGGCCGGGAAGATGATTCCCGTGTTCTGGACGCTGGCGGCGCTGTTTGGCGTGGCTGGCCTGTGGATGGGCTTTTTTGTTGCCCCCACCGACGCCCAGCAAGGTGAGGGCTACCGCATCATCTTTATCCACGTGCCCGCGTCGTGGCTGTCGATGTTCATCTATATGGTGATGGCGGCGTGGTCGGGCATTGGCCTATCGCTCAACGCGCGCCTGTCCAGCATGATGGCCCAGGCCCTGGCCCCCACCGGCGCGCTGATGGCGTTTTTGTCGCTCTGGACCGGTGCCTTCTGGGGCAAACCGATGTGGGGCACTTGGTGGGTGTGGGATGCGCGCCTGACCTCGGAGTTGATCCTGTTTTTCCTGTACCTGGGCTTCATGGCGCTGCAGGCTTCCATTGACGACCCGCGCCGCGCCGACAAGGCCGGGGCCATTGTGGCGCTGGTGGGTGCGGTCAACGTGCCCATCATCTATTTCTCGGTCAAGTGGTGGAACACCTTGCACCAGGGCTCCAGCGTCAACCTGGCCAAGTCGTCCATGGCAGTCACCATGCTCTGGGGCATGCTGCTGATGGCGCTGTGCTTCTGGATGTACTCGATTGCATTGGCGCTGACCCGGGTGCGCACCATCATTCTGGAGCGCGAAGCCCATACCGAATGGGTCATGGAACTGCCGGAGGTAAAAGCATGAACTGGAACTCACCCGCAGAATTTTTTGCCATGGGCGGCTATGGGCTGTACGTGTGGGGCAGCTTTGGCGTGTGCGCTTTGGCAATGATCGTGGAACCTTTTCTGGCCCGCCAGCGTCATAACGAGATTGTGCAAACGCTGCGCCGCCAGGCGCTGGCCGAAAAGCTGGAAAAGGAAACCCCATGAAGGGCTGGAAAAAACGCGCTGCCATCATTGGCGGCGGCTTGTCCGTACTCGGCATTGCTGCGGCGCTGGTACTCAACGCGCTCAACAGCAATATCGCCTTGTACGTCACCCCGAGCGAGGTGGCTGCGGGCAAGGCCCCCAAGATGCAGGCCTTTCGCATTGGCGGACTGGTCAAAGACGGCTCGCTGCACCGCGACAACCTCACCGTGCACTTTGTCATGACCGACATGGCGCATGAGGTGCCGGTGTCATACACCGGCATCCTGCCCGACCTGTTCAAGGAAGGCAAGGGCGCGGTAGTGCAGGGCAAGCTCGAAACCAGCGGCGACTTCACCGCCTCCGAAGTGCTGGCCAAGCACGATGAGAACTACATGCCCCCCGAAGCCAAGCAGGCTTTGGAGCAAGCGCAAAAAACCAAGGACGCTGCCAAACCATGACCCCTGAAATTGGACATTTCGCGCTTATTCTGGCGCTGTGCGTATCGCTGGTGCAGGGCACACTGCCGCTGCTGGGCGCACACAAGGGCCGCGCCGAATGGCTGGCGCTGGCGCGCCCGGCCGCGCAAACCAGCTTTGTCATGCTGGCGCTCTCGTTTGCCGCGCTGGCCTGGAGTTTTTACGTCAATGACTTCTCGGTGCAGTACGTGGCCCAGCATTCCAATTCCCAGTTGCCCACGTTGTACCGCTTTGGGGCGGTCTGGGGCGGCCACGAAGGCTCGCTGCTGCTGTGGGTGCTGCTGCTCTCAAGCTGGGGCATTGCAGTGGCGCAGTACTCGCGCACCCTGGACGACACCATGGTGGCACGCGTTCTGGGCGTGCTCGGGTTGGTGTCCACCGGTTTGCTGCTGTTCATTTTGCTGACCTCCAACCCGTTTGACCGCCTGCTGCCCGCTGCCGAAAATGGCCGCGACCTCAACCCCTTGCTGCAAGACCCGGGGCTGGTGTTCCACCCGCCCATGCTCTACATGGGCTATGTGGGTTTTGCCGTGGCGTTTGCGTTTGCCATTGCGGCGCTGCTCTCGGGTCGGCTGGACGCCGCCTGGGCGCGCTGGTCGCGCCCCTGGACCACGGCGGCCTGGGTGTTCCTCACCATGGGCATTGCGCTGGGTTCCTGGTGGGCGTATTACGAACTGGGCTGGGGCGGCTGGTGGTTCTGGGACCCGGTGGAAAACGCTTCGTTCATGCCCTGGCTGCTGGGAACGGCGCTGCTGCACTCGCTGGCCGTGACCGAAAAGCGTGGCAGCTTCAAGAGCTGGACCGTGCTGCTGGCCATTGGCGCGTTTTCGCTCTCGCTGCTGGGCACGTTTCTGGTCCGATCAGGCGTGCTGACTTCGGTCCACGCCTTTGCCACCGACCCGCGCCGAGGCATCTTCATCCTCACGCTGCTGGTGCTGGTGGTGGGCTCGTCGCTCACGCTATTTGCCTGGCGCGCGCCCAAGGTGGCGTTGGGTGGTACGTTTGGTGCCATCTCGCGTGAATCGCTGCTGCTCACCGGCAATGTGCTGCTGGTGGTGGCCTGCGCCTCGGTGCTGCTGGGTACGCTGTACCCGCTGATCATCGACGCGCTCGGCCTGGGCAAGATTTCGGTCGGCCCACCCTACTTCAACGCGGTGTTTGTGCCGATCATGGTGCCGGTGGTGTTTTTGCTGGCTGCCGTGCCACTGGCGCGCTGGAAGAACACTCAAATCAAAGAAATCGCCATCCAGCTCTGGATTCCGGGTGTGCTGGCGCTGCTGGCCGGTTGGCAAATTCCGCGCATGATGGGCGGCTGGACCGTACTCACCGCTCTGGGCTCGATGCTTGCGGTCTGGATTGCCGCCTCAGGCATCCTGCAAATCACCTACCGCCTCAAGGCCGGCCTGCCGCCAGCCTCGTTCTGGGGCATGCATCTGGGCCACATCGGTATTGCGGTATTCGTGTTTGGCGTCACCATGGTGGGCGGCTTCCAGGAAGAGCAGGACGTGCGCATGGAGCCGGGCGACACGGTGTTGGTCGGGGGCTACCAGTTCAAGCTGATTGGCGTGCAGGAAGCCATGGGCCCCAACTACAAGGCTTCGCGCGGCGAATTCGACGTCAGCAGCCCGGGCGGCCCCACCAACAAACTATTCCCTGAAAAGCGCAACTACTTCTCGTCCACCATGCCCATGACCGAAGCCGCCATTGATGCCGGCTTTACCCGCGACGTGTATGTCTCGCTGGGCGAGCCGCTCGAAGGCAACGCCTGGGCGGTGCGCGTGTACTTCAAACCGTTTGTGGACTGGATCTGGGGCGGCTGCATGCTGATGGCGCTCGGTGGCCTGTTTGCCATGGCCGACCGCCGTTACCGTCTGCGCGTCAAGGGCACCGACGCACCTGCGGCCACACCCAAAGGAGCCAAGGCATGAAGGCTAAATTTCTGATTCCGCTGGCGCTGTTTGGGGTAATGGTGGCATTTCTGGCGGTGGGCCTGCGGCTCGACCCGCATGAAGTACCCTCGCCCCTGGTGAACAAACCGGCACCGGTATTCCAGGTGCCGCAGGTGGAGCAGCCCGAGTTGGAGTTCGCCTCGGCCGACCTCAAGGGCAAGGTCTGGCTGCTCAACGTCTGGGCGTCGTGGTGCGTGGCCTGCCGCGAAGAGCACCCGGTACTGATGAATTTTTCGCGCGCCCAGATGATTCCCATCATCGGCCTGGACTACAAGGACCAGCGCAAGGACGCGCTCAGTGTGGTCAAGCGATCGGGCAATCCCTACGACATCATCGCCTTTGATGCCGACGGCCGGGTGGGTATTGACTACGGCGTCTATGGCGTGCCCGAGAGCTATCTGATCGACAAGAACGGCATCATCCGCTACAAGCACATCGGTCCGATCACGCAGGAAGCGCTGACCAAGACCATCATTCCCCTCATCAACGAATTGAAGAAATCGTGAAATATTTCTACGCTTTGCTGCTGGTGCTGGCCACCTGCAGCGCATCCTGGGCCAAGGAAGCCACCTTGCTGGCCGACGATCCGGTGGTTGAGCAGCGCCTGATCGCGATCTCCGAAGAAATGCGCTGCCTGGTCTGCCAGAACGAATCGCTGGCGGGTTCGCGCTCAGATCTTGCCAATGACCTGCGCCGTGAGTTGCGCACGCTCATCAAGCAAGGCAAGAGCGACGCCGAAATCCGCGAGTTCATGGTCAGCCGCTACGGCGACTTTGTGCTCTACCGCCCGCCCGTCAAACCCACCACTTGGATGCTGTGGATTGGCCCCTTTGTGCTGATGGTGGTCGGGGTGATTGCACTCTTTGTTTACATGCGTCGGCGCAACCGTGACATCAGTAACGTGGTGCTGACCGAAGAAGAAAGCAAGCGCGCGCTCGCGCTGCTGCAGGAAGGTGAAAAATGATCGGTTTTCTGGCTGCTGGTGCCGCCCTGGTCGTGCTGGTTCTGGCACTGCTGTTTCGGCCCTTTTACTGGCGTAGCAAGAGTGCGGGCGTGTCACGCCGCCAACTCAACGCTGCCATCTACCGCGAACAGCTCCAGCGCCTGGAGCGCGACCACGCCGAAGGCATGATTGCGGCGGACGACCACGCCCAGGCCCAGGCCGAGCTGCAGCGCCGCCTGATTGACGACGCCAGTGTTGAGGACGCCCAGGCCACGCTGCACCCCCCAAAGAAGACCATGCTGCTGATCGCACTGGCTGTGCCGGCGCTGGCCATTGGCCTCTACCTGTGGATCGGTAGCCCGGCCACCCTTAGCCCGAGCGGGCCGCAGCACCAGGTCAATACGCAAGAGCTCAACACCATGCTCGAAAGTCTGGCCAAGAAATTGGAGAAAGAACCCGAGAACCTGCAAGGTTGGGCGATGCTGGCGCGCTCGTACAAGGCGGTGGGCCGCAACGCCGAGGCCGAACGCGCCTTTGCGCGTGCCGGTGCCATCGTCGAGACTGACGCACAGTTGCTTGCCGACTACGCCGACGTGGTGGCCAGCAACGTCAACGGCAACCTGATGGGCAAGCCCACCGAGTTGATCGAGAAGGCGCTCAAGATCGACCCCAGCAACGGCATGGCGCTGTGGCTCTCCGGCACCGCCGCGTTCCAGCGCAGCGACTTCGACAAGGCCATTCGCACATGGGAAACACTGGTACAGCAGTTGACACCCGGCTCCGAAGACGAGCAGATGCTGCACAACGCCATCGGTGAGGCCTACGCCAAGCTGGGCAAGGCCGCACCGGCACCCGCCAAGAAGGCTTTGGGCCCCAGGAATAATCCAGCCCAGGCGGCTCCGGCCAACACCAAGGCCAACCCCAACGCGAGCGTCAGCGGCGAAGTGGATCTGGCCCCAGCGCTCAAGGGCAAGCTCACCCCCAACGACGTGGTCATGGTGATCGCGCGGCTGCCCGGCTCACGCATGCCGATGGCGGTGCTGCGCGTACCGGCCACGCAGTTGCCGTTGAAGTTCACGCTGGACGATTCGCTCGCAATGAACCCGCAAGCGCTGATCTCCAACGCAGCACAAGTGGAAGTCGACGTGCGTATTTCCAAGACCGGCATGGCCATGCCCGAGGCCGGCGACCTGCTCTCGCCCACCCAAACCGTCAAGGTTGGCACGCGCGGGATCAAGCTGCACGTCGACCACGTGCGGCCTTAGTCTTGTAGGGTTGAGCGCAAGGTGAAAATCTCCAGCGTTCTTGCCCGCGCCGCGTGCGCGCTGTTGCTCAGCGGCGCAGTGGCAGCACCGCTGGCCCTGGCGGCCACCCCTGGTGAAGTGCCGGTTGGCGCGGTACTGCGCGATGCCTCAATGCAAGGGCTCTCGGGCGCAACCCAGCAACTCTCGGCCTTTAAGGGCAAACCGCTATTGATCAATGTGTGGGCCAGTTGGTGCGGCCCCTGCCTGGAAGAAATCGCGTCGATCGAACACCTGTCGCAACGCTACGGCGGCAAGCAGTTCAATGTGATCGGCATCTCCACCGACGACTACTGGACCAACGCCAAGGGCTTCCTGCAAAAGACACGCATCAGCTTTCCCAACTTCATCGACAACCGGCTGGCACTGGAAAACATGCTCGGTGCCAACCGGCTACCGCTCACCATCCTGGTCGATGCGCAGGGCCGCGTACTCTCCAAGGTGTACGGCGCCCAAGCCTGGGACAGCCCCGAATCCCTTGCCATGATCAGCAAGGCGTTCAAGGTCAAGCTGTAGTCAAAACCAGCCAAGTTTCCAGGCCAGACCCAGGCACGCCGCCAGGGCAAGTGCCAGCAGCCACCACGGCTTCTTCTTTTCAGCATAGGGGTCCACCAGCGAGCGCTGCGCGTTGGGCGGCAGTTGCGCGGTTTGCGTGAGCGCCGTGCCAAACGGAATGTTGATGCGCGCCCGCGCGTTGATGGCCCAGCCATTGGCGTCAAGCAGCGGCCCCAGCGTGCGGCTGCGCAGCTTGAACCAGGCCAGCAGCACGGCCGGTGCCGAAATCACCAGCATCAACCCGACCAGCGCCAGCGGCAACTGCCACCACTTGAGCGCAATCAGGCCTGAAACCAGCGACGCCAGCAGGGTGCCGATGGCCCCTATGGCCAGACCGATGGCAGCAAATATGCCGGCAAACTTGGCCACGTCAAACGCAGCCACCGGCGCGCTGCCGGGCTTGACCGAGGACGTGGCACGCGCCGACACCTGCGCTGCCGCCGACGCCAACTGTCCATCGGCGACAGCGCTCTTGCTGGCGGCAAACTTTTGAAACTGCTCGCCCAGCATGCGCGAGAGGCGCTTGTAGGGCGACCAAAATGCCTGGCGCAAGCTGATCGGATGCTCCACGATCTTGGTCACCGTGGCGCTCCAGTCACGCCCCTGGCGGTCGTAGAACACGCCATTGCGGCCAACCATCAACTGGTCCGAGTCGCCTGCGGTAAACGCTGCAGCCACCGTCATTTTTTCGGTCGCACGCACACACTCCACATACACCAGACAGATGCGCGCCAGCGTTGCCAGCGCTGCGTGCCGGGCGGCGTCATTGACCGCCACGCACAGGTCGCAAGAACGCCCGTCGAGGTAGAGCGTGCCGACCTGGAACGTGGCCGGGCCCTGGCGCGTGTAGAAGTCGCGAAAGGCAACAAAGTTGTTGGCCAGCGACTGCAGGTCGCGCACGTAGCGCGCGAGTTGCTCCAAGTCGCGCACGCCTTCCCCCTGGGCGGTGGGGTCGGGCTGGCTGGCAAGCCAGGCGGCGTAAGGCGCGAGCGCGGTTTTGAGCGCGCTCCAGTCGGACTCGGTCAGCGCCGTGCGCTCGCCCAGTACCGGCAGCGCCACGTCTGCGCGCAGGGCTGCCAAACGCTGCGCCCACGCTGGATTGACACCGTCCACCAACGGCAGCACCGCATCCGCCGTCACCTGGGCCAGCGGCAAGGCAGCGATGGTGTCGCTGCCCGGACTGAGGGTGGCGGTGCCCAGCGCGGCCAGAGCCTCGGTGCTGGCGTTGAGTGCCGCACCGGCGCGTGCGTCAAACGCCACCATGCGGCTGCGCACAAACCAGTCGTCCACCTTGTCGGCCACCGCCACCAGAGCAGCGTGGGCGGCTTGCGTGGCAGCGCCCAGCGTTTGGGCTTGCGCGCCTGCGGCCTCCCATGCAGCCAGGGCGCGTTGTGCAAACCGCGCTTGTGCGGCGCTGGCCGCGTCCACAGTTACCAAACCGTCTGCGCTGCCCGCATCGGCGAGCACGTCCTGCGCAGCAGCAGCGATGCGCTGGCCCACTTCGTCATCGTCGCGGATGGCCTGCAGGGGCACTCCGGCGAGCTGGTGCACCAGCACGTCCGGGCTCTTGAGGCGCGCTGCCGCCCATTGCAGCGCGGCAATCAGTTCGGGTGCGCGAACCTGGCCGTCGCCATCCGTGTCCACAAGGGCCAGGGTGCGGGCGTCAAACTCGATGCCCTTGACCGGGCACGAAAGCGCCACCCAGAGCTTTTGGTCGAGTTCGGGCAGGGCCAGCAGTTCGGCCGCTGTCTCCAGACGCACCTGGTCAAAGCCGCCGGCGCGAAAAAAGCGCCATGTTGGTTGTGCAGTAGTCACAAAAACCCGCTTTCGTCTGTGGAAGGTGGCAAATCTTACTGGCAAGCCAAAATCCCCGCTGGCGCGCAGGTCGGACGCGTCCGACGGGGCAACGCCGCGCGATGCTGGCTACACTCGAACCCCCCACCCCAGGAACCTCCCATGCACTCTGAAAGCTTTATCGTCGGCAAGGACGCGGCGCTTGAATCGTCCATCGCCACCATGCAAACCCGGTTGGAGGCGCTGGATTTCCACGTCGAGGAGCGCTCCTGGCTCAACCCGGTCAACGGTATCTGGTCAGTCCATGTGCGCGAGCGCGACTGCCCGCTGCTGTTCACCAACGGCAAAGGCGGTTCGCGCGAGGCGGCGCTGGCCAGTGCGCTGGGCGAATTTTTTGAGCGCCTGTCCACCAACTACTTCTGGAACCACTACTACCTGGGCTACGCCTTTGCCGAAGGGCGCAAGCGCGCCTTTGTGCACTACCCGCAAGAGCAGTGGTTTGCCCTGGACGAGCAAGACGAGTGGCCGCAAGCGCTGCTCACGCCTGAACTGCAGGCGTTCTACAACCCGCAGGGCAGTATTGCGGCGCAGGCGCTGGTGGACTTCAATTCGGGCAACGCCGAGCGCGGCATCTGCGCCGTCCCCTACGTGCGCCAGCGCGACCAAGCGCAGGTGCTGTTTCCGGTCAACATCATTGGCAACCTGTACGTGAGCAACGGCATGTCGGCGGGCAACTCGGTGCCCGAAGCGCGCGCGCAGGCGCTGTCAGAAATCTTCGAGCGCCATGTCAAGTTCCGCATCCTGCGCGAAGGCCTGTGCCTGCCCGATGTACCCGAGGAAGTGATCAACCGCTACCCCCGCATTGCCGCAGGCATTGCGGGCTTGCGCGCGGCGGGCTTTGGCATTGTGGTCAAGGACGCTTCGCTGGGTGGGCAGTTTCCGGTCATGAACGTGACCCTGCTCAACCCGCACGACCAAGGCTGCTTTTCGAGTTTTGGCGCGCACCCGCGCCTGGAAGTGGCGCTGGAGCGCTCGCTCACCGAACTGCTGCAGGGCCGCGCCCTGGACGCGCTGGGCGGCTTTCCGCCCCCGGGTCTGGATCTGGACGAGGTGGCCAGCGCACCCAACCTGGAAATCCATTTCGTCGATTCCAGCGGCATCGTCAGTTGGAACTTTCTTGGAGCCAAAAGCGACTTCGCCTTTTGCGACTGGAACTTCAGCACCAGCACGGCGCAGGATTACGCCTGGCTGCAGGATGCCGTCCACGCCCTGGGCCACGACGTCTATGTGGCCGACTTCACCCACCTGGGCGTCTATGCCTGCCGCATCATCGTGCCCGGCATGTCCGAGATTTACCCGCTGGAAGACCTGGAGTGGGAGAACAACAGCGTCGCCAACCCCTTGCGCGAACCGATTTGCCACCTGAGCGACCTTGACGAGCAGGAGCGCTGTGATCTGCTTGACGCACTCAACGAATCGGGCCTGGCCGACGAGCGCCTGGTGGCCGCGTTGATCGGTCTGGCTGCGGGCGACAACCCGTTCTGGAGCGACCTGCGCGTGGGCGAGCTCAAGGCACTGCTGGCGCTGTCGGTCGGTGACGACGAGGCGATTGAAGAAGGCTGCGCCTGGGTGCGCCAGTTTGCCCAAATCAACCCCGCGCGGCTGCGCGTTTACGCCTGCATCGAACACCTGCGCGGCCTGGGCGACCCCGAGCCCTTCCAGGGTGCGCTCGAAGCCCTGTACGGAGCCGCCACACTGCAGCAGGCCAGCGCCATGCTGCAAGGCGAGAGCGTCTTTTTTGATCAACCCACGCTCGGGCTGGATCTGGCCCATTTCCCCATGCACCAGCGGCTACTGGAGGCCTACGGCAAGCTGCGCTATGCAGTGGCCGCCAGCGCAGGCGGAAATAGCTGATGACAATTTGGCAATTGCGGCAAGGTTGATCGGTGTACTATTAACGCTTCAGTGAATGAAGAGTGCGGAACATGGGGAAATTCGAAAACGTCCTCGCTGCCATTCTCCGCGGGACATCGGACAACAACCTTGCCTTTGCAGACTTGCAATACGCTTTGCAAAAGTTGGGCTTCGAAGTTCGGATCAAGGGTGACCATTTCATTTACACCAAGCAAGGTGTCGTGGAGATCATCAATGTGCAACCGCTGGGCGGCAATGCCAAGGCTTACCAGGTCAAACAAGTCAGAGCACTCATCTTGAAATACAAGCTTGCGAGGTAAAAATCATGCAAACCCGTTATGAACTTGTGATTTACTGGAGCGACGATGACAAATGCTTCATCGCTGAAGTGCCGGAACTGCCAGGGTGCATGGCTGACGGTGGGACTTACCAGGAAGCAGTTGTAAACGTGCAAATTGTTATAGAGGAATGGATAGATACTGCCACCCAACTCGGCCGCCCCATTCCGGAGCCCGTGGGCAAACTGATGTACGCATGACCACAGTACATAGCGACATCCCACAGGATGCCCAAACCTGCGCGCCATCGTTCACTTGGGTCACCAACAGAAATTGAGCGGCCACGTATTGGATTCAGGTTTCATCGCTCACTATTCGCCTAACGGCGGCAGATGGGGTGCCGCAGGCGCAGGGTGGCTGACGTGGGCGCGCTCGTAGAGCGGCATGACCTTGGGCAGGTTGGCCTCGATTTCGGCAATCCGGGTGGCACCCGAGGGGTGGGTGGAGAGCCATTGCGGTGGCGCGTTCTTGTTGGCGGCGCTCATCTTGCGCCACAGGCTCACGCCTGCACGCGGGTCGAAACCCGCACGCGCGGCGAGCTCCATACCCACCAGATCGGCTTCGGTTTCGTCCTCGCGGCTGAATTCAAGCGTGAGCAACTGGGCACCGTAGTTGGTGACGGTCTGCCCGAGCTGCCCCAGGTTGAGCAACTGGCTGACCACGCTGACGCCGATATTGGTGGCAGCGTTCTTGCCGATGCGCTCGCGTGCGTGCTCGCGCAGCGCGTGGGCGATTTCGTGGCCCATCACCACGGCCACTTCGTCGTCGGTGAGCTGCAGGGTTTTCAGGATGCCGGTGTAGAAAGCGATCTTGCCCCCAGGCATGCAATACGCGTTGATCTGGTTGGAGCCCAGCAGGTTGACCTCCCAGCGCCAATCGCGGGCGCGCGGGTTCCAGTCGAGTGCAAACGGAATGATGCGGCTGGCAATCGCGCGCAGGCGTTTGAGCTGGGCACTGTCCTGGGGTGCGAGCGCGCGCTTCTCGGCCGCCTGGTTGAGCATCTGCGCGTACTGCTGCGCCGACGAGCGCTCCAACTGCTCGGCCGGCACCAGCTTGGAAAACGCCGAGTTGCCACCCACCTGCACGCCCTCGCGGCCCTCGCCGGCGTTGACAACTCCCGCCCAGCCGACAGCCAATATCAGCCCGATCGTTTGCGCAGCGCGAACAATCGACCCACGCAGATGAGATTTCACAAGGTTCATACCGCTATTATTCCTGCATGACCAATTCCCCGCCCGCGCCCACGCCGTCAGCCCCTGCCACTGCGCGGCGCAAACGCAGCGCACTCGAAGTGCTGCAGGAGCTCAAGCAACCCAAAGTCGCCATCATGCTGGCGCTGGGCTTCGCTTCGGGGCTTCCCTTCCTGCTCACGGCCAACACCCTTGGCTACTGGTTGCGCGACGACGGCACAAGTCTGGTGGCAATCGGGTTCATCTCGTGGGTCGGCTTCGCCTACGCCTTCAAGGTTTACTGGTCACCCCTGGTGGATCGCATTGACGTGCCCTTGCTCGGCCGCCTGGGCCGACGGCGCGGCTGGATGCTGCTGTGCCAGATTCTTGTCACCGTAGGGCTGCTGGGCATGGCCGCTGTCGGCACCCAGGGGGGCCTCGCGGCGATTGGTGCCTTTGCGTTGCTGACCGCCTTTGCTTCTGCCACGCAGGATATTGCGATTGATGCCTGGCGTATCGAATCGGCGTCTGACGCCGACGAAGTGGGGTTGATGACCTCGGCGGCCCAGGTCGGCTACCGCATGGCGCTGCTCATCACCGACGCCTTGATCATTGCCGCCGCGGCGCGCGTCGGGTGGGCAGTGTCGTACGTCGGCATGGCGGTGCTGATGGCACTGTGCATGGTGGCAACCCTGTTGGCCTCGGAACCGGTCCGCACCGATGGAGTACTGCAGCAAAGACCTTCGTTGTGGAGCCTGCGGGGCCTGGCCGATGCCGTCGTCGGCCCGTTTGTCGACTTCTTTGCCAAGCACAAGGTCGCCGGACTTGTCATGCTGCTCATGGTGGCGCTGTACCGCCTGCCCGACTTCGTAATGGGGCCGATGTACAACCCGTTCTACCACGACCTCGGCCTGGCCAAGGACACGGTCGCGTGGGTGCGCGGCTCGTTTGGGCTGGTCGCCACCTTCCTGGGTATTGCTGCGGCGGGCATCAGCGCCGTGCGCATTGGCTTGCTGCCCACGCTGATCGCCGGGCTGGTGCTCGAAGGCTTTGGCACGGCGGCATTTGCCTTGCTGAGTTTCCACAACGGCACAGCGCTGTTTGCTGCGGTGATGACGCTCGACGCTTTTGCCCAGTCCTTCGCCGGAGTTGCCCTGGTCACCTATATGTCGAGCCTGACGAGCCTGGGCTACACCGCAACGCAATACGCCATGCTGTCGTCGACCTACGCGCTACTTGGCAAGTTTCTCAAGGGATTTTCCGGGATTGCGATCGAGACGCTTACGCCCAGCCAGGGACTCCTTGGTGCCTACGCCACAGCCTTTGTGGCCACCGGTCTGACCGCCATTCCGCCCCTGCTGCTTCTGCTGCTCCTTTGGCGCATGAAGGTGCTCAAGCGCTGAGCGATCTGGGCGAAACATCCTGCTGCACCCGCGCCGCCCTGCCAGGGTATCGGCGCGAGGGTTGTTCTGCGCACTAACGCGAGTAGAAGGCGGCTCCGTTGTTGCCCACGGCGACGTATTGCGCCTGGGCGGCAAACACCGCTTTCAAATCGGCCGTCACGCCGCTGGACTGTTGGGTCCAAGTGTTCGCGCCAGCGCTGTCGGTCAGTCCCGTGAATACGGTGCCGCCCGTGCCCACGGCCAGGTATTGCCCGGTGCTGCCGACAATGGCGCGCAGATTGGTAGTAGCACCCAGGTTCTGGCTGGTCCAGGTGGTGCCGTCCACACTGGTGAGCACGGTGCCCGCGTCGCCCACGGCGACGTAGTTGTACGCCGCGATATAGCGCGAGGTAACTGCGTACAAGTCGGCGGTGGTACCCGAAGTCTTGGCACTCCAGGTCAGGCCGTCAGCGCTGGTCAGCAGCGTGCCGCCTGCGCCCACGGCAATCCACATACCGCTAAACGAGTAGGACACGCCATACAGGTTGCTGCTGCTGGGCACGGTGGTCGCTGCGCTCCAGGTGATGCCATCGGTTGAGGTGCGAATGGTGCCGCCATCGCCCACGGCAACCGCCATCGCGCCATTGCTGGCCACCGCATAGAGGTTGCTGGTGGTGTTGGAGGTGGCACTGGTCCAGGTGGCCAGATCGGTGCTGTAAGCCACCTTGCCCGCAGAGCCCAGTGCAATGTATTTGCTCAGGGTGTAGATCGTGGCGTTCCAGTCGGCGCTGGGTGCACTGGTAATCGCAGTCCAATCTGCGCCGTTGGCGCTTTGGTACACGACCGACGCAGCGCCCACCGCCAGATAGTGGGTGGTGGCGTCGGCGCTGGTGCCATAGGTCACGCCACGCAGCGCAGCGCTGCCCAATGCCCCGCCCGCAGCATTGCCGCCGGTGGCCGCTGCCCAGGTGGCACCGGCCATGCGCGGAACGACCGACTTCGAGGGCGTGCCCTCGCCACCGGGTCCGCCACCTGTGCGGCCATCGAGCGTGAAGGAATAGGTGACACCATTGACCAAGCCGCTCACCACATAGGGCGAGGTCACATTCAGCAGGTCAAGGTGGCTGGGGATCTTGCTCAGGTCCTTGGTAGAAATAGAGGCCGTTGGAGCGTAAAACAGCCAGTACTCTACGCCAGCATCGGGGGTCCAGGTCACCGTGGCCTGCCCGTCGCCGGCCGTCACCGTGATGCCGCCCGCCGGAGGTGGCGCAGAACTTCCACCACCACAGGCACTAACCAGGGCCGCCATCACAAGGGCGGCAAATTGCAGACGAATAGTTTGGAATAGCATGGAATGAGGAACCCAGCAGAAGTTGAACGCAACCGACCTAGTTTAGATGACTTTGGGATGCCCCTCTACGGCACCTGCGGGCAGCACCCCGATTTACCAAACTTTACGCCGCGCAAAGATGGCCCTCACATTGGCAGCACCGGGCCGGGATAGACTGCAACCATGCGCCAACACCTCCTGATGATTGAAGACGATGTACGCCTGGCTTCCATGGTGATGCAGTACCTGGAGCAGTCGGGTTTCTCGGTCAGCCACGCCAGCGACGGCCTTGGCGCGCTGGCACAACTCGGTAACGGTGCCACTGGCGAGACGCCCGACCTGGTGATTCTGGACCTGATGCTGCCCGACATCGACGGACTGGAAGTGTGCCGCCGCATCCGCGCCCTGCCCAATTCCCTGGCGCAGGTACCGGTGTTGATGCTCACCGCCAAGGGCGATGCGATGGACCGCATCATCGGCCTGGAAGTGGGTGCCGACGACTACCTGCCCAAGCCGTTTGAGCCGCGCGAGTTGCTGGCGCGCATTCGCGCAATTTTGCGCCGCAGCGCCGACAACATCGCCCCCGCAACCCACGTGCTGCGCTTTGGCTCGTTGGAAATTGACCGCGATGCCCGCACCGTGTCGGTGAGCGGCACCTTGTGCGAGCTGACCTCGTACCAGTTTGACCTGCTGGTCACACTGGCCGAGCGCGCCGGGCGGGTACTCAGCCGCGACCAGATCATGGAGGCGGTGCGTGGGCGCGAACTTGAAGCCTTTGACCGCTCGATCGACGTGCACATGGGGCGCATCCGCGCCGCCATTGAAATTGACCCCAAGGTACCCAAGCGCATTCTGACCGTGCGCGGCGTGGGCTATGTCTTTGCCCGTCAGCAAGACTGAGCCCCGAGCCCAGGCTGAGCCATGCTTCTGAACAAACTCTACGTTCGCATCTGGCTGGCTGTGGTGCTGGCAGTGGCGGTGCTAACCCTTCTGGTGGGTTGGGCATGGCGCTTGGCGGCCGAGCCGCCCCTGCACGAAGTGGTGATACGCAACCCGTCGGGCGACATCATCGGCAACGGCCGCCTGCACCCAGGGCACCTGCCCGATCATCACCATCCACCCACCGCCGAAGGTGGCACCGATGCACCGCCCATGCCACCGGGCGAGCCGGGCACACGACCCGGGCGCTTTGGCGAAGGCCCAGAGTTTGAAGTGCAAATGCAGGACGGACAAACCATGCACCTGCATCTGCCCCGGCGCCCGGCGTCGAGTTGGCGTGCGCCGTTTGGTTTTTTGTGGATGCTCGCTCTGGTGGCCGTGGCCGTAGCGCTGGGCACTTACCCTATCGTGCGCCGCCTTACGCGACGGCTGGAATCGCTGCAGCGCAGCGTGGAGCAGTGGGGCGAAGGTAACCTGAGCGCGCGGGTAGAGGTAATGGGCAACGACGAGGTTGGCTTTCTGGCAGCGCGCTTCAACCGAGCCGCGCAACAGGTTGAGGCCCTGCTCAAGGCACGCGATGCGCTACTGGCTTCGCAAAAATCGCTGCTGGCCAACGCGTCGCACGAGTTGCGCTCGCCGCTGACGCGCATCCGCATGAGCCTGGAATTGATGGGCACCCATCCGAGCCCAGCGGCCAAGGAAGAAATCGCGCGCAGCATTGGCGAATTAGACGCCCTGGTGGGGGAGATTTTGCTGGCCAGCCGCCTCGACGCCAAAGAGGCCGACCTGGGCACGGTGGAACCGGTGGACCTGGTCGGGCTGGCGGCAGAAGAATGCGCGCACACGCAGACCACGCTCAACGTGGCGCTGGCCGACTCCGAACTGGTGGTGCCAGGCGTGAGCAAGCTGTTGCGCCGCGCAGTGCGCAACCTGCTGGAAAACGCCAGCCGCTACACCCACGGCGAAACCACCCTGAGCTTGAGCCGCGACGCGGGTCAGGCCGTCATCCAGGTCTGCGACCAGGGGCCGGGCGTACCCATTGCCCTGCAGGAGCGCATCTTTGAGCCGTTTTACCGCCTGCCCGGTGCGTCCGAGCGCGACGGCGGCGTTGGCCTGGGGCTCTCGCTGGTGAAGTCGATAGCCCTGCGCCATGGCGGCAAGGCAAGTTGCCACAACCGCCCCGAGGGCGGTGCCTGTTTCGAAATCCGCCTGCCGCTGCAAGCCTGAGGTTCAACACCCCGTTTTGCGGCTTGCGTGCCGCCGCAGGGCAGGGTTGAACCCGCTTTTCGGTAAAAAAACCCACAAAATTCACCCGAATGGGGGATATACCGATGGCTTCGAAATCCTTAAAGTTCTAGCCAACTGCTGTCACAGTTCAAAAAGTTGAAGCGCAGCGCGGATAATGCGGTATGCAAGGATTCCAACGACGTCTCTTCGGAGACTTTATATGCCACCCGAAAGGGTGGCATTTTTTTGCCCTCGATTGATTGCGCAGGGGTCACCAGGGTGCCCTGGCTTCAACCCGCCTTTTTGTCGGTCAGCGCCAGGGTGCTGGTCATCAACCGGTCGGTGAAGGCCAGTGCCAGTGCCGACACCAGGAAGGTCACATGGATCAGCACCCGCCACAGGATGACGCGGTCATCCAGATGGGCGGCGTTGATGAAGGTGCGCAGCAGGTCGATGGACGAAATGCCGATCAGCGCCATTGCCAGTTTGACCTTGAGCACGCTGGCGTTCACGTGCGACAGCCACTCGGGCTGATCGGGGTGGCTTTGCAGGTCCAGCCGCGAGACAAAAGTCTCGTAACCGCCCACGATCACCATGACCAACAGGTTGGCGATCATCACAACATCAATCAGACCCAGCACCGTGAGCATGATGTCGGTCTCGCTCAGCGCGCCCACCTTGGTGACCAGATGGACCAACTCCAGCATGAACTGGTACACGTAAACGCCCTGCGCCACAATCAGCCCCAGGTACAGCGGCGCCTGCAGCCAGCGGCTGGCAAAGATCAGGGTCTTCATGGCGTGCAGGAACTTGGACATGCGAGGCTTCTCCGCTTGGGTGGGGGAAATCAGGGCCGTAGCTTACCGCAGCCGCACGCCATACGTGCGCATGGCCGAAGCTACCTGTGACGCTTCGGTGGTCTCTTCGGGGTAGAGCCAATAGCTCGGAGCCACAATCGGTGCCACGGACTGCACTGCCACTACCAGCACGCTGTGAACCGGGATGCGCTCGCCGGTCATGGCCAGCAACGGCTGCTGCGCGACGTTGCGCACGCTTTGGGGCGAAGCAATTTGGGCCACCACCACATGCTGATCGTCCACGATCGCCCAGATTTCCTTGGGCGACACAGCACGCTGCGTTGCGCGGCTTGGCGAACTTCGGCGGTGAGGGGTGGGGTGCTGTGATTCATAAGCGGCGTTGACGCTGACGTGCTTTACGCGATCAGTCATTATGCCGATCAGGCTGGTCGCGCGGCACCAAAGACAGGTACTCGGCGGGCGTGCCGCCCGCAAGGGGTTTGTACATCACGAGCACGGTTTGCGTCAGACTGCCAAACTCCATCCCTTCGCGTGTACGCACCTGCGTGAAGCCCTGCGAGTGCCAAAAGCGCTGCGCACGCGCATTGCCCGCAACGACTCCGAGACGCAGCCATTGGGCGCCGTTGTCGCGTGCCCAATGCTCGACGCTGGCGAATAGCACCTGCGCTTCGCCCTTGCCGTGCCGCTCTGTGGCAACGATGAACGTTCCAACGTGCCAGACGCCCGTGGCAAGCAGGTCCGAGACCACATTGGCGATGGCGATCAGGCTACTCGCGGTATCGACGTAACCAATCAGCCATTTCCTGGTGAAAGACCACCCAGCGGGAAAGGGCTCATGAATTTCCTCTTGCGCAGCACCCGGTCGCGCGGGCTCGCCCTGAACCGCGAGGAAGTACGCCGGGTTTGCCTCAAAGAAGCGCTGCAGCAAAGGCTCCGCCTTGGCATCAAGCTTGATGGCGCAAATGCCCGCAAGTGGCGAAGTCGGCAGATTGGTCATGGTGGATGCCTGGAGTTGTGGGAGCCTGCCTGCAAGCGATCAGTAGCGAACCCATCGCCAGCAGGCTGGCTCCCACAGAATGCAATCAGCCCGCGCGTGCGCCCACCCCTGCCGTGGGCAGAGGCTCGGGCAGGGGTGGGCGCCGATTTGCCGGGCGTTTGACGGATGAGGCGCGCGCCCCTGCCCGAGCCTCTGCCCGCCAATCACCAATGCGTAAAAACCGCGTTAGCGGTTGGCGCGGAAGTTGGTGAATACGCGGGTCTGGACCTTGCGGATGGGCTGGGGCAGCGCGTCGGGGGCGACCATGGTTTGGGTGGCCTGGGCGTCAAGGAAGATGCTCTTGTTTTCGGCCACGTCCTTCTTCACAAACTTGAGCGAAGCGGCGTTGGGGTTGGCGTAGAACACCTTGTTGGTGAGCGAGGCGTGCACTTCGGGGCGCAGGATGTAGTTGATGAACAGGTGCGCGTTCTCGACGTTCTTGGCGTCCTTGGGGATGGCCATGGTGTCAAAGAACAGAGTGGCGCCGGTCTTGGGCACCAGCGCCTCGATCACGATCGGGGTCTTGGTCTTGGCGGCGGCTGCGCGGCTGCGCGCGATGTTGATATCGCCCGAAAAGCCCATCACCAGGCAGGTGGCACCACTGGCCATCTCTTCGATGTAACCCGATGACGAAAAGCGCGTCACGTAGGGGCGGATCGCCTTGAGCACCTTGGCGGCGGCGTCGTAGTCGGCAGCGTCCTTGCTGTAGGCCGGTTTGCCGGCGTAGAGCAGCGCTGCCGGGATCACTTCAGAGGCCGAGTCGAGCACGCTCACGCCGCACTTCTTGAGTTTGCTCACGTACTGCGGATCAAACAGCAGCGCCCAGGCGTTGTCGGGCAGGGGCGTGTCGCCCAGTGCCGCCTTGACCTTGTTGACGTTGACACCCACCGTGACGTAGCCCCAGAGCCAGTCCACCAGGTATTCGTTGCCCGTGTCCACCTTGGCGAGTTGCTCCAGCAGCCCCTTGTCCAGGTTGCCCCAGTTGGTGAGCTTGCTGCGGTCCATCTTTTGCAACAGGCCGGCTTCGATCTGGTTCTTGGCAAAGTGCGATCCCGGCACCACGATGTCGTAGCCGGTCTTGCCCGCTACCAGCTTGGCGTGCAGGATTTCGTTGTTGTCGTAGTTGTCGTAGCGGACCTTGATGCCGGTCTCTTTCTCAAAGTTCTTGATCGTATCTTCGGCGATGTAATCCGACCAGTTGTAGATGTTGAGCACCTTGGCGTCGGCCGCATGGGCACTGGTCGCCATGACGGCGCTGGTAACGAGCGCCAGCGCGGCGCCCCATGATGAAAAACGCTTGGCCATTGTGGTTCGTCCTCAGGTTAGGGTGGTAGAGAAAATCGCCGCTATTCTAAGCAATACGCGCTCCGGCGCACAGGCATCGCAGGCCCAAAGGTGCTACAACATTTGCAGCACCCGCTCTGGCCCGATATCCTGCAGGCAGCGCGTGTGGCCCAGCGGACAGGTGCGCGCAAAACAGGGCGCGCAGTCCAGCGGCGGTTGGTAGTGCGGATCGTTCTTGAGCCAGAGCACCGCCGCCCGGTCGTTCAGCGGCGGCGTGTGCAGCGGACTCGACGAGCCAAACAGCGCCACCTGCGCCAAGCCAAAGGCCGCAGCCACGTGCATCAGCCCCGAGTCGTTGCTGACCATGGCGCGCGCGCCGCAGATCAGGGCCAGGGCTTGCTCCAGCGTAGTACGGCCGGACAAGTCAAAGCACTGCCCGGCTTGGCCCGCATTCGCTTCCTGGGCGATCTCGGCGCACAAGGCGGCTTCTTTACCCGAGCCCAGCAGCACCGCAGGCAGCGGCAACTGGCGCGCCAGCGCCGCAAAGTGGCGCGCCGGCCAGCGCTTGGCCGCGCCGTACTCGGCACCGGGCACCAGCACGTAGTAACTGCGGGCATCCAGTTCCAGGCCGGCCAGCACCAGGTCCACGTGCAGGGGATCGAGTTGCAGCAGCGGGCGGTCGTGCGCCACATCGGCGTCGCCACTGAGGGCCGAATAAAACGCCACCATCGGTGGGCGTGTGGCTTTGGGCGGGTTGGGCAGGCGCTCTGTGAGCAACCCGAGCCGCCCCTCGCCCCAGTAACCCGCGCGCTTGGGGATGCCAGCAAGCCACGGCAGCAGGGCACTTTTGAGGGAATTGGGGCAGACGTAGGCGGTGTCAAACTGTCCGCGCAACTGCGCTCCAAGGTCGCGCCGTGCGCGCCACTGCAGGCCGCCATGGGCAAAGGGGAACTCCAGCACCTGCGCCACCTGGGGCATGGCGCGGTACACCGGCGCCACCCAGGGCAGGGCCCCCACGGTCAGCGTTTCGCCGCGCGCGTGCAGACGGCGCAGCAGGGGTTCGGTCATTACCGCGTCCCCAATCCATTGGGGGGCAATAACCAGGGAACGCATTGCGTTCAGTGATGAGCTGCGAAGTGCTCGCCGGCTTTGAGCTGGTACACCGTGCCGCAGTACGGGCACTTGGCCTGGCCGCTGTGAGCCACATCCAGAAACACCTTGGGGTGGGTGTTCCAGGTTTGCATTCCCGCCTGGGGCGCGGGGCAGTACACGCCGCCTTGGTGGTTGAGTTCAGAAGCTTTGAGTTCGATCGTGGATTTGGACATACATACCTCTTATCAGTGGGGGCCGCGCGTCGTCAACGACTGCGCGGACACGCAATCTCTCAGACTTTGGTCAGCCAGTGTGCGTAGCGCGGGTTGCGTCCGTTGACGATGTCAAAGAACGCGCTCTGGATTTTTTCGGTGATCGGGCCACGGCTGCCCGCGCCCAGCTCGATGCGGTCGAGCTCGCGAATCGGCGTCACCTCCGCAGCGGTGCCGGTGAAGAAGGCTTCGTCGCAGATATAGACCTCGTCGCGGGTGATGCGCTTTTGCACCAGTTCCAGGCCTAGGTCCTTGCAGATGTGGAACACCGTGTTGCGGGTGATGCCGTTGAGCGCGCCGGCCGAGAGGTCGGGCGTATAGACCACGCCGTTCTTCACGACAAACAGGTTTTCGCCAGCGCCTTCGCTCACAAACCCGTTGGCGTCGAGCAGCATGGCCTCGTCGTAGCCTTCGTCGGTGACTTCCATGTTGGCCAGGATCGAGTTGGTGTAGTTGCTCACCGCCTTGGCCTGCGTCATGGTGATGTTGACGTGGTGGCGCGTGTAGCTCGAAATCTTGACGCGGATGCCGCGCTTCATGCCTTCTTCGCCCAGGTAGGCACCCCAGGGCCAGGCCGCCACCATCAGGTGAATGGTGTTGCCCTTGGGGCTGACGCCGAGCTTCTTGTCACCAATCCAGGTAAGCGGGCGCAGGTAGCACGACTCCAGCTTGTTCTCGCGCACCACGGCCTTCTGCGCTTCGTTGACTTGCTCCTTGGTGAACGGAATCTTCATGCGCAGGATCTTGGCGCTGTTGAATAGCCGCTCGGTATGCTCTTCGAGGCGGAAGATGGCCGTGCCATTGACCGTGTTGTAGGCGCGCACCCCTTCAAAAGCGCCGCAGCCGTAGTGCAGGGTGTGGGACAGGACGTGGATCTTGGCATCGCGCCAGTCCACCATCTGGCCATCCATCCAGATTTTTCCATCGCGGTCGGACATCGAGGGGGGCTGGGGACTCATCGTTGTTTCCTCTTCAGTTATTGGTTGCTGTAGGCGAAGCGGTGATTTTACGACCCCCGCACCAGGCTCCATCGTCGCAGCTTGCCGCCGCGGAATTCGCAAGTCACCTGCGCCTGCGAGGCGTCGCTCCAGCGGTAGCACTCGGGCTCCACCCCCACTGCGCCCAGGCGCTCACCCAGCGACTGCGTCAACGCAAGTACCTGCAGCAACGTAGCACCCGACTCCAACTTGGCGTGCAGCATCACCGCGCTGGCAACAAAACCGACCGGATGGGCACCGGCGCGCCTGAGCACGTGCAGCATGCGGGTGAAGTGCAGCAACGCCCACATCACCAGGCCACCGGCCAGCGCCGCAAGCCCCGCTACGCCATAGGCGCGCCAGGCCAGCACGCCCAGGGTCACCAGCACGGCCGCAGCCGCACCGCGCTGCCAAACACCGCCCTGCCAGATGCTACTCAAGCTTGCGCTCCGCCCAGGGCCAAGGCATCCACATCACGCACCAGGGCCATGGCCTGCTCGATACGCTCGACCGCGTGCACGGTCAGTCCGGCAATCGGCTTTTTGGGCGCATTGGCCTTGGGAACAATCGCCACGCGAAAGCCCAGCTTGGCCGCTTCCTTGAGGCGCTCCTGGCCGCGCGGCGCGGGCCGCACTTCGCCCGCCAGTCCCACTTCGCCAAAGGCGATCAAGCCCTTGGGCAAGGGCTTGCCGCGCAGCGACGAGGTGATAGCCAGCATTACCGCCAGGTCGGCAGCAGGCTCGCTGATACGCACGCCGCCCACGGCGTTGACAAACACGTCCTGGTCCAGGCAAGCCACGCCTGCGTGGCGGTGCAGTACGGCCAGCAGCATGGCCAGGCGATCGCGGTCCAACCCCACGCTCAGGCGGCGTGGGCTGGGGCCGCCACTGTCGACCAGCGCCTGGATTTCCACCAGCATCGGGCGCGTGCCTTCAAGCGTGACCATCACACAACTGCCCGGAACCGGCTCGGCGTGCTGGCTCAAAAAGATGGCGCTCGGGTTGGAGACGCCCTTGAGGCCGCGCTCGGTCATGGCAAACACGCCAATCTCGTTGACCGCGCCGAAGCGGTTCTTGACCGCGCGCACCAGGCGAAACTGGCTGTGCGTGTCGCCCTCAAAGTACAGCACCGTATCGACCATGTGCTCCAGCACGCGCGGCCCGGCCAGCGCGCCTTCCTTGGTAACGTGCCCGACCAGCACGATGCAGGTGTCACTGGCCTTGGCCACGCGCGTGAGGTGCGCCGCACATTCGCGCACCTGCGCCACCGAGCCCGGCGCACTGGTGAGTTGCTGGGAATACACCGTCTGGATCGAGTCGATCACCGCAATATCGGGCTGGTTGGCCTGCAGGGCCCCAACGATTTTTTCCAACTGAATTTCGGCCAGCACCTTGACCTGCGAGCGCTCCAGCCCCAGGCGGCGCGAACGCAGAGCGACCTGGGCACCGCTTTCCTCGCCGGTGACGTAGAGGGTGCGTTTACCCGCGCGTTGCAGCGCGTCAAGCGCCTGCAGCAGCAGGGTCGACTTGCCAATGCCGGGGTCGCCCCCCATGAGCACCACCGCGCCTTGCACGATGCCGCCGCCGAGCACCCGGTCGAGCTCTTCCTGGCCGGTGGGGCTGCGCTGCACGTCGCTGGCTTCAATGTCGCTGAGCACCTGCACCTGGGCGGTGGGTGCCAGTGAGGCAAAGCGGTTGCGCGTGGCCTGCTCGTCCGACGCGAGCGACTCGATCAGCGTGTTCCAGGCGTCACAGTGCGGGCACTTGCCCAGCCACTTGGGGCTGATGCCGCCACAGGCGTTGCAGGTGTAAATGGTTTTTTCTTTAGCCATGCGACGCCCGGCGTGGAATTTTTTCCCGGGCGGTGCGCACCTTGGCGGCGTTGACCGTCAAGCGCACCGTCTCGAAATTCACCGCCGATTTGATCGACTGCGCTACCGACACGGTTTCGATGCAGACATAGCGACTCACCGGCATGCCAAGCTTGTCGATGATGCAGATCACCCAGGGCGTATTGGCGCGCTCACCGCGCTGCACCGCCACTGCAATCTCACCGCTGATCAGGCGCACATAGCTGCCCGGGGGATAAAAGCCCACCGCCTGCGCCATGGCCGAGCCCACGCCCAGGGCGTCGCCCTGCGCGCCCATCACCATCGACTTGACCGCACGCACCGCCCAGCGCGACGAGCGCGACTTGCGCCCTGCCGTCTGGGCGATAAAGCTGTCCACCAGGTTGAGCAGGCGTCGGCTCGCCAGGTTGTGCGCCAAGGCCTCTTCAGATTCGGGCACGTGGTGCCAGCGCACGATGTCCAGAAAGTCCGGGTCGTCCATGCCAAAGCCTTGCAGGATTTCGACGCCACGCTGCGGGTGCTGCTCGATCACAGCGCGCTGCGCGCTGGTGGGTTCTTCGCTCTGGCGTGCCAGGCTGTCCTGCTCGCGCGCCATGCCGATGTTCATGCTGAGCGCCGCGCCAAAAAGTGACTTGCGTTGCAACACATCCAAACCAATCTTGCGCGCCGTGAGTTCGGCCACTACGGCGCACAGCAGGGCGTGGGTTGCGCAGTAGCCCAGCGCGTCATCGGCAAGCGCCTGAAACAGCGCAAACAGGCTGGCGTCGGGGTCTGCCTGCAGCAGTGCCAGCGCCTCCTGCTCGATACCGGCCAGACGCTGCAGCGGATTGATGGCCATGCCGCCTTGGTGCAGGATGCCGCGCAGCACTTCCTGCAAATCGAGCCAGCCGCCCTGGAAATGCTTGGCCACCACGTAGTCGCTCTCGCGGATTTCGGTGGGCATGCAGGCCTGGGTCACGGCCTCGATGCTGGCGCCGTCGCGCAACAGGGTGTGCACCATGCGCTCGTAGCTGCGCTGCCAGGCCTGCGCGTCGTGCTCGGCGGCCGACGCGTGGTGCGAGGCGAGCTTGTGGCGGTGCTGCTCAGATTGCAGCGGCTGGCCCTTGCGCAGCAGCAGCGTGCCTTCGGAACTCCACACGTCCACCGGAATGATTTGACCCACCGCGAGCAACGCCAATGGGATCGGAATGTATTTCATGGGCTTACCTCCAGCGGCACCCGTGCTGCCAGCGCACACATCAATTCGTACCCCAGCGTGCCAGCGCTGGCGGCAATTTCGTCAATCGAGAGCGTGGCCCCATTGGGCCCACGCCCCCACAGCGTCACGGTGCTGCCAAAACCGGCCTGTGCCACGGGCTCCAGGTCAACGGCGATCATGTCCATGCTGACGCGCCCCAGGGTGCGGCTGCGCACGCCGTCGATCAGCACCGGCGTACCGGTGGGGCACAGGCGCGGGTAGCCGTCGGCATAGCCACAGGCCACCACCCCGATGCGCATGGGCGCTGGCGCCACAAAACTGGAGCCATAGCCCACGCTGTCGCCGGCCTGCAAGGTCTGCACGGCGATGATTTTTGCCGCCAGCGTCATGGTCGGCTGCAAGTCCCAGAAGTCGGCGCTGTGCTGGGGATAGTCGGGCGCGCTGCCATAGACGGCAATGCCTGGGCGTACCCAGTCGCTGCCGCCCAGGGCTGCGCCATGGCGCAGTGTGGCGGCGCTGTTGCCCAAGGTGCGCTCACCCGGCAGGTCTTGGCTGGTGGTGGCAAACAGCGCCATTTGCTCCTGCACGCCCTTGGCACCATCGGCGTCACTAAAGTGCGTCATCAGCGAAATCTCGTCTACTTGAGGCAGGGCGTTGAGCCGGGTCCAGGCAGAGCGATAGCGCTGCGGGGCAAAGCCCAGGCGGTTCATGCCCGAGTTCATTTTGAGGAACACGCGCTGGCCGACGTTGGTCTTGTGCGCGGCGAGCATGTCGATCTGCTCCTCGCAGTGCACGGTGTGCCACAGGTCCAGGCGCGAGCACAGCTCGAGGTCGCGCTGCTCAAACACGCCTTCGAGCAGCAAAACGGGGCCGCGCCAGCCCAGCGCGCGCACGCGCTGCGCCTCGTCCAGGTCGAGCAGGGCAAAGCCGTCGGCAGCGCGCAGCCCAGCGTAGGCGCGCTCGATGCCGTGGCCGTAGGCGTTGGCCTTGACCACCGCCCAGACGCGCGCATCCGGCGTGGCCCGGCGCGCACGCGCCAGGTTGTGGGCAAGCGCGTCGGTGTGGATGGTGGCAAGAATGGGACGGGGCATGGCGGAGTTTGATCAAGCGTGTGGTGCGGATTTTGACATTGCCGGTCATGCTATAACCGGACACCTTTGGAGACACACCACAATTCTCGCCGCATGGGTTGCACCACTGCGCACCAATCTCACGAATGAAACGCGGCTTTTACACCATCATGTCGGCGCAGTTTTTCAGCTCGCTGGCAGACAACGCGCTGTTCGTGGGGGCTGTGCAATTGCTTCGCAGCTCGGGCTCGCCCGAATGGCAGCAAGCCGCGCTGGTGCCCATGTTTGCCCTGTTTTACGTGGTGCTGGCACCCTTTGTCGGCGCTTTTGCCGACGCCTTTCCCAAGGGACGGGTGATGCTCTACAGCAACGGCATCAAGATCGTGGGCTGCCTGATGATGCTCTTTGGCACGCACCCGCTGATGTCGTACGCCATCGTCGGCCTGGGCGCAGCGGCCTATTCACCGGCCAAGTACGGCATCCTGACCGAATTGCTGCCGGCCTCGCAACTGGTCAAGGCCAACGGCTGGATCGAAGGCCTGACCATCGCCTCGATCATCCTGGGCGTGCTGCTCGGGGGCCAACTGGTTAGTCCGATGATCTCATCGCAACTGCTGTCGTTTGATTTTCCGCTCTTTGACACCTCGGTTGACACCGCTCCTGAGGCGGCGATCAGCGTGCTGATTTTTGTGTACCTGGTGGCGGCGTGGTTTAACACCCGCATCCCGCGCACCGATGTGCCAATGCGCCCGATGCCACGCCACCTCATCAGCCTGCTGCCCGACTTCTGGCACTGCAACACCCGCCTGTGGCGCGACTACCTGGGCCAGATTTCATTGAGCACCACCACGCTGTTCTGGGGTGTGAGCGGCAACCTGCGCTACATCGTTCTGGCCTGGGCCTCGGTGGCGCTGGGCTATAGCGTGACGCAAGCGTCGGCGCTGGTGGGTGTGGTGGCCATTGGCACGGCGGCAGGAGCAGTGGCAGCGTCGCTGCGCATGCGGCTGGACCAGGCCACCAATGTGCTGCCGATGGGCATTGGCATGGGCCTGCTGGTGATTTTGCTCAACTTCATCAACAACGTCTGGGTGGCCGCACCTTTTTTGGTGCTGCTGGGCGCACTGGGCGGTTTTCTGGTGGTGCCGATGAACGCGCTGCTGCAGCACCGGGGCCACAACCTGATGGGCGCGGGGCGCTCGATTGCGGTGCAGAACTTCAACGAGCAGGCTTGCATCCTGGGTCTGGGCGCGTTTTACAGCCTGTCCACCGGCATGGGCTTGTCGGCGTTTAGCGCGATTTCCGTGTTTGGCGTGGTGGTGGCGGGCAATATGTGGGTGATCAAACGCTGGCACGCGCGCAACTGCCGCGCGCACGCCGAAGACGTGGAATACCTGCTGGAAATTGCGCGTAACGATACCTTGCACGGCTAGTGCCGCGGCTCTGACGCAGCCATGCCGCGTAGCTTGCTCCCCGCCCTGGCACTGGTACTTAACGCCTTCATCTTTGGCGTGTCGTGGTGGCCGTTTCGGGAGTTGCAGCGCCAGGGGCTGCACCCGCTGTGGGCCACGGCCATTACCTTTGTGTTCTCCACAGTCTGCGTCGTGTTGGTGCGCCCCAGCGCCTTGCGCGGACTGCTGCAGCACCCGATGCTGTGGCTGCTGCTGGCGGCGTCGGGGCTGTCCAATGTCGGCTTCAACTGGGCCGTGACCACCGGCGACGTGGTGCGCGTGGTGCTGCTGTTTTACCTGATGCCCGCGTGGGCCCTGCTGCTGGCCTGGCCACTGCTGGGCGAGCGCCCCGGGCGCCAGGCGCTGCTGCGCCTGGCGCTGGCGCTGGGCGGGGTGGTGGTGGTGCTCAAGACGCCGCAGTCGCCCTGGCCCGTACCCGAGAGCCTGCCCGACTGGCTGGCGCTGCTGGGCGGCTTTTTCTTTGCCCTGACCAACGTGCTGCTGCGCCGCCTGCACGACACGCCCGGCGACGCGCGCATGCTGGCCATGTTTGTCGGCGGCGCGCTCATGGCCACCAGCGCTGCCTTGCTGGGCACACGCCTGGAGATGATCGCTCCGGTGGCGCTGCACTGGGGCAGTTGGGTGGCGCTGGCGGTGGGGCTGGGGCTGTCTCTCCTGGTCGGCAATCTGGCGTTGCAATATGGCGCGGCGCGCCTGGCAGCGGGCAGCACCTCGATCATCATGCTCACCGAGGTGGTGTTTGCCAGCGTGTCATCGGTGCTGCTGGGGGCCGGGCAGATCACGCCCCGCATAGCGATGGGTGGCGCACTGATCCTGCTGGCAGCACTGCTGTCGGCACGCGCGGGTGAACCCTGAAATACCCGCCATGGCAAGGACTTCTGCCCAGTGCTATGGTTGGCCCATTGTTGATGACCCGGAGAACCCATGACCACGATCCACGATTTTGACGCCCTGAACATCTCCGGCAAGTCTGTGCCCCTGAAGCAGTTCAAGGGCAAGGCCCTGCTGATCGTCAACACCGCCAGCGCCTGCGGCTTTACGCCGCAGTTTGCCGGGCTGGAAAAACTGCACAAGACCTACGGCGGCCAGGGCCTGGCGGTGCTGGGCTTCCCCTGCAACCAGTTCGGCGCGCAGGACAAGGGCGAGAACAGCGAGATCGCACAGTTCTGCCAGCTCAACTACGGCGTGAGCTTTCCGATGATGGCCAAGATCGACGTCAATGGCGCAGATGCCCACCCCCTGTACCAGTGGCTCAGCAAGGAGGCCCCGGGCCTGCTGGGCAGCAAGTCGATCAAATGGAATTTCACCAAGTTCCTGGTCGGCAAAGACGGCCAGGTACGCAAGCGCTACGCCCCCACAGACACCCCAGCCAGCCTGGCCAAGGACATCGAAGCGGTGCTGGCAGAGTGAGGCCGAGGCTCCTGCATCGCGCCCAAACAGCCTTGCATTTTTAACATCGCGTATTCAAATTGCAAGGATGTAGACCACCACGGGGGTGCTGGCGCTGGAGTGTGCGACGGGTGTACTGACAGCGTGGTGGCAGGGGGGCGTTTGGCGCGATTCCGGCCATCCTCAGCTAAATCGCGCCAAATCAGCAGCTTGCGCACCATCCACCATGCCCTCCACGGACGCCTTTTTGCACAGCCTTGACTCCGCCCCTGCGGGCCTGAGCCTGGGGCAATTGCTTGCCTTGCATCCAGACGTGCCGCGCCGGACCGCGCAGCGCCGACTCGGGCAGATGGTGGCTAACGGGCAGCTACAGACCCAGGGTGCAGGCCGTTCGCGCCGCTATCTGAAACCCGCAAGCCTGGCTGCGGCGCAGCGACTGGCCGGCATCGTGCCGCTATCGGCCGACAGCCGCGACATCCTCGCCTGCATCGAGCAGCCACTCACAGAGCGCAAACCTGTGGGCTACCAAGCCGACTTTCTGCTGGCCTACCAGCCCAACCAGACCTGGTACCTCCCCGAAGGCCTGCGCAGACAATTGCACCGCATGGGGCGCACCACCCCCGCCCATGCACCCGCAGGCACGTACAGCCGCGCCATGCTCGGCGTGTACGAAATGACACGGGTGGAATTGCTGCGCGACCTGTACGTCTGGGCCTATGAACGCTCCACCCAGGAATACCTGGCCATCCGCCAGGAACTGAGCGAACCCGACCCCCTGCGCCTGGCCTGGCGGGACCTCATCAAGACCAGCATACGGCGCGCGGTGCAGCACCCCGAGCAAGACCCGTTGCAACCTATCCAGGAGGCCGTCGCCCACGAAGTGCCCGAATCAGACCGCGACAGCGTTCTGGCCCTGATCACCGAAGAACTGCACCGCCTGCACGAAGGCGTGCTGGCGCGCTACGGACTGCGGCCTTCGGAATGGTTGGCCTGGCGGGCACGGCAGACATGGGCACCATCGCCTTGAGTTGCTTGGGCGTGAGTGGCAAGGCATCCGGGTCGCTGCGGGCTGCCTTGGTAATGGCCCGGTCTTCTTCTGCCGTTGGCATTACCACGGTTGGGCGTTTAGACGTTTTCGACATGGTGTTTGACCTCTCGGCGATTGGCAACAAACTTCATCGCAGCAGGCTGGCTCCCACAAGATCCATCTGCATCCCGCACCTGCAGACCACCATCTGTCAGCCCGCGCTGAGCGCCGCGTCGAGCAGCTCCACCCAGTGGCGCACCGGGGTTGCGGTGCCGCTTTGCAGGTGCGTGATGCAGCCGATGTTGGCCGAGACGATGACCTGCGCGTGCAGCGCATCCAGGTGGCCAAGCTTGCGGTCGCGCAATTGGGTGGCGATCTGCGGGTTGAGCATGCTGTAGGTGCCCGCCGAGCCGCAGCACAGGTGCGACTCGCTGCTGGCCATGCGGATGTTGAAACCCAGGGCGCTAAGGTGTGCCACCACGCCGTCCTTGAGCTTTTGGCCGTGCTGCAAGGTGCAGGGCGGGTGAAACGCCAGCGTGGGCGCGCTGGCGACAATTTTTTCGCGCAACTGCGGGCGGCTGGTGCGCAGCGCCGCCACGATGTCGGGCAGCAGTTCACTGATGTCTTTGGTCAAAGCACTGATGCGCGCCGCCTTGGCGGCGTAGTGCGGATCGCCCTGCAACTGGTGGCCGTACTCCTTGACCATCAGGCCGCAGCCCGAGACGTTCATCACAATCGCTTCCACCGCGCCCGAATCCACCAGCGGCCACCAGGCGTCGATGTTGGCGCGCATATGGTCCAGGCCGCCGTCGTGGTCGTTGAGGTGGAACTTCACCGCGCCGCAGCAGCCCGCCTTGGGCGCGATCAGGGTCTGAATGCCACTGGCATCGAGCACGCGCGCGCTGGCATGGTTGATGTTGGGTGCCATGGCGGGCTGCACGCAGCCTGCCAACAGCAGCACCTTGCGCGCGTGTTCACGCGTGGGCCAGGTGCCACTCTCCTGGCGCGGCGGAACCTTGGCCTGAATGCCTGCTGGCAGCGCCGGGCGCAGCATCTGTCCAACCCTCATGGCAGGCGCAAACAGGGGCGAGGGAATGCCCTCCTTGAGCGCCCAGCGCACGCCCTGCTCCAGCGCCGGGCGCGGCACCTTGTCGTCCACCAGCTTGCGACCGATGTCGATCAGCTCCCCGTAGTTCACGCCGCTGGGGCAGGTGGTTTCGCAATTGCGGCAGGTCAGGCAGCGGTCCAGGTGCAATTGGGTCTTGCGGCTGGGTTGGGTGCCTTCGAGCACCTGCTTGATGAGGTAGATGCGTCCGCGTGGGCTGTCGAGTTCGTCGCCCAGAATCTGGTAGCTCGGGCAGGTCGCGGTGCAGAAGCCGCAGTGCACGCACTTGCGCACAATGGCCTGGGCGGCGAGGCCGTCGCGGGTGTCGCGGTATTCGGGAGCGAGGGTGATTTGCATGGCGTCTGCCTTTAGTGCGCGGCAGTCAATCGGCCCGGATTGAAGATGCCGTGCGGATCGAAACTCGTCTTCAGGCGCTGCTCGATCGCGGTCTCGGCCGCATTCTTCGGGGCGAACCTGCCACTCAGCGGCAGAGCATTCGCGCCGGGTGCCACAAACAGCGTGGCGTGGCCGCCCCGCGCCTGGGCTTGGCACTGCAGTTGCGCAGCCGCATCCAGCGGCGCCCACAACCAGCGCAGTGCCCCATGCCATTCCACCAGTTGCGCCCAGGGCACGTCCAGCACCGGGGCGGTCTGGGCCACACTGAGTCGCCACAAGGCCATGTCCGACCCGCTTGGGCGCGCAAAGAACGGCAACTGCTGATCGCGGCAAAGTTGCCAGTCGGCCTGCGCCTGCGCGTTGTCGATACGCTCGCCGCCACAGTCGCTGCACATCGTGCGGCAGGCCGCGTCCACCGCCGCAACCGCGCCGCGCAAGCGCACAAACAGCAGCTCGCGCGCAGCGCGCGTGGCGTCGCTGTCGTCACGCACCCAGCAACTGGCGTTGAGCGGCAGCGGCTGCGCGCCCCAGCGGTGCAGTTGCTCCAGTGCCTGCTGCTGCGGCAAGGCAAAGCACAGCGTTGCCTCGGCCGGTGCGCGCGGCAGCACCTTGAGCGAAATTTGCGTCAGCAACCCCAGCGTGCCCAGCGCACCAACCATCAGGCGCGAGACGTCGTAACCAGCCACATTTTTCATGACCTGGCCGCCAAACTGCAGTTCCTGCCCGAGGCCATTGACCATGTGCAGACCGAGTACGTAGTCGCGCACGCCACCCACGCTGGCACGCGCTGGCCCTGCCAGACCGCTGGCCACCATGCCGCCCACCGTTGCCGTGGTTGCGCCCGACCACGCAAAATGCGGCGGCTCAAACGACAGGCACTGCCCCTGCTCGGCCAGCAGCGCTTCCAGATCGGCCAGCGCAGTGCCCGCGCCCGCAGTCACCACCAACTCGCTGGGTTCGTAGCTCAGCACCCCGGCCAGACCGCGCGTATCGAGCAACGTGCCTTGCAGGCTGTTGCCATAAAAGTCCTTGCTGCCCCCACCCCGGATACGCAGTACGGTGCGGTCGGCGTGGGCCGAGCGAATCTGTTCGCGCAGGGTTTGAATGGCATGTTCCATGGGCAGGGGTTCCATCGGGCAAAGCCAGAATTGTGCACTGAATGGACGCTTGCCAACCCAAGCTTTGCGCCTATCCGATGGTTGTGGCCGTTCGTCCGATCTTGGCAACTCCAGCGCAAGCGCAAGCCCAAGCCGAAGACATGACAATGTATATACTAAGTAGGTACGTATTCAGGAGCCCGTGCCATGTCAAAGGAAGCCGTCTTCACCATGAAGCTTGAGCCCGGTTTGCGCGCCGAGTTCATGGCTGCAGCCGAGGCGAACCACCGACCCGCCTCGCAGATCGTGCGCGAACTGATGCGCGACTTTGTCCAACGCCAACAGCAGGCCAAGGAATACGACGACTTTATGCGCAGCAAGGTGGAAAACGCCAGGGCGCAAATACAGTCGGGCCAGCACCAATCGGATGAAGAGGTTGCCGCAGAATTTGCGGCCAAACGGGCCGCACTGCTGGCCCGTTTGGGCCCGGCACAGCCATGAAGGTGCGCTGGAGCGAAGCGCCCGCCAGGATCGCCACGACATCGTGGACTACATCGCGCATGACAGCGTGCTGGCTGCCATCCACATGGACGAATTGTTTGCCCGTACCGCCCAGCGCTTGAGCGAGCATCCCCTGCTGGGCAAACTGGGCCAACAACCGGGAACCCGAGAACTGATTGCGCACGAGAGCTATCGCATGGTCTACGAGGTGGACGCGCAAACGGTGTGGGTTCTGGCGCTGGCGCACACCGCGCGTTTGTGGCCACCACCACAAAAAAACGGCCCGTAGAAACTTGCGTTTCCAACGGGCCGCAACCTCGGATTTGTGTAACTCTGTTTCTTGCGTCTTGGCGCTTGTGCTTAGCGGCTGTAGGCCGACTCGCCGTGGGAGGAGATGTCGAGGCCTTCGCGCTCTTCTTCTTCGCTCACACGCAGACCGATGGTCTTGTCAACAATGAAGTACGACACCACCGAGACCACGCCCGACCAGACGATGGTCACGAGCACTGCCTTGGCCTGGACCAAGACTTGCGCAGCAATCGAGTAGTCCGCAGCGGTGATGCCGGTAGCCGTAACCCAGTCGGCCACATAGCCCGGGCCGCCCAGCGACGGGGAGTTGAACACGCCGGTGAGCAGCGCACCAATGATGCCGCCTACGCCGTGCACACCAAATACGTCGAGCGAGTCGTCGGCACCAATCATCTTCTTCAGGCCAGTCACACCCCACAGGCAGGCAAAGCCAGCTACGAAGCCGATGACCAGAGCGCCGCCGATGCCAACGTTGCCCGCTGCCGGTGTAATAGCCACCAGACCAGCAACCGCACCGGATGCAGCACCTAGCATCGAGGCCTTGCCCTTGTGCAGGGCTTCACCCACGCACCAGGCCAGCACTGCAGCAGCAGTGGCACCAAAGGTGTTGATGAAGGCCAGGGCGGCAAAGCCGTTGGCTTCGAGCGCCGAGCCGGCGTTGAAGCCGAACCAGCCCACCCACAGCAGCGCAGCGCCCACCATGGTCAGAGTCAGGTTGTGCGGAGCCAGCGACTCCTTGCCATAGCCAATGCGCTTGCCCACCATGATGGCACCAATCAGACCGGCGACCGCAGCGTTGATGTGCACCACCGTACCGCCAGCGAAGTCGAGCGCGCCCCACTGCCAAACCATACCGGCGGTGGCGTTGACTTTGTCAACCACGTCAGCGCTGGTGTAGGCGTCCGGGCCAGCCCAGAACCAAACCATATGCGCAATCGGAGCGTAGCTGAAGGTGAACCACAGCACCATGAACGCAAGCACGGCAGAGAACTTCATGCGCTCGGCAAAGGCACCGACGATCAGCGTGCAGGTGATGGCAGCAAAGGTGGCCTGGAACGCGGCAAACACGATTTCAGGAATCACCACGCCCTTGCTGAAGGTGGCCGCGTTGGCAAAGGTGCCTGCTGCGTTGTCCCAGATGCCCTTCATCATCAGCCGATCCAGGCCGCCAAAAAACTGGTTGCCTTCGGTGAACGCCAGGCTGTAGCCATACAGGAACCACAGCACCACGATTAGCGAGAACGTGACCATGACCTGCATCAGCACCGACAGCATGTTCTTGCTGCGTACCAGGCCGCCGTAGAACAGGGCCAGGCCGGGGATGGTCATCAGGATCACCAACAGGGTGGAGACCATCATCCAGGCGGTGTCGCCCTTGTTGGGAACAGGGGCAGCCACTGCGGGTGCCGAAGCGTCTGCTGCGGGGGCAGCAGCTGCCGCGGCGGCGGCGGGTGCTGCTGCAGCAGCAGGTGCGGCTTCGGCCGGTTTGGCCTCGGCTGCGGGAGCGGCAGGCGCTGCGGTTTGGGCCAGTGCGATGGAGCCTGCGCTAAGCAGGCTCAAACCCAGAGCCAGGGATAGAAGCAGTTTTTTCATGGAGTGCTCTCTTTCTAGTTACAGCGCTTCTTTGCCGGTTTCGCCGGTACGAATGCGCACGACCTGTTCGACGTCGTAGACAAAAATCTTGCCGTCGCCAATTTTTCCGGTGCGCGCAGCGCCTTCAATTGCTTCGATCACGCGCTCAACCAGGGAGTCGTCCACGGCGGCTTCGATCTTCACCTTGGGCAGAAAATCGACGACGTATTCAGCGCCGCGGTAGAGTTCGGTGTGGCCCTTTTGGCGCCCGAAGCCCTTGACTTCAGTCACCGTGATGCCTTGCACGCCAATGCCAGACAAGGCTTCTCGAACCTCGTCAAGCTTGAACGGTTTGATGATGGCCGTTACGAGTTTCATAAATACTCCTTAGTTAAAACTTTGCTGGTGTGTCCGCCGCCTTGCGGGCCGATGAACACACGGTTGTTGCGAACACTCTTACGCACAGACCATGCCAAAGCGTTTGGCGAAACTTGTTACCGGATGTGTGCACCAATTCGCTCCGGCTGCGTTATCCTCTATGTACAAAACAACAGGTTGCACCAATGTCGTGCGCGTTGGAGCGCGATTTGCGGTGTGATGCACCGATATGGGAGAAAGTCGCTATGGGTTTATCTTTGGTGCAGAGCCGGACTCTGCTTGGCCTGGAAGCGCCCCAGGTCACAGTCGAGGTGCACTTGGCCAATGGGCTGCCGAGTTTCACGCTGGTGGGGCTGGCCGATGTGGAAGTAAAAGAAGCGCGCGAGCGGGTGCGCTGCGCGATTCAAAACTCGCATCTGGAATTTCCGACCAACAAGAAGATCACCGTCAACCTGGCCCCGGCCGACCTGCCCAAAGACTCGGGGCGGCTCGACTTGCCAATTGCCTTGGGCATTCTGGCTGCCAGCGGACAGATCGATGGAGCCAAGCTCGCAGACTTTGAATTTGCCGGTGAGTTGTCACTCTCGGGCGAATTGCGTCCGGTGCGCGGCGCGCTGGCCACTGCCCTGGCGCTTTGCTCGACCGCAGCCCTGCCCAAACTGGTATTGCCCCCGGGCAGCGCCGAAGAAGCCGCCTTGGTGCCCGGCACCCAGGTGTACCGGGCGCGGCATCTGCTTGACGTGGTGCGCCAGTTTGTGCCCGAGGGCGCGGCGCAGGCAGACCAAGCCCAGGAAGGCTGGGAGCGTATCGCCCAGCAGAGCGCACCGCGTCCTGCCGCGTTGGCCGACCTGTCCGACGTCAAAGGCCAGGCGGCGGCCAAGCGCGCGCTGGAGATTGCCGCTGCCGGGGGCCACAGCCTGATGCTGGTGGGGCCACCGGGCTGCGGCAAGTCGATGCTGGCGCACCGCTTTGCCGGGCTGCTGCCCGACATGACCCGCGACGAGGCGCTGCAAAGCGCGGCCATTGCCTCGCTCTGCGGGCGCTTCACGATGGAGCGCTGGGGCCAGCGTCCAACCTGCAGCCCACACCACTCGGCCAGCGCGGTGGCACTGGTGGGAGGTGGCTCGCCACCGCGCCCGGGTGAAATTTCGCTGGCGCACCACGGCGTGCTGTTCCTTGACGAAATGCCCGAGTTTCCCCGCGCCGCGCTCGAAGCCCTGCGCGAGCCGCTGGAGACTGGCAGCATCACCATCGCGCGCGCTGCGCGCCGGGCGGAGTTTCCGGCGCGCTTTCAACTCATTGGTGCCATGAACCCCTGCCCCTGCGGATACCTGGGCTCGGCCAGCCACGCCTGCCGCTGCACGCCCGACCAGATCAGCCGCTACCAGGGCAAGTTGAGCGGCCCCTTGCTCGACCGCATCGACCTGCACGTTGAGGTGGCGGCGCTTTCCAGCACGGAACTGATGCAGGCCCCCGATGGCGAATCCAGCGCCACGGTGCGTGCGCGTTGCACGCTGGCGCGCGAGCGGGCTCTGGCGCGCCAGGGTTGCAGCAACTTGGGCCTGCAGGGTGGCGACATCGACCGCCACGTGCTGCTCGACGCCGACGCGCTCAAGTTTCTCAACATCGCCGCGGCGCGCCTGGGATGGTCGGCACGCAGCACGCACCGTGCACTCAAAGTGGCGCGCACCATTGCCGACCTGGCCGGCGCACACAGCACCGGCGTGGCTCATCTGGCCGAGGCCATGCAATATCGCCGCTCCACGGCGCGCCACGCCTGAGCCGCTCGGTTGCTGAGCCGCTGAGCGAGAATCGCGCAATGCACACCGACGCGCGCCCCGCCACCGGCTACTCCACCTCCTGGATCGTCGGCCTGTCGTTTGCGCAACTGGTCAGTTGGGGCAGCGTGTTCTATACCTTTGCCCTGATCATGGGCCCGGTGGAGCAGGAACTGGGGCTGGGCCGCACCGAGTCGTCGCTGGCATTCAGCCTGGCGTTGCTGGCCGAGGGGCTGGTGGCCTACCCGGTGGGGCGCTGGATTGACCGGGGCCACGAGCGCCTGGTGATGAGCGCGGGCTCGCTCTTGGCGGCGCTGTGCCTTTTTCTGCACGCCAGCGTGAGTACGCGCACACAGTTTTACGCAGTCTGGCTGGGCCTGGGCGTGGCGATGGCGCTCACGCTCTACACCCCGGTGTTTGCGGTGGTGACGCGGCGCTTTCCCAACGACTTTCGGCGCGCCATCATCACCATGACGTTTCTGGGCGGGCTGGCCAGCACGGTGTTCATTCCGCTCACGGCATGGCTGATGGCACTGCTGGGCTGGCGCCATGCGCTGTGGTGTCTGGCCGCGCTGCACCTGCTGGTGTGCGCGCCGCTGCATCTGGTGCTGCTGCGCCACGCGCCGCAACCCCGCCACGCAGAGCAGCGCGCTGCACAGCCGCACGCACCGGGCTTGGCGCAGCACATCGTGAGTGCGCCATTTTTGATGCTGGGCGTTTTTGTGGTGCTGATGATGGCGGTCACCGCGTCCTTGCCGGCGCACATGGTCACGCTGCTGCGCGAGCACGGCCTGCCCCCCGCCTGGGTAATCGCCATTCCGGCGGCGATTGGCGCTGTGCAGGTGCTGGGGCGCTTGCTGCTGTACTTTTTCGAGCGCCACTTTGACGTGCACCTGGCCAACCGCCTGATTCCGGCGCTGATCCCGATTGCCTTGCTGGTGCTGATTGCCGCACCGTGGAACGCCGCCTGGCAGCAGACGCTGGTGCTGCTGTTTGTGCTGCTATGGGGCACCGGCAACGGCATGCTCACCATCGTCAAGGGCACGGCGATTGCGCAATACGTGGACCAGCAGCACGTGGCCTCGCTCAACGGCGCACTCGGCCTGCCGCTGGCGCTGGCCCGCGCCGCCGCCCCACTGGGCCTGGGCTGGCTATGGAGCCCGCAAGTCGGCTACACCCGTGGCCTGTGGATGCTGCTGTGCGTCAGCCTGGCGGGCGTAGTAGCGCTGGTGCTGGCGCAAAAGGCGGCGCAACAACGCCAGGCGGGGTTGGGGTTGGCGTCTGCCCCGCCCCCCGCCGACGCAAGCACCTTTGGCATACCAGAGCGTTAACTTAGGTCGGCCTGCACGCACACGGTTCTGCGATGATGGAGCCCGCCAATAATCCGACCCGAATCGCACCAGCCATGATGAACAAACTTGCAGCCGCCGTACTCGCCCTTGCGGCAATCGCTCCCGTGTCCAACGCGGGTGCCGCCCCAGCCGCCGAGCACTGGAACCTCTTGGACTTGTACGCAAGCCAAGGCGCGTGGGACCAGGACGCCGCCACGCTGGAGCAGCAGCTCAAGACCTTGTCGGCCTGCAAGGGGCATTTGGCCGATTCGGCCTGGCGCTTTAGAACCTGCCTGAACATGAACGCCAAAGTGCTCAAGCGCTATTACCGCATGGCGTCGTATGCGTCGCAATGGCACGACGAGGACACGGGCCTCACCGCCGGACTGGATTTGAAGCAGCGCTCCGAGGTGCTGGGCAACCGCGTTGACGAGGTCACGTCGTTTCTGAGCCCCGAGATTCTGAAAATGGGGCGCAGCAAAGTGAGCGCCCTGGTCAAGGCCGATAAGGCGGCCGCCATTTACAACCACTGGCTTGACGACATCTTGCGCATGGCGGCGCACACGCTCGACAGCAAGGGCGAGGCGCTGATTGCCAACTTCAGCCTGGCCACCGGGGCGGCCGGTGCCGTATATTCCACGCTGTCGGACACCGACATGCCCTGGCCCAAGGTCACGTTGTCGGACGGCACCCAGGTGGTGGTCGATCAATCGGCCTATACCAGGTACCGCGCCAGCAGCAACCGGGCCGACCGCAAGCTGGTGTTTGACGGCTTCTGGAGCAAGTGGAAGGAGTTTGAGCACACCTATGGCGTAACCTTCTATGAGCAGTTGAAGAAAGACGCAGTGCTTGCCAAAGTACGCAACTACCCGGACTCGCTCACCCAGGCGCTCGACGCCAACAAGCTGCCGCGCGCGGTCTACGACACCCTGGTGGCGCAGGCCGAGCTGCATCTGCCCACCCTGCACCGCTACTTCAAGCTACGCGCCAAAATTCTTGGCGTGAGCGAGATGCGTTACTACGATGTGTACCCGCCGATGGTGGCCAGCGATTTGAAGTACCCCATCGATCAAAGCATTGAACTGATGCTGGCCTCGGTCCAACCGCTGGGCGAAGACTACACGCGCGCGCTGCGCCAGGGCACGGCTAGCGGCTGGATGGACGTGTACCCGCGCCCCAAAAAGCGCTCGGGCGCGTACATGAACGGCTCGGCCTACGACGTGCATCCGTACCTGCTGCTCAACCACAGCGACGACTACGAATCCCTCTCGACGCTGGCGCACGAGTGGGGCCATGCGATGCACTCGTCGCTGGCCAACCGCAGCCAGCCCTTCATCGACGCCCAGTACCCCACCTTTACCGCCGAGATTGCTTCCACCACCAACGAGGTGCTGCTGCTTGACCACATGCTCAAGATCGCCAAGGACGACAACGAGCGCCTGCTGTACCTCGACGCCGCACTGGAAAACCTGCGCGGCACGTTCTTCAGGCAGGCCATGTTTGCCGCGTTTGAGCGCGAGGTGCACGCCAAGGTGGACCAGGGCGAATCGCTCACTGGCGAGGCGCTCACCAAGATCTATGGCGACATCCTCAAGCGCTACCACGGCGACAAAGAGGGTGTGGTGAAGATTGACGCGCTCTACACGGTGGAGTGGGCCTTCATCCCGCACTTCTACAACCGCTTCTACGTCTTTCAGTACGCCACGTCGATCTCGGCGGGCAACATGTTTGCCGACGCCATCCTCAGCGGCGCGCCGGGCGCGCGTGAGCGCTACCTGAACGTGCTGCGCGCCGGAGGCTCACGCTACCCGTATGAGCTGGTAAAGCAAGCCGGCGTCGATCTGGCCTCGCCCGCCCCCTACCAGGCCATCGTGGCACGCATGAACAGCATCATGGACCAGATCGAACAGATCGTGGCTCGGCGCAAATAGTCCATCGCCTGCAGGCAGGCTCCCACATTGTCAGGCCACTGCATGGCAGCTTGCGGCGGCATTGTTCATGTTGGTGCCAGCACCTGTGCATCACGTCACTGCGAGCCACTTCCCCGTCATTGCGAGCGACTTTCTCGTCGTTGCGAGCGAAGCGTGGCAATCCATGTCTGCCGGACTGCATGGACTGCCGCGTCGCTTCGCTCCTCGCAGTGACTGAGCCACGGTTCATGGTCCATTTGCAATTTCGACCACCCGAAACAGGACACTCGCAAAGACGATCAGAGTGGTCATGATCTATGGAGGCTTCGATAGTCCAACCACTCAAAGATTGGGTGCCAGCCCGCGGCGCAACGCGTCGGGGCTGACGCCGCTGCGCGCGGCCAGGTCTTGCAACTGGTCGTCGCCGATGCGGCCAAGGTTGAAGTACTGGGCCTGCGGGTGCGCGAGGTAAAAGCCGCTGACGCTGGCGGCCGGGGTCATGGCCAGGCTCTCGGTCAGGCCCATGCCGATGTCCTCGCACTGCAGTAGCCTGAACAGCTCGCGCTTGGGCGCGTGGTCGGGGCAGGCCGGGTAGCCGGGGGCGGGGCGGATGCCCTGGTACTTCTCGGCAATCAGGTCTTCGCTGCACAGGGCCTCGTCTGCGGCATAGCCCCACAAGTCGGTGCGCACGCGCTGGTGCAGGCATTCGGCAAAGGCTTCGGCCAGGCGGTCGGCCAGGGCCTTGAGCATGATGGCGCTGTAGTCGTCGTGCGCCGCTTCAAACGCCTGGGCGCGCTTGTCGGCCCCCATGCCAGCCGTCACAGCAAACATGCCGGCGTAGTCGGGCACGCCCGCAGGCGCTACAAAGTCGGCCAGGCAGCGGCTCGGGCGCAGCACGCCGTCGATGGCCTGTTTTTCAGTCTGCTGGCGCAGGCCGTGCCAGGTCATTGCCACTTGGCTACGCGCTTCGTCGCTGTAGAAAACGATGTCGTCGCCCACACCGTTGGCCGGGAACAGTCCCACCACCGCGCTGGCCGTGAGCCAGCGGCCTTCGATGATCTTTTGCAGCATGGCCTGAGCGTCGGCAAACACCTTGCGTGCCTGCTCGCCCACCACCGCGTCGCTCAGGATGGCCGGGTAGCGCCCGGCCAGGTCCCAGGTTTGGAAGAACGGGCTCCAGTCGATATAGCGGGCCAGTTCGGCCAGATCAAAGTTCTTGAACACGCGCCGCCCAATGAACTTGGGAGCCTGGGGGCGATAGCCCTGCCATGCCTGCGCGGCCTTGGCTGAGTTTGGCTCAGCCGTGCGTTGTCCTTCAACCGTCTCAGGACGAACGGAATCTGGCAGCCATTTGTTGCCGCGCGCTTTGGCCAGGCTCCACAGCGGGGTCTGCTTTTTGCCCGCGTGCAACTGGCGCACCTTGTCGTAGTCGGCGCCCAGTTCGGCCACGTAGGCTGCCTTGCCCTCACCCAACAGCCCCTGGGCCACGCCCACGCTGCGCGAGGCGTCGGGCACATAGACCACTGGGCCACTGTAATGCGGCGCAATCTTCACGGCGGTGTGCACGCGGCTGCAGGTGGCACCACCAATCAGCAAGGGCGTGGCGCGCTCGCGGAAGTAGGGGTCTTTTTCCATCTCGGCCGCCACAACCTGCATCTCCTCCAGGCTGGGGGTGATCAGGCCCGAGAGGCCAATGATGTCAGCGCCCTCGGCCTTGGCCCGGGTCAAAATCTCGTGGGCGGGCACCATCACGCCCATGTTGATAACGTCAAAGTTGTTGCATTGCAGAACCACCGTGACGATGTTCTTGCCGATGTCGTGCACGTCGCCCTTGACCGTGGCAATCACGATCTTGCCCTTGGCCTGCGCCAGCTCGCCGGCCTGCGCCATGGCGCGCTTTTCGGCTTCGATGTAGGGCAGCAGGTGCGCCACGGCCTGCTTCATGACGCGCGCGCTCTTGACCACCTGGGGCAGAAACATCTTGCCCTGGCCAAACAGGTCACCCACGATGTTCATGCCGTCCATCAGCGGGCCTTCAATCACATGCAGCGGCCGCCCGCCCTGGGCCAGCGCGTGCTGGTAGGCCTCTTCGGTGTCGGTGGCAATGAAGTCGGTAATACCGTGCACCAGCGCGTGCGCCAGCCGCTGCGCCACCGCCACCGGTTGCGCAGGCGTGCCGCGCCACTCCAGCTTGCGGCTATCGTCCTTGGCCGCGCCCTTGGCGTTTTCGGCAATTTCCACCAGGCGCTCGCCCGCGTCGGGGCGGCGGTTGAGCACCACGTCTTCAACGCGCGCGCGCAGCTCACTCTCCAGATCGTCATACACACCCACCATACCGGCGTTGACGATGCCCATGTCCAGACCGGCCTGAATGGCGTGGTACAAAAACACGGTGTGGATGGCCTCGCGCACCGGATCGTTGCCCCGAAACGAAAAGCTCACGTTGGAAATGCCGCCCGAGACCTTGGCTCCGGGCAGGTTCTGCTTGATCCAGCGCGTGGCTTCGATAAAGTCCACGGCGTAGTTGTTGTGCTCCTCAATGCCGGTGGCAATGGCAAACACGTTAGGGTCGAAGATGATGTCTTCCGGGGGGAAGTCCACCTCGTCCACCAGAATGCGGTAGGCGCGCTCGCAGATGGCGATCTTGCGCGCGTAGGTGTCGGCCTGGCCCTGCTCGTCAAACGCCATCACCACGGCGGCAGCGCCGTAGCGGCGCACCAGCTTGGCCTGATGGCGAAACTGCGCCTCGCCCTCTTTCATGCTGATCGAGTTGACAATGCCCTTGCCCTGCACGCAGCGCAGGCCGGCTTCGATCACGCTCCACTTGCTCGAATCGATCATCACCGGCACGCGCGAAATGTCGGGCTCGCTGGCAATCAGGTTGAGAAAGCGCACCATCGCCGCCTGGCTGTCGAGCATCGCCTCGTCCATGTTGATGTCGATGATCTGCGCGCCGTTTTCGACCTGCTGGCGCGCCACCGACAGCGCCTGCTCGAACTCGCCGTTGAGGATCATGCGCGCAAACGCCTTGGAGCCCGTCACGTTGGTACGCTCGCCAATGTTGACAAAGGTGGCGCTGGGCGCGCTGCCGTCGGGTGCCGCCACCGGCGCGCCGACTTGCACCGGCTCCAGGCCGGACAGCCTCATGGGAGGAATGGATTGTGGGGACATGGCTCTCACCTGCAAAAATACGAACATCAGGTGAGCGTCGTTGGGACATCCAAGCCTGACAGGCACTAATGGCACCTGCTGCAACGCTCCTTGGACTGGCGGATTTTATAGGTATTGCCAGCGCCGTCGGAGCGCCTGCGTTAATATGCCCTCGGTCCAACCCGCAACTCCCCCATCCACCCCATGGCAGACACACCCCCTGGCTCCGCAAATCCCCCCGCTGCTGGCACCAACGCAGCGTTTGAGCGTGCCGCCGAGTGGCTGGCGGCGCCCGGTGCCCTAGTCGACCTGACGTTGCCCGAGGCGCGCATCGTCACCAGCTACATGACGCCACGCCTGATTGCCGCCGACACCACCTTCATCCGCGAGGGCGACGCCACCGACGAGGGCTTCATGGCGCTGATCCTCGACGGCGAAGTGGTGGTTGAGAGCATCACCGTGAGCCGCACCCAGCCGGTGACCATCAGCGTGCTCGGCCCGGGCAGCCTGGTCGGGGAAGTGGGCCTGGTGGACAAGGAACCGCGCTCGGCCTCGTGCACCACCAGCGCGGATACGCTTTGCGCCATCCTCACGCGCCAAGGTCTGGCCGCGCTGATTGCCAACGAGCCCAGCGCCGGTGCCAAACTGATGCTTTCCATTGCCGCGCGCCTGGCCGAACGCCTGCGCGACAACGCGCGCAAACTGCGCCTGTACGCCAAACTGGCCAAGGCCATGCAGCAGGAACTGGAATACTCCACCCGCACTTAACGGGCGTCAGGCAGCTTCGCGGTAGAAGTAATTGCGCTGGGTGGCGCGTCCAGCCAGGGGGGCCACTGCCGCGCAAATGGCGCTGATGTGCTCGGGCGTGGTGCCGCAGCAGCCGCCCACGATGTTGACCAGGCCTTCGGCGGCAAATTCGCGCAACAGGCGCGCCGTGACTTCGGGCGTTTCGTCAAATCCAGTGTCGCTCATCGGGTTGGGCAAGCCGGCATTGGGGTAGCAACTGATGAAGGTGTCGCCCGCAGCCCGGCTGAGTTCCTGGATGTAGGGGCGCATCAGGGTCGCGCCCAGCGCGCAGTTCAGGCCCACCGCCAGCGGGCGGGCGTGGCGCACGCTGTGCCAGAAGGCGGTGACGGTCTGGCCGCTGAGAATGCGCCCGGAGGCGTCAGTCACGGTGCCGCTGATGATCAGGGGCAGGCGCTCGCCCGAGGCTTCAAAGTATTCATCGATGGCAAACAGTGCCGCCTTGGCGTTCAAGGTGTCAAAAATGGTTTCCACCAGCAGCACGTCGCTGCCGCCCTGCACCAGGCCCTGAACCTGCTCGTAATAGGCGGCGCGCAGTTCTTCAAAGGTGACGTTGCGCGCGCCAGGGTCGTTGACGTCGGGACTGATGCTTGCGGTACGGGGGGTTGGCCCCAGCGCCCCAACCACAAAGCGCGGCTTGTCGGGGGTGGAGTATTTATCGCAGGCGGCGCGTGCCAGACGTGCCGAGGCCAAATTCATCTCCAGCGCCAGGTCGGCCATGTCATAGTCGGTCTGGGCCACACGGGTTGCGCCAAAGGTGTTGGTCTCCAACATGTCGGCACCGGCGGCCAGATAAGCCTCATGGATGTCGCGGATGACATCGGGGCGGGTCAGGCTGAGCAACTCGTTGTTGCCCTTGAGGTCGCGCGGGAAATCCTGAAAGCGCTCACCCCGGTACTGCGCCTCGCTGAGCTTGAAACGCTGGATCATGGTTCCCATGGCACCATCGAGGATGACGATGCGTTGCGCCAAAATGGCGGGCAAGGCCTGGCCACGGGTATAGATTACGGGTTTCATGAAATAACAGACAGACAGTATGGGGAGAGCGACATCTTAATTCACGACGCGCAAACGCCCGCCAGGGGCGACTATGCGTTTGACATTCACCGCATTTTGCTGGAGGTGTTCGGCTACTCCCAGTTTCGCGGGCCGCAGCAGGCCATCGTCGAGCACGTCTGCCAGGGCGGCGACGCACTGGTGCTCATGCCCACAGGCGGAGGCAAGTCGCTGTGCTACCAGATTCCGGCGATTGCGCGCCAGCGCGCCGGTCTGGGCGTGAGCATCGTGATTTCGCCGCTGATTTCGCTGATGCACGACCAGGTCGGTGCGCTGCACGAGGCCGGCGTGAGCGCCGCGTTTCTGAACTCAAGCCAGTCGCACGAAGAGTCTTACCAGGTCGAGCAGCGCATGCTGCGCGGCGAACTCACCCTGCTGTATGCAGCGCCCGAGCGGGTAACTACCCCGCGCTTTCTGGCGCTGCTCGAAGCGCTGGCAGAGCGCAACCAATTAAGCCTGTTTGCCATCGACGAGGCCCATTGCGTGAGCCAGTGGGGCCACGACTTCCGGCCCGAATACCGCGCGCTCACGCTGCTGCACGAGCGCTTTCCCGGGGTGGCGCGCATGGCGCTCACCGCCACCGCCGACGACCTGACGCGCGCCGACATTCTGGAGCAGCTCCAGTTGCAAGGCGCGCGCGCCTTCGTCAGCAGCTTTGACCGACCCAACATCCGCTACACCATCGTCGAAAAGCGTGACGGCGTGCAGCAACTGCTGCGCTTCATCCAGCGCGAGCACGAGGGCGAGGCGGGCATCGTCTATTGCCAGTCGCGCCGCAAGGTGGAAGGCACCGCGCAAACCCTGGTGGACGCGGGCATCCGGGCGCTGCCCTACCACGCCGGGCTGGACCCCAGGACACGCCAGGACAACCAGAACCGTTTCCTGCGCGAAGACGGCGTGGTGATGGTGGCCACCATCGCCTTTGGCATGGGCATCGACAAGCCCGACGTGCGCTTTGTCGCGCACCTGGACATGCCCAAGAACATCGAGGGCTACTACCAGGAGACCGGCCGCGCCGGGCGCGATGGCCTGAGCGCCCATGCCTGGATGACGTACGGCCTGCAGGACGTAGTCAACCAGCGCCGCATGATCGATGAGAGCCCGGCGCAGGAGGAGTTCAAGGCCGTCATGCGCGGCAAACTCGATGCGTTGCTGGGCTTGGCCGAGGCCACCGACTGCCGCCGGGTGCGATTGCTAGCCTATTTTGGTGAGCAGTTGGGGGGTGGCACGCCCTACAACTGCCGCAATTGCGATAACTGCCTGCAGCCGCCAGCGGTCTGGGACGGCACCGAGGCGGCGCGCAAACTGCTGAGCACCGTTTACCGCATCCAGCAGTCCAGCGGCATGTCGTTTGGGGCGGGCCATGCAATGGATGTGGTGCGCGGCAAGACTACGGAGAAAGTGCAGCAGTACGGCCACACCGCGCTGAGTACGTTTGGCGTGGGCACCGATCTGTCCGAGGCCCAGCTACGCGGCGTGCTGCGCCAACTGGTTGCTCTGGGGGCGGTGGCGGTGGACGCCCAACAGTTCAACACCTTGCAGCTCACCGAAAAGTCGCGCGCGGTTTTGCGCGGCGAAGTCTCGGTGCAACTGCGCGCCGCGACCTCAGCCCCGGCACAGCGCAAGAAGAAGCGCGCCGGAGCCGGACTGGCCGCCGTGCGCGCGCCGCTGGCGCTCGATGGTGCGGGGCTGGAGCGTTACGCCGCGCTCAAAGTGTGGCGCGCCGAGGTTGCGCGCGAACACAATCTGCCAGCCTACGTGATTTTTCACGATGCCACGCTGGCGGCAATTGCGCAGCGCGCGCCGCAGTCGCTGCAGGACCTGCAGGGCATCAGCGGGATGGGGGTCAAGAAGTTGGAGGCGTACGCGCAGCAGGTGCTGCGCGTGGTGGCCGCAGTCTGAGCGGCCGGGCGGTCAACCGGGGCTCAGTGGCGGCGGAAGCAGCTTTCGTAGGACATGGCCGCACCCGACATGGTGTTTTGCAGTCGGGCGATGGCGCGGCTGTGGCGCGCGCCGCAGGAGGCGTCGGCCATGTGCTGGCGGTGGTGTTGCATCAGGGTTTGCAGTTTGGTGCGGCAGGCGTCGAGCACGCCGGCGAAATTGAGCGCGATGTAGGCCGAGTGGTCTTCGTTGGTAGTGCGGAACTCATCAGACCAGTAGTCAAACAAGCGCCACTGGTAAGTACCCTTTTCGGGAACCTTGATAGTATTTGTATGCATAGCAGCAGTACCCAATGAATAAAATCCGTTATTTTTGAAACCCCGCCGACCCATTGTTCCAACCGGTCGGTGCGTTTGTCTCTCGGTGCCTACCATGACGCGCAAGCCCCCGGGTCGGTTGACACGCTGGATTCGAATTTGCGCTAGTTCCTCCGTTTTTGTCATTTTTCCCCCGGTTTTCTCCCATGCTTGAATACAACGACATCCTCGATGCGGCCCAGCGCCTGCACGGCCACTTGCTGCAAACGCCCTGCGTCGCCTCACAAACACTGTCTGAAATTACAGGTGCCCAGGTTTTTCTGAAATTCGAAAACCTGCAGTTCACCGCCTCGTTCAAGGAGCGTGGGGCCTGCAACAAACTCTCGCAACTCACGCCTGCGCAAAGCCAGGCCGGGGTGATCGCCATGAGCGCGGGCAACCACGCCCAGGGCGTGGCCTACCACGCGCACCGGCTCGGGCTACGCGCCGTGATCGTGATGCCGCGCTTCACCCCGGGCGTCAAGGTCGAGCGCACGCGCGGCTTTGGGGCCGAGGTGATCCTGCACGGCGACACCCTGGAAGAAGCGCGCAGCCATGCGCTGGAGCTGGCGGCGGCGCAGGGGCTGACCTTCATCCACCCCTACGACGACGACGCCATCATCGCGGGCCAGGGTACGGTGGCGCTGGAGATGCTGCAGCAGGTTCCCGATCTCGATGTGCTGGTGATTGCGGTGGGCGGCGGTGGCCTGATTGCCGGCATGGCCACCGTGGCCAAGGCGCTGCGGCCCGGCATGCAGGTGATTGGCGTGCAGACCAGCCGTTTTCCGGCCATGGTCAATGCCGTGCTGGGCACGCACCACCCCCAAGGTAGCAGCACGATTGCCGAAGGCATTGCGGTGGCGTCACCCGGGGAGCTATCCCGCAGAATCATCACCGAGCGGGTCGATGACCTGGTGCTGGTGGAAGAAGGCGACATCGAACAGGCGCTGGTGATGCTGCTCGAAGTGGAAAAAACCCTGGTCGAAGGCGCGGGTGCCGCTGGTCTGGCGGCGCTGCTGAAGTTCCCCGAGCGCTTTCAGGGCAAGCGTGTCGGGCTGGTTTTGTGCGGCGGCAATATCGACCCGCTACTGCTGGCCTCGATCATCGAACGCGGCATGGTGCGCGCCGGTCGGCTCGCCCGCATCCGCGTCAGCGCCCGCGACGTCCCCGGCTCATTAGCCCGTATTACGGCCACCGTAGCGCAAGTGGGCGCAAACATTGACGAGGTGCACCACCAACGCGCCTTCACCATGCTGTCGGCCCAGAACGTAGAAGTCGAATTGGTGGTTCAGACCCGCGGACACGCCCATGTGGCCGAGTTGTTGGCGGCGTTAAGCGCAGCGGGAATGGACGCCAAGGTGGTGTGAGGCCCGTCGTCGTTCCGGGCTTGCGCATATTTCTATGCATATTTTGCATAACTATTGCACCCAGGCTGCGCACAAATTCCGCCACTGTTCTTAGAATCATGCAACTCGGTCTGACGCTGCCAACAGCAGCCTGCCGCAGGTTTCGGAAAGTCTCTTCCACCCATCCTCGTTCTGCTTTTGTGCAGAAATCCGATTTTTCAATACAGGAACACCCATGAGTTCATCTGCCACTACGGGCAATTCCATTGAGGCCCCCAGCTACGTCAAGAACCCCAAAGTGACGGCCTGGGTCGCTGAAATGGCCGCCCTGACCAAACCCGCCCGGATTTACTGGTGCGATGGTTCCGAAGAAGAGTACCAACGCCTGTGCCAGCAACTCGTCGATGCCGGCACCTTCAAGCGCCTCAACCCGGCTAAGCGCCCCAACAGCTTTTGGGCCTGCTCCGACCCCAGCGACGTGGCCCGGGTGGAAGACCGCACTTATATCTGCAGCGAAAAGCAGGAAGACGCCGGTCCCACCAACAACTGGATGGCCCCCGCCGAGATGCGCGCCGTGCTGCAGCACGGCCAAAATGACAACCCCGCCCTGTTTGATGGCTGCATGAAGGGCCGCACCATGTACGTGGTGCCTTTCTCGATGGGGCCGCTGGGGTCGCACATTGCGCACATCGGCATTGAACTCACCGACAGCGCCTACGTGGCGGTCAGCCAACGCATCATGACGCGCATGGGCAAGGCCGTGTTTGACGTGATGGGCACCGACGGCAGCTTTGTGCCCTGCGTTCACACCGTGGGCGCACCGCTGGCCGAGGGACAGGCCGATGTGAAGTGGCCGTGCAGCAAGACCAAGTACATCGTGCACTACCCGCAAACGCAGGAGATCTGGTCGTACGGCTCGGGCTACGGCGGCAACGCCCTACTGGGAAAGAAGTGCTTCGCGCTGCGCATCGCCTCCACCATGGGCCGCGCCCAAGGCTGGCTTGCCGAACACATGCTGATTCTGGGCGTGACCAACCCCCAGGGCAGGAAGTACCACCTGGCAGCCGCCTTCCCCAGCGCCTGCGGCAAGACCAATTTCTCGATGCTGGTGCCGCCAGAAGGGTTTGAGGGCTGGAAAGTCACCACCATCGGTGACGACATTGCCTGGATCAAGCCGCACGCCGACGGCAAGCTCTACGCCATCAACCCCGAAGCGGGTTACTTTGGCGTGGCCCCCGGCACCAACTACCACACCAACCCCAACTGCATGAAGAGCCTGGACAAGAACGTGATCTTCACCAATGTGGCACTCACCGACGACGGCGACGTGTGGTGGGAAGGCATGGAAAAAGACACCGGCAGCCTGCCCGCGCACCTGATCGACTGGCAAGGCAAGGACTGGACCCCGGCCATTGCCCAGGAAACCGGTGCCAAGGCAGCGCACCCCAACGCCCGCTTTACCGTGGCCTCGACCAACAACCCGGCGCTTGACCCCCAGTGGGACGACGCCGCGGGCGTGCCGATTGACACCTTCATCTTTGGTGGGCGGCGCTCCACCACCGTGCCGCTGGTGACCGAGGCGCGCGACTGGATCGAGGGCGTTTACATGGCCGCCACCATGGGCTCCGAAACCACCGCCGCCGCCGCAGGCCAGCAGGGCGTGGTGCGGCGTGACCCGTTTGCCATGCTGCCCTTCATGGGCTACAACATGAGCGACTACTTCCAGCACTGGCTTGACATGGGGGCCAAGCTCAGCGCCTCAGGAGCGCGGCTGCCCAAGATCTTCACCGTCAACTGGTTCCGCAAGGGTGACGACGGCAAGTTTGTCTGGCCCGGCTACGGTGAAAACATGCGTGTGCTCAAGTGGATGATTGACCGCCTCGAAGGCAAGGCCAGCGGCACCGCCACCGGCTTTGGCGTGACCCCGGCGTATACCGAGATCACCTGGACCGGCCTGGACTTCAGCCCAGAACAGTTCGCCACCGTAACCAGCCTGGACAAGGACGCCTGGAAGCAGGAAATCGCCCTGCACACCGACCTGTTCAAGCAACTGGCCTACCACCTACCCCAGGAACTGGTCGCCACCAAGGCGCGCCTGGAACAAAGGCTCACAACCTGAGTCGGGTCTGACCTCCCATAAGCAAACAAGCCACCCGACGGGTGGCTTGTTTGTTTGGAAAAGGCTTGTGCGGTTTTCAGTTACCACCATCATCGCGCATGGCGGCGATGCGTAGCTCGGTCATGACGCGGTAGTCCTGCTGGGCCACGCTCCAGACCTGTTCTTCGGCGCGGCGCTGGGCACGTTTGGCCGAACGGATCGCCAACCACGCTGCCAGCCGCATCGAAACTTGCCGCAATTGCGGCTGCAACAGCGCCAGAGCAGCGAATGCCACCGCCCACAGGGCAACCCAGACCACCAGCAAGTGCCCATCGGCCCAGGTTTCAATCAGTTGGTCGGCCACCACCAGGAGCGCGGCCACCGCTGCGGCCAGCAACATGCCCGCCATGGTTTTTGCAGCGTCAAACTGCTCGACCAGGGGCAGGGCGCTGGCGCGAACCTGCGCGGGCGCTGCGGCGTCGGGCGTTGGCTGGCCAAGCGACTTGGCAGCATCGGCCGACAAGTGAACACGGAAAGGATTTTGGAGCGGTGTGAGGATTGACATGGCACTATCATAGGGTTTTTACCAATGCGACTCTACTTTATGTTTGTTATTGATTGCATTCACAACGGTGATAATGCACGATGCCCACCACCAGCCTGCGCACCCTCGACCTGAACCTGCTCAAAGTCTTTGACGTGGTGATGGCCGAGCGCAGCCTCACCCGCGCAGCGCAGCTTTTGGCGCTGACACAGCCCGCCGTGAGCAACGCGCTGCGCCGCTTGCGCGAAGCCTTGGGCGACGAATTGCTGGTGCGCAAGGGTCGCGGCCTGGAGCCCACGGTGCGCGCGCAGGAGTTGTGGCCCGCCGTGCGCAACGCCTTGCAGCAGTTGCAGGCGTCGCTGTTGCCCAGTGTGTTTACACCAGCCAGCGCCAATACCACTTTCGTGCTCACCATGGCCGACGCCACCGCCGCCGAGCTGATGCCAGGGCTGCTTGACGTCATCAACCGCGAAGCGCCCGGGGTGTCGATCCGCGTGGTGCCGCTCACCACGCGCGACCCGCGCCGCCTGCTCGAAGACGGCTCGGCCGATCTGGCCATTGGCTACTTTCCTACCGTGCGCAGCGACCTCACCGCCCGCGCCCTGGCGGGCGAGACCGTCTCCTACCTGCACCAGCCGTTGTTTTACAGCGACTACGTGTGCGTCATGCGCAAGGGCCACGCACTGGCCAGCAACGCACTCACGCTGGAGCGCTACTGCGCCGCGCGGCACATGCTGGTGAGCTTTTCCGGGCGGGCGTTTGGTTTTGTGGACGACGCCCTGTCCTCGCAGGGCCTGAGTCGGCGCGTGGTGCTCACCGTCAACCAGTTCTTTGTTGCGGGCAAGGTGGTTGCCCATTCGGACCTGCTCACGGTGCTGCCACGCCACTTTGTCCGGGAAACCGGCTTTGCCGAACAACTGGTGGTGCGCGAACTGCCGTTTGCCACCGCGCCGGTGCAAGTCGATTCGCTGTGGCACCTGCGCCACGACGGCAACCGCGCCCATGCCTGGCTGCGCGCCCAAATCAGCACCCTGGCGGCGCAGGCATTGCTGCCATGAAACTGCAACTCCTATCCGACCTGCACCTGGAAGCGCATCCGCACTGGAGCGCCAACTGTGCGCCTGGGGCCGATGTGCTGGTGCTGGCAGGCGACATTGGCTCGTATCAAAAGGGCTCGCTGCTGCAAGGCGTTGATTTCGGCCTGGAGCGCTTCGCACCTGCCAACGGCTGGCCCACGCCGGTTATTTTTGTGCCGGGCAACCACGAATACGACGGCATGGACTTTGACGACGCGCACGCGCGCTTGCGCCAGACCTGCGAGCGCCTGGGCATGATCTGGCTGGAGCGCGAAGCAGTGGTGCTGGGCGGCGTGCGCTTTGTCGGCACCACGCTGTGGACCGACTTTGACGCACTCGCTCCCAGCGCAGAGAGTGTCAACGCGCTGGCGCAGCAACTGCGCACACGCGACAAGGCCTTTCGCGCTGCCAACTACTACCTCAAGAAAACCCAGACTACCCGCCACGGCGCGCCGCTGTTGGCCCCCGAGGTGCGCGAGCTGGGCCTGGCGTGCCAGCGTTGGCTTCGCGACGTGCTGGCCACCCCTTTTCCCGGGCCGACCGTGGCCATCACCCACTTCGCACCCAGCCTGCACAGCGCCGACCCACGCTATGGCCGCACACCCGGCACGGCCGGCTTTTGCAACGCGTTGGACGATCTGCTGCCGCTGGCGCGCTGCTGGCTGCACGGCCACCTGCACGCCCCAAGCGATTACGTTCACCAAGGCTGCCGCGTGGTGGCCAATCCGCTGGGCTACGCGCGCAAGAACGAGCAAGCTCGGTTTCGGCCCGACCTGCTACTGGACTTCGATGCCCCGAGTGCATTGACCTCAGCTTGAAATTGGGCAAACTCATGCGAAACCGCAAGCGCACAACGCGCGCGGCGTGGGTACACTAAAACCTGTCCACATCAAGGAGCGCCCCATGAAAATTCTCCTGGCCGTCGATGGCAGTGCTTTCAGCAAGAAGATGCTGGCGTACCTGAGCACGCACGAGCAATTTTTCAGCCCGAGCAACGACTACACCGTATTCACCGTGCAACCGGCCCTGCCGCCGCGCGCACGCGCCGCTGTTGGCAAGGAAATCGTGAGCCACTACCACAGCGAAGAGGCCGAAAAAGTACTGGCCCCGATTGGCAAGTTTCTGCTGCGCCATGGCATCAACGCCAACAGCACCTGGAAGATCGGCCCGGTCGGCCCCAGCATTGCCCACTTGGCCGAAAGCGGCAAGTTCGATCTGGTCATCATGGGCTCGCACGGCCACGGCGCTCTGGCCAGTCTGGTAATGGGCTCGGTGGCCACCCAGGTGCTGGCCAACTGCAAGGTGCCGGTGCTGCTGGTGCGCTAAGCGGACTTGGTCTGCACATCCAGCGCCTGCGCCGCCGCTGCGGCCAGCGCTGCGGTCAGGCGGTCGATGGCGGCCGAGGGCAGGTTCCAGCAATGCCAGTAGAGTTTGACCGGCAGTGTCGAGCGCGGGGCCAGATTCACCAGGTCCCCTTGCGCAAGTAGTCGGCGCACCTGCAACTCGGGCACCACGCTCGCCCCCCAACCGGCCAGCACCGCGCGCACCTGACCCTCGGAACTGGGCACGAAGCGCTGGCTTAAGTGCACCTGGCGCAATCCGCAGGCGCGACCCACAAACTCGGCCTGCAAATCGTCCTTGCGGTTGAAGGCGATAAACGGAATCTGGCGGAAGTTGTGCGGCGTCAAGCCTTGCGGGCAATGTTCGCGCGCATAGGCTGCGCTGGCCACCGCCACGTAATGCATGGCACCCAGCGGCAACACCTTGCAACCGCGCAGCGCTTCCTTGAGCGTGGTCACACAACCCAGCACCTGGCCTTCGCGCAGCCATTCGTGGGTGAAGTCCTGGTCGTCGGTGATGATCTCCAGCGGCAAGCCGTCGCTTACCAGCGGACCCAGCGCGGGCAGGGCCCAGGTGGCGATGCTGTCGGCGTTGATGGCAATCGAAATGCGGTCTTCCTCGCGCGGCGCGTCGCTGTCCGGGGCCAGGTCCTGCAAGTCAGACTCCAGGTCGGCGCGCAGCAGGCGCATCTGCATCGCGTGCTTGATCAGCAGTCGCCCTGCGGCGGTGGGCCGCAACGGGCGGGTGCGCACCAGCAGCACGGTGCCCACCTGCGCCTCGAGCGCGCGCAAGCGCTGCGACACCGCCGACTGCGTAACCGAAAGGCGCACGGCAGCGCGCTCGAAACCACCTTCTTCGACGATGGTCGCCAAGCACTCCAGGGCATCACTGTCAAAAGTTCGCATGGGTCGGTAGGAATCGGGGCAGGGGTCTGCTACTGCGGGCCATTATCAACCGGCGCCGCGTGGGCCTGCACCAGGCAGTCCTGAAAGGCGCGGGTGGCGCGCGCCGGTTGCGGCGAGCGCCGGCTTATGGCGAAGAAGTGGCAGTCGTAGCGCAGCACATCGGGCTGCACGGCCTGCATCAGGTCGGCGCGCACAAAGCTCTGCGCGTAATGGTCGGGCAAAAACCCCAGGAACTGCCCCGACAGGATCAAGGTGGCGATGGACTCCTGGTCAAACCCGGTGGCCTTGCGCGGCAGGCGTTGCGCCTGGGTGACCTCCATATTGGGCGAGTGGTAGCCCAGTCCGGCAAAGCGATGCTGGCGCAACCCCTCCCAGTCAAGCGTGCCGGGGTTCGGGCCAAACAGCGGGTGCGTGCGGCCGCAGTACAAGGACATGGCTTCGTCAAACAGCGGTGCGTAGTCCAGCAGGTCCGAACTGCGGTGCCCGGGGATGATGCCAATCTGGTACTGCCCGTCGAGCACGCCGCGCTCAATCGCCGTGAGCGTGGCAACGTGCAGGTTCAGCGCCACGTCTGGCGCGAGTTGGGTGAACAGCGCAATTGCCTGCGCAATGTGGGCCTGGGGGTTGCTGGCAGTCTTGTCGAACACGGCAATGTGCAGTTGCCCGCCCATGCGCTGGTGGATTTCGTCCACGCCGCTGCGAAACGCCTCGGTGGCGGCCAACAGTTGCGTGGTCTGGTCGTAAATCTGTTCACCCTCGGCGGTGAGCGCAAAGCCGGCACGCCCGCGCCGGCACAGCGTCAGGCCCAGGCGCGTTTCCAGGTCCTTGATGTGGCGGCTGACGGTGGAGGTTCCGATATTGAGCTCCAGCTCGGCCGCCGCCATGCCGCCGCAGTCCACCACGGCGCGAAACACGCGCAACAGGCGCAAGTCCATGTCGCTGATCTGGCCCAGCACTGCACGGCTCTTTACTTTCATAGATTGGCAACCAAATAGTGATAACTGTTACTTTGTGAGAGTAACAGACTGACCCACAATCCGTCCACCTGTTTGTACGCCACGGCGCGCCCACCGGCATGCCCCTCCTTTGACCTGCCAAGGAACCCCATGAAGCTCAACGAAACCCCCTCCGGCGAAGCCATCACCAGCACCAGCCCCTACCCCGCCGACCGCGCCTGGCTGGACGCGCACTGGATGCCGTTTACCGCCAACCGCAACTTCAAGGCCAACCCGCGCATGATGGTCAGCGCCCAGGGCTGCTACTACACCGACAGCCACGGCAAGAAGATTTTTGACGGCCTCTCGGGCCTATGGTGCGCCGGGCTGGGCCACGCCCGCACCGAAATTACCGAGGCGGTGAGCCGCCAGATTGCCACGCTGGACTATTCCCCGGCGTTCCAGTTTGGGCACCCGCTGGCGTTTGAGTTGGCCAACCGCATCCGCGACCTCACCCCCGAGGGCCTGGACCATGTGTTCTTCACCGGCTCGGGCTCGGAGTCGGCCGACACCTCGCTCAAGATGGCACGCGCCTACTGGCGCGCCAAGGGCCAGGCCAGCAAGACGCGCCTGATTGGCCGCGAGAAGGGCTACCACGGCGTCAACTTTGGCGGCATTTCGGTCGGCGGCATCGTCGGCAACCGCAAGACTTTTGGCCAGGGCATCGAGTCCGACCACCTGCCCCATACCCAACCGGCTGCGGGCTCGTTTTACCGTGGCATGCCACCCAGCGGTGCCGAACTGGCCGACGAACTGCTCAAGCTCATCGCCCTGCACGACGCCTCCAACATCGCCGCCGTGATCGTGGAGCCAATGTCGGGCTCGGCCGGGGTGGTGATTCCGCCGGTGGGCTACCTGCAGCGCCTACGCGAGATTTGCACCGCCAACAACATCCTGCTGATTTTTGACGAAGTGATCACCGGCTTTGGCCGCATGGGTGCCTACACGGGTGCCGCCGCCTTTGGCGTGACGCCCGACATCATGAATGTGGCCAAGCAGATCACCAACGGTGCCCAGCCCCTGGGCGCGGTGGTGGCCAAGAAGGAAATCTACGACACCTTCATGGAGCAAGGCGGCCCGGATTACATGCTCGAATTTCCGCACGGCTACACCTACTCGGCACACCCAGTGGCGTGCGCAGCGGGCATTGCCGCGCTGGATGTGCTGGTGCGCGAAAACATGGTCGAGCGCGTCAACGCACTCACACCCCATTTTGAATCGGCGGTGCACAGCCTGCGCAGCGCCAAGCACGTGGCCGACATCCGCAACTATGGCCTGGCCTGCGGGCTGACCATCGCCGCATTCCCCGGCGAGCCGGCCAAGCGCCCCTACGAAGTTGCCATGAAGTGCCTGGAAAAAGGCTTTTATGTGCGCTACGGTGGCGATACCATCCAGCTCGCTCCTCCCTTTATCGCCTCTGAAGCCGAGCTGACCAGCATGGTCAACGCGCTGGGCGAAGCACTCAACACAACTGCCTGAAAACCACCATGTCGCAACTCCCCACCATCGCCCATTTCATTGACGGCAAGCCCACCCTTGGCGGCACGCGTTCGCAAGACGTTTTCAACCCCGCCACCGGCAAAGCCGAAAAGCGCCTGCTGCTGGCCGACAAGCTCACCGTTGAGCAAGCCATTGCCAGCGCACAAGCCGCTTTTCCGGCCTGGCGCAACACGCCGCCGCTCAAGCGCGCCCGCGTCATGAGCAACCTCAAGGTGCTGCTGGAGCAGCACGCCGACGAGCTCTGCGCCCTGATCACTGCCGAGCACGGCAAGGTGCTGCCCGACGCGCTAGGTGAACTGCAGCGCGGCATCGAGAACGTGGAATACGCCAGCTACGCCCCCGAACTACTCAAGGGCGAGCACAGCAAGAACGTCGGCCCAGCCATGGACTCGTGGAGCGAGTTCCAGGCGCTGGGCGTCACGGCTGGCATCACGCCATTTAACTTTCCCATCATGGTGCCGCTGTGGATGTGGCCCATGGCCGTGGCCTGCGGCAACACCTTTGTGCTCAAACCGTCCGAGCGCGACCCCAGCAGCACGCTGCGCGTGGTCGAACTGGCGCTGCAAGCCGGCCTGCCCCCAGGCGTGCTCAACCTGGTCAACGGCGACAAGGAAGCCGTGGACACGCTGCTGAGTGACCCGCGCGTGAAGGCGGTGAGCTTTGTCGGCTCGACGCCGATTGCCGAATACATCTACGCCGAAGGCTGCAAGCACGGCAAGCGCGTGCAGGCGCTGGGCGGCGCCAAGAACCACGCTGTGGTGATGCCCGACGCCGATGTGCCCAACGCCGTGAGCGCCCTGATGGGCGCGGCCTATGGCTCGTGCGGCGAGCGCTGCATGGCCATCCCGCTGGTGGTGGCGGTGGGCGACGCAGCCGCCGACGCCGTGGTGGTGGGCCTCAAGGCCGAGATTGCCAAGATGACCGTGGGCGCTGGCACCAGTGCTGGCGTGGACATGGGCCCGCTGGTCACGCGCCAGCACTTTGAGAAAGTTCTGGGCTATGTCAACCAGGGCGTGGCCGAAGGCGCGACGCTGGTGGTCGATGGCCGCAACGTCGAGGTGGCCGGGTTTGAAGACGGCTACTTCCTCGGACCATGTCTGTTTGACCATGTGAAGCCCGGCATGAAGATTTACCAGGACGAAATCTTTGGCCCGGTGCTGGGCGTCATGCGGGTCAAGAGCCTGCAGGAAGCAATGGACCTGATCGACGCGCACGAATACGGCAACGGCACCTGCATCTTCACCCGCGACGGTGAAGCGGCACGCTACTTCAGCGACAACATTCTGGTGGGCATGGTGGGCGTCAACGTGCCGCTGCCCGTGCCCGTGGCCTACCACTCGTTTGGCGGCTGGAAGCGCTCACTGTTTGGCGACCTGCACGCCTACGGGCCGGACTCGGTGCGCTTCTACACCAAGCGCAAGACCATCACCCAACGCTGGCCCTCGGCCGGCATGCGCGAAGGCGCGATGTTCAGCTTCCCGAGCACCAAGTAGGGCGCTGCATCAACGCAACCGCATCAGCTCGCCGTCGCGCAGCTTGAAGACCGAGACCACGCGCACCAGGTCTTCGGCCTGGGATTTGAGGCTCATGGCGGCGGTGGCCATTTCTTCTACCAGGCCGGCGTTTTGCTGGGTGACCTGGTCCATCTGGCGCACCGCTTCGCCAACTTGCGACACGCCCCGGCTTTGCTCGGAGCTGGCCACGCTGATTTCGCCCATCAGATCGGTCACGCGCTGGATGCTGGCTACCACTTCGGCCATGGTGGTGCCGGCCCGGTCGACTTGCGCGGTGCCGAGCTCAACGCGCTCGACACTGGCGTTGATCAAGGTCTTGATCTCTTTGGCGGCCTCGGCGCTGCGCCCGGCCAGGCTGCGCACTTCACTGGCCACCACGGCAAAGCCGCGGCCCTGCTCGCCTGCGCGCGCCGCTTCCACGGCGGCGTTGAGCGCAAGGATGTTGGTCTGAAAGGCAATGCCGTCGATCACGCTGATGATGTCGGAGATGCGGCGTGACGAGGTGTTTATTTCCTTCATGGTCTGCACCACCTGGGCCACGGCTTCGCCCCCTTGCAGTGCAACTGCGGTGGCGTTCATGGCCAGTTGATTGGCCTGGCGCGCGCTGTCGGCGTTGTGCTGCACGGTGGAACTGAGTTGCTCCATCGACGCGGCCGTCTGCTCCAGCGAACTGGCCTGGTGTTCGGTACGCTCAGACAGTTCGGCATCGGCTTGGGCAATGGCCGCGCTGGCGCTGGCTACGCCGCGTGAGCCGTCGCGCACATCGGTAACCACCTGGATCAGGTGGTCCTGCATTTCGCGAAAGGCGATCAACAGGCGCCCAGTCTCGTTGCGGCCCCGGGCCTCAAACTGCATGGTCAGATCCCCCGCCGCCACGGCGCTGGAAATCTCCACCGCCTTGTTGATCGGCTGGGTAATGGAGTGGATGATCCACAGCGACATGATGGTGCCCAGCAGCATAGTCACCAGCACCGTGGCCCCGATCACATAGCCCATGCTGCCCGCTGCCGCCTGGGTGGCGTCGGTGGACTCCTTGAGCAGCGCATCCTGGTAGCGCAGCAAACCGTCGAGTGCCTCAAAGTACGCCTGCTGGGCCGGCGCCACTTTCTCGGTCAGTAGCGCCTTGGCGTCAAACACCTGGCCGCCTACGGCCAAGTCAATCGCCTCGGCCTGCAGCGGGTCGTAGCGGCTGCGCGTGGTGTTCACGGCAGCCAGCAGTTCCTTGCCCTTGGGGCTGGTAATTTGCGCACCCAACTGGGTGAGCTGGCTACCGATGCGCTTGTGCGCCGATGCAATGCGCTCGGACTCTTTCTGGACCACCGCACCGTCGCTGCTCAGGACGATGTTGCGCAGCGCGATGGCAATCAGGTTGACGTCGCCCTTGATCTCGTTGACTGCAACGATTTTGGGGATGCGCTCGTGAATCACCTCGCCAAACAGTGCATCGATGGCACTCACACGGATGTGCGCAACGCCTCCAAGCAACGCGGTCAGCACGCTCAGTGCCCCAAACCCGAGAATCAGCCGGGTGGAGATCTTCATATCGGCCAAATTCATGGTGCCACTCCCTCAACAATTAATTGGTAACCACCGGAATGTACAACTCTGTCACGTAACCGCTTTCTGCGCTGGTGTCTGAGCTGACCAAATAGCTTTCAAAAGGTGCCAGGCGCTGGTCGGGGCGGATGGCCTCCAGCGTCATGCGCTGCATCGCCAGGTACCAGGCCAACTCCAGCGCGCCATAGCCGCCCACGAGGTGCACCACAAAGGCGCGGTGCTTCGACAGTTCGCGCACCGGCAGCGCGCCCACGTCCACGTCGCCCACGGGAACGCCAAGGTGGCAAACCGTGGTGCGCAGCTTGATATTGGTCTTGACATACAACGCCAGCGCCCGCCCGGCAGGCGCAATCGCGCTGGCGTCGAGCTGCTGCTTGAGTTCGGCAAAGGCGTTGCGCGTAGCCTCGGGCAAGCCGTTGATGGGCCCGCTGTAGGTGCGGTACACGTAGCGGCAGGCATCCACCTCACGCACACCCAGGTAGTGCACGGCGTAGCGCGGTGCGCTGTCGGGTTCGAGCGTGCGCGCCAGCCTATCGAGTCCGTAGCGCAAATCAAATGCCAGCGCGCCATTGACGGTGGCGGCAAAGGCGCGCATCGAGAATGCCACCCGCGCGCGCAGCGACCAGGTTACTTCGGTCTTGCCGCCCCGGTCGGTAAACGTCCAGACCGCACGCCCTGCCACCGTGAACGGATGCTTCAGGCGCACGTTTTGCTCAATGCGCTCCATTGCAACGAGGCGCTTGTGCACGATGCGCCCCTCGCCCGCCTTGGCACCGCTCCAGGAGCAACTGCTGCCGGCCGCATCGGCGGGCGCGGACAGCGCCAGCAGCGCCTCGGGCTCATGCTCCAGCCACGGAATCCACGCCTGCCACTGACCCAAATCGGCTACCTGGGCGTAAACCCGATTCAGCGGCGCGTCGATCAGGCGCGTCTGCTCCACCCGGATGCGGCCACTGTAGCGCCCCATGTACACCAGCACGGCAACGACACAGAAGATGCTGACAAAAACAAGCGTGTTGATCATGGCGCATTATGGTGGGTCGAAAAAAAGCCCGGCCGGGGCCGGGCTTGGGGTTGTGCCTGGGGGCTAGCTCTTTAGAGCATGCCCATCATCTGCGGCACCACCAAGGTCAGCCACGGCCAGTAGGTCACGATGACCAGGAAGACGATCATGGTGCCCAGCCACGGCAGCACGGCCTTGGTCAGCTCGGTAATGCCCAACCGCGAGATACCCGAGGCCACATACAGGTTCAGGCCCACCGGCGGGTGGCACAGACCAACTTCCATGTTGACGTCAATCAAGATACCGAAGTGAACCGGGTTGATGCCCAACTGCATTGCCGCCGGGAAGAAGATCGGCGCCATGATCAGGATGATGGAAGACGGCTCCATGAAGTTGCCCGCTGCCAACAAGATGATGTTGACCACAAACAGGAAGCCTTCCTTGCCCAGGTTCATGGAGAGCATCCAGTCGGCCAGCCGGTGCGGCAGGGTTTCATTGGCCAGCACAAACGAGAACAGCACGGCGTTGGTGATGATGTAAAGCAGCATCGCCGACATATTGGCCGAGTCGCGCAGTACCTTGGGCACGTCCTTCATGCCCATATCCTTGTAGACAAAGATCGAGACAAAGAACGAGTACACCGCTGCCATCGCCGCTGCTTCGGTCGCGGTGAAGATGCCCGAGTAGATACCGCCAACGATGATCACCACCAGCATCAGGCCCCACACGCTGTCGCGGAAAAAGCGGAAGCGGTCGCCCCAAGTGGCCTTCTTCATGCGTGGGTAGTTGTTCTTCTTGGCGATGTACCAGGTCACCAATCCGAGCATGAAGGCCAGCATCATGCCGGGCAGCAAACCGGCGACGAACAAGGCACCGATGGAGGTGTTGGTCGAGATGGCGTAAATCACCTTTGGAATACTGGGCAGCATCAGAATGCCCAGCGAACCAGCCGTGATCATCACCCCCGCGCCAAACGCCATCGGGTAGCCGTGCGCCACCATCGCGGGCAACACGATCGAGCCAATCGCCACCACCGTGGCCACGCTGGAGCCGCACACCAGGGCAAACATGGCGCAGGCCATGATCGACGCCAGTGCCAAACCGCCGTGCAGGTGCCCGACGATGGAGGTAGCGAAGTTGATCATGCGCCGTGCCACACCGCCGTGCGTGAGGAAGTTGCCCGCCAGGATGAAGAAGGGAATCGCCATGATTTCCCACTTCTCGATCCCGGTAAACAGCTTGAGCGCCACCGCTTCGAGCGGCACCTGGGTGAAGGTCAGAATGAAGGTCAGTACCGTCAAGCCAAGCGAGATCGAAATCGGCATGCCGGTCAGCATGAGGGCTATCAACAGCCCGAACAGAATGGATGCGTTCATGGCTTGGTGCCTCCGTTCTTGGGATGGCTCTTGGCCCATTCGGCATCACCCTGGCCCTGGTGGACATGGGAGATTTCTTCGCCGTCTTCCAGCGCTTCACCCACCAGCGGGGCTTCGTCTTCCACGCCTTCGACGTGGGCATGGTCGTGGTGCGGCAGCTCACCGGTCGTAACAAACCCATAGGCAACCTGCATAAAGCGGAACGACATCAGCGATGAGCCAAAGGGAATGGCGCAGTACACCATCCAGGTCGGCCATTCCAGGTCCGGCGTGGTCGGGCCTTCGGGGATGTCGCCGACGCTCATTCCAAAGAATTGGAGGAAAGCGTGGTGCGCTCCGTTTTCCCAAACGAAATGCGCTCCAAGGTAGCCGATGCAGCCGGTAAACAGCGCGCCAGCGAGCAAGGCAAACAGCACGAATTTGGCGCGGGTCTTTTCTTCGAGGCGGTTCACCACCACATCCACACCGACGTGGATGCCGGTGCGCACGCCGTAGGCCGCGCCAAATTTGGCCATCCACACGAACATGATGATGCACAGCTCTTGTGCCCAGCTCAGGTTGAGCGTGAGCATGAAGTCCTGCACATAGGGAATCGGCGCGCTGGCGAGATAGCGGTGCAGCACTGACAAGAAGATCAGCAGTGTGGCACCGCCCATGAGGAAGGAGATGATCCATTCCTCCAGGTGGTCAAGTAATTTCATGGTCTGTACTCCAGCCAGGAATCAGGGATTACAGCTTGTTGGGATCAAAGCCCGTGTCTTTGTAGATCGACTCAAGCAGTTCCTTGCCAACGCGGTCAACCATCTTGGCGTGCACTGGAACGAGCACCTTCTTGAGTGCCATGCGCTCTTCTTTGGTCGGCACGTACACGGTGGTCTTGCCGGCCTTCTTCACGCCTTCCAGCGCGTCGTCGTTGTCCTTTTGCGCAACCTTATTGGCCAGGGCCGTGGCTTCCTTCATGGCCTGCTCAAGCTGGCCACGAATGTCTGCGGGCAGCCCGTCCCAGAACTTCTTGTTGACGATCACCGCATAGCCCAGGTAGCCGTGGTTGGTGAGCGTGAGGTGCTTTTGCACTTCGTGCATCTTCTGGCTGTAGAGATTGGAGATCGGGTTTTCGGTGCCATCCACCACGCCGGTTTGCAGTGCCTGGTACACCTCGGAGAACGCCATCACCTGCGGAATGCCACCCAGGACACGGATCTGCTCTTCAAGCACCTTGGACGACTGGATGCGGAACTTCTTGCCCTTGTAGTCCGCAATCGCCTTTAGCGGCGTATTGGCCGAGAATGCCTTGAAGCCGTTGTCCCAGAACGCCAGGCCCTTGACACCCTTGGGCTCCAACTTGGCCAGCAGGCTGGCACCCACTGGGCCTTGCGTAACCTTGTGCAGATCTTCGGTGTCATCAAAGATGAACGGGAAGTCAAACACTTCAAACTCTTTCACGCCCAAGGGGCCAAACTTGGCCAGCGAGGGGGCCAGCATCTGCACCGCGCCCATTTGCAGGGCTTCCATTTCTTCCTTGTCCTTGTAGAGCTGGCTGTTGGCGTACACGTCCACCTTGACCTTGCCCTTGGTCAGTTCGCCCGCGCGCTTGGCGAAAAACTCCGACGCCTGGCCCTTGGGCGTGTCGGTAGCAACCACGTGACTGAACTTGATCACGATCGGGGTCTGTGCCACGGCGGGCAGGGCAAAAGCGGCTGTGGCGGCAATGGCCAGAAGGCTGCGCAGGAAAAAGCGGTGTTGCATAGGGTGTTCTCCTCGGGTTTGATGTGGGTGCCATTGTCCGAACAGTGCCGCGCTTGCGCCAGTTGTGGATTTCCACATTTTTCAGCGCGGGGGCTAAATTTGCCCCGCACGCACCCGCTGGCCTCTAAACTTGTTGCCGTGCCCACCCCTACCACTCCGCGCTCCAAGGCCCTACCCGCACCCACGCTGCGCCGTGGCCTGTGGTTCTGGCCGTTTTTACTGGCATTGGTGTTTTCCAGCGCCGTGGGCCGCTGGCTGCAGTGGTCCGACGAGCAGGAAATCGAGGAAGAGCGCCGCACCCTGATTGCCGATGTGCTCACGCTGGAAAGCCGCATTGCCGACTGGCTGGACAACGAGGCCGCCGACGTCAAGGCCCTGGCCAAGGCGCTGCCCAACAAGGTGGACGACGCTACGCTGTTGCGCGAGCGCGCCGTGGCGCAGGGTTTGCGTCGCGTCTGGGTCAGCGTCACGGTGCTTGACGCCGACAACCGCCTGCTGGCCCACGTGCCGCAGCAGGCACCGCGTCCCGACGCACCCACATCCGGTGCCAGCGTTGACGACGCCAGCCTCTCGTCCCATCTGACCACGGCGCTGCCCGAGGGCGGTCTGCTGATCGTGCGTTTTGCCCCGGCGAGTCTGCTGCGCCAGGCCGTGCCCTGGTGGCTGTCGCGCAAATACGATGTGCGTCTGGTGGACGACTACGGCCAGCGCATTGCCGCCACCGGCGACGCCGTACCCGCCGCCGGACGGCAAAGCTACCGCGTCAGCATGGACCCGCAAATGCCCGACGCCTACCTGGAGCTGACCACGCGCGACCTGCGCAACCCGTGGTGGCGCACGCTGCCGCTGGCGTTGATGGCGGCGTTTCTGCTGCTCAGCGCCGCTGCGTCCTGGACCCTGCGCCGCCAAATGCGCGAAGTAGCCAGCGCCGAAGACCGCTGGCGCACCGAGGCGGCGTGGCGCCGCGCCATCGAAGACTCGCTCACCGTCGGCCTGCGCGGGCGCGACGTGCAGGGGCGGCTGGTGCACGTCAACCGCGCTTTTTGCGAACTGGTGGGTTTTTCGCCCGAGCAACTGCTGGGGCGGCTGCCACCCATGCCCTATTGGCTGCCCGACGCGGTGGAAGACAGCATGCAGCGCCACCGCCGCAATATGGCCGGCCACGCGCCGCGCGAGGGCTACGAGGCGCGCTGGCAGCGCGCCGATGGCAGCCTGCTGGACGTGATGATTTTCGAGTCGCCCCTGGTCGATGCCCAGGGCCTGCACATGGGCTGGATGGGCTCGATTGTGGACATCACCGCGCGCAAGCGCTCCGAAGAGCGCGAAGCGCGCCAGCTCGAAGCGCTGGGCAACCAGGCGCGCCTGACCACGCTGGGCGAAGTGGCCTCGGCGCTGGCCCACCAGCTCAATCAGCCGCTGGCAGCCATGGCCAGCTACAACGCCGGCGTGCTGCGCCTGCTCGAGCGCATGCAGGTACACGACCCGCTACTGATCGACGCGCTCAAACGCGAGAGCGAACAGATTGCCGAGGCCGGGCGCATTGTGCAGCGCATTCGTGGTTTTCTCACCCGGCGCGCGCCCCAGCCCGAGTCGTGCCAGCCCGGCGAGATTGTGGCGCGCACTCTCGCGCTGCTGCGCCGCGACCTGCAACGCCGCGCGGTACAGGTGCACACGCGCCTGGCCGAGGGCCTGTCTGCCGTCTGGGCCGACCCGGTGCTGGTGGAGCAGGTGCTCATCAACCTGGTGCGCAACGCCGCCGACGCCCACAGCGATGGCGTGGTGCCGCGCATCGACGTGCTGGTCAGCCCGGCCGGGCCGCGCTTTGTACGCTTTGACGTGGACGACAACGGCTGCGGGCTGGGCGGGCGCGGCATCAACGAGCTGGCCACGCCGTTTCATTCGACCAAGCCCGAAGGCATGGGCATGGGGTTGGCGATTTGCCGCTCGGTAATCGAGGCCCACCACGGCGCGCTCGAAGCCGGCACCAGCCCGCTCGGCGGCGCACGCCTGTCGTTTACGCTGCCGGTAGACTTAAGCCCGGTAACCGCCCCATGACCGCAGAGCACAGCCCCCCTGAACCCACCGTCCACCTGGTTGACGACGAGGCATCGGTGCGCGACGCGCTCGCCTTTCTGATGGGCTTGCACGGGCTTGCGGTACGCAGCTACGCCAGCGGGCCGGAGTTTCTGGCCGCGCTCGATGCAGCGCCACTGCGCGGCTGCATTTTGCTGGACGTGCGCATGGAGCCCATGTCGGGCTTGCAGGTACACGACGAACTGCTTGCGCGCGCCATCCATCTACCGGTGCTGTTCCTGACCGGCCACGGCGACATCCCGATGGCGGTGGACGCGCTGCAAAAGGGCGCTTTTGACTTTCTGGAAAAACCCTTCACCGGCGACGCCCTGGTGCAGCGCGTGCAACGCGCCCTGGCGCTGGAGGCGAGCCACCACGCCCAGCGCGCCGACCACTTGCAGGAGCGCAACCGCATGGACAGCCTGACCGAGCGCGAACACGCCGTCATGCTGCTGGTGGCCGCAGGCAAGCTCAACAAGGTGATTGCCGACGAACTCTGCGTCTCGGTGCGTACCGTCGAAGTCCACCGCGCCCGCGTTTTTGCCAAGCTCGGCGTACGCTCCAGCGCCGAAGTCGCCACCGTACTCACCCGCCTGGAGCAGGACGCAAGCAGCGCGCGGGGGCACAAGGTGTAGCCAGTCAAGCCTGGGAATACACGTCGCATTAGCTATCAAATACTGATTGCATTTGCAGTTGCGTTTGTTATGATTGATTGCATGAACAGCAAGCATGCAAAAACCCTGGCGGCAATTTTTGCAACGCCCGCTGCAAGCAACATCAAGTTCTCCGACATCGAGGCCTTGGTGATTGCGCTTGGGGGCGAGGTGCGCGAAGGTGATGGTTCGCGGGTGGCGATGCTGTTGAACGGTGGCGTCAAACATGCACATCGCCCACACCCGGGCAAAGAGGCAAAGCGCTACCAGGTCAGGGAAATCAAAGAATGGCTAACAGCAGTTGGGATAACAACATGAGTGCAATGAACTACAGAGGCTATACCGCACGCGTCGAGTTTGACGAGAAGGACGACGTTTTCTGGGGCAAGGTGCTTGGCCTTCCCGCCACGCAAAGCATCAGCTTTGAGGGGAAGACGGTTGCACAGTTGAGGCAGGACTTCCACAACGCCATTGACTTCTACATTGCAGATTGCGCCAAATCCGGCAAGGAAGCGGTCAAACCCGCCAGCGGCAAGCTGATGCTTCGGGTGGCACCCGAAATCCATAGCGCAGCACTGATTGCTGCGCAGGCCAGTGGCGTCAGCCTGAACCAGTGGGCAGCCAAGGTGCTGCAAGCGGCAGCGCACGTTTAGGCCGGGCTCAACCGCAATCTCTCACCCGCCTGGAGCAGGACGCAAGCAGCGCGCGAACGGCACAAGGGATAATCCATGCCACATGGCACTGATTACCTTACTTGACGCCCAGCTGGCATTTGGGCATGTGGCCCTGCTCGACCACGCTGGTTTTTCCCTTGAAGCAAACGAACGCGTTGGCCTGATTGGCCGCAACGGCGCGGGCAAGTCGTCGCTGCTGAAAATTCTGGCGGGCATTGAAAAGCCTGACGACGGCAGCCTGCAGGTGCAAAACAACACCCGCATCGCCTACGTCGCGCAGGAACCGCAGTTGGACGCCGACGCCAGTATTTTTGAATCCGTCAGCGCCGGTTTGGCGCGGGTGGTTGCGCTGATTGACGAATACTCCCAGGGCCACGGCGACCTCGACGCCATGCAAAGCGAGATCGAATCGCTGGACGGCTGGAACTGGGAGCAGCGCGTGAATGAAACGCTGCAGCGCCTGCACTTGGAGCCGCAAGCCAAGGTGAATACGCTCTCGGGCGGCACCAAGAAGCGCGTGGCGCTGGCCCAGGCGCTGGTGGCGCAGCCCGATGTGCTGCTGCTGGACGAACCCACCAACCACCTGGACCTCGACAGCATCGAGTGGCTCGAAGGGTTGCTGGTCGAGTTTGCCGGCTCCATCATCACCATCACCCACGACCGCACGTTTCTGGACCGGGTTGCCACCCGCATCGTTGAGCTCGACCGTGGGCAACTGCTCTCCTACCCCGGCAACTTTGCCGCCTACCTGGTGCAAAAGGACGAGCAGTTGGCGCAGGAGGCCGTCATCAACGCCCGCGCCGACAAGTTGCTGGCGCAGGAAGAAGTCTGGATTCGCAAGGGCGTGGAGGCGCGGCGCACCCGCGCCCAGGGGCGCATTACCCGGCTGGAGCGCATGCGTGCGGCGCGGGTGGCGCGGCGCGATGCGGTGGGCAGCGTCAACATGGACATTGCCAGCGGCGCGGCCAGCGGCAAACTGGTCTCGGAGATGACGCACATCTCCAAGCACTTCGGCGCACAGGCCGTGGTGAAGGATTTTTCTGCCACCATTTTGCGCGGCGACAAGATTGGCCTGCTTGGGCCCAACGGCGCGGGCAAGACCACCTTGCTCAAGCTCATTCTGGGCGAACTCAAGCCCGACCCGGCACCGGCCAACGCACCCAAGCCCGAACCCGGCCACAGCCCCTGGGGCACGGTGCGCCTGGGTGCCAACGTCACGGTGGCGTACTTTGACCAGATGCGCAACGCGCTCAATCTGGATGCCACGCTGGAGGACTTCATCAGCCCGGGCTCGGAGTGGATCGAGATTGGCAACCGACGCCAGCACGTCAAGAGCTACCTGGGCGATTTTCTGTTTTCGCCCGCGCGCGCACACTCGCCGGTGCGCTCGCTCTCGGGCGGCGAGCGCAACCGCCTGCTACTGGCGCGCCTGTTTGCGCGCCCGGCCAACGTGCTGGTGCTCGATGAGCCCACCAACGACCTCGATATCGACACCCTCGAACTGCTCGAAGACCTGCTGCAAAACTACGACGGCACGGTGTTTCTGGTCAGCCACGACCGTACCTTTCTGGACAACGTGGTCACCAGCACCATTGCCTACGAGGGCGACGCGCACTGGCGCGAGTACGAAGGCGGCGTCAACGACTGGCTGACCCAAAGCCGCCGCGCCAGCGAGATCGCCCAGAGCAAGGGACAAAAGGGTGCCAACCCGTTCAATTACGGCCGCGAGACTTCCACCAAGAAAGAGCCAGCCAAAGCGGTAGCCGCGCCTGCGGCGCAGCCCAAGGCGCGCAAGCTCAGCTTCAAGGAGCAGCGCGAGCTTGACGGCCTGCCTGAAAAAATCGCCACGCTCGAAGCCGAGCAGAAAACCATCAACGCCACCCTGGCCGATGGCAGCCTGTACGCCAGCGACAACGCACGCGCCCTGCAACTCGCCAACCGCAGCGCACAGATTGACGACGCATTACTCGCCGCTCTGGATCGTTGGGAAGAACTCGGCCGCCCGGCCTGAGCGCTGTAATTCGCGCAAAGTGGTTGGCAGAGTTTGGGGCTGGGGCCCGCGCCTCATACTGTCAAAGGCCCAGAAATCGGCGCGGGCCCCAGCCCCAAACTCTGCGGGGAGCGCGAGAGATCGGCAACTCGTTATCGCGAAGCCACACTCCTTCGTCATCGCAAGCTCGCTACCCCTCGTCATCGCAAAGCCAACCCCCCCGTCATCGCGAGGCCGTCAGGCCGTGGCGATCCATGACTTTGTGCCTGCATGGATTGCCACGCTTCGCTCGCAATGGCAACCTTTCACCCTCTCCATGAACCGCAGTTTCGTCACTGCGAGGAGCGACGCGACGCGGCAGTCCATGTCCGAAGGTATTCCTGCATGGATTGACACGGCCTTCGGCCTCGCGATGGCACGATGACGCAATGGCGCGAGAGACTTCTAAAAGCCTAGCGACTCGACCACCGCCACCAAATCGGCAAAGCTCGCAGATTCGAGCTTGGCGGCTAGTGCGACCTTGTCGAGGCCGTCGCAGGTGAATTTGGTCAGCGTCACCTCAAACGGCAATTCGACAATCTCCAGGGGCGACATGAAGCCGATGTGGCAAATGTGCGCAAGGCATTGGCGCTCGGGTTCGGTCAGCTCCAGGCCGTGCGCCTTGAGGATTTCCAGGTAGCGCTCGGCGGTGCGGTTGAGCTTGCCGCTGATCTCCAGCGTGTTCTTTTGCCCTTCTGCCAGGATCGCCAGCGGCGGGCCAAAGAACACGTTGGTCTTGCCGACCAAGCGTGTCCTCTCCGACGCGTTCAGGGCCGGGGCAACCCAGCGCGGGTCGCCGCGCTCGGGTGCAGGCTCTGACTGCGGTGCGTCGCCTTGCGGCAGATCACCCATGTCAGTGGGCTACCGCATGCTCAAGTTCATGCTTGGCGTCTTTCATGCCCTTGGGCAATTGCGGCGGCGACTCCGGTGCGATCTGGATAAAGCCGCGGTTGCGCGCTCCGTCTTGCACGTTATGCGGGTTATGGCATTCGGTGCAGGTAAACCAGCGCTTCTTGCCGGTGCTGACCCATTCACCAATGCGCTTGCCGTGGATACCGTCGCGCCAGTCGCGCAGCTTGTCGCCGTGACACTTGCCGCACAGCAACTGGGGCTGGTCGATGCTCACCGGGTCGCCAAAATTGTCCACCAGCTTGTTGCGCTGGTTGGTGTGGTGGCAATCCAGGCACCAGATGCGCTCGCGGCCATGCTGCAGGTTCTTGAGCTCGGGCACCAAGCCTTCCATGGTGGGGATTGGCACCGGCTTCTTGGTCTTGGGCAGCGTCGGCGGAACCAGGCCGTTGTGGCAGGCCACTCCGCACAGCGGCAGGATGGCGAGCTTTTCGGAGCGTGGCTTGACCACCGCATTGCCCTTGGGAATGTGGCCCAAGAGCGGCATGTCGCCCATGGATACGGTGCCATCAAACGGGTCGCCCCACCAGAGCACGGCACCGGTTTTGGACGAACACTTCACGTTGGGCCAACCGGGCTTGAGGTCGCGCTTGGTCACTTCGGAGGCGCCTTTGCGGCTTTCAAAGCAAATGATGTCGGGCGGTTGCGCGGGCGCGCTTGCGGCGTCTGCCGGTGCCGGTGCGGCTGCGGGCTCTTGGGCAAACACAGCAGGCAGGACGCTGCACAAGAGGGTGAGAAGCATGGCGCTGAGCGTAAGTTTTTTCATGGTGCTTACCTCACTGTGACGCGCCGGCTGCGGCGCTGCCAGGCATCTTGATATCGCCCACCAGAATGCCGATGGCACCCTTGAGCAACACGGTCAGGATCAGGAAGCCAATGGCCCAGTTGCCCAGGCTCATCACCACTTCGATGATGGTCGGGTAGTACTCGGTGACTTCACCAATCGGCGTGGGGATGAAGCCGGGGACGATCAGCCCCATGCCCTTCTCAATCCAGATACCGGCAAACGCCAGCACGCAGGCAATCGGCAGCAGCTTGTAGTTGCTGCGCACGCTGGGAATCAGGAACATCACAAAGGCAACCAGCATGAAGACCAGCGAGCTCCAGAACCAGGGTACGAGGCTGGTCAGACCGTTGAGCCCAAACATCAGGTAGTACAGGCCGTTGGCATGCTCGGTGCGCGCATAGAGCTCGACCACGATTTCCGACATCGTGAGAAACAGCGCCAGACCCAGGCACCAGGTCACGATGGTGGCCAGCAGGTTGATGGCTGAATCCTGAATCCACATCTTGGTGTTGTTGCGGATGACCATGAAGGCCAGGATGATGAGGCACGGACCGGCCGCAAACGCGGTGGCGATGAAGCGGATGGGCATCATGCTGTGGTGCCACATCGGGCGCGACGGCATGGTCGAGATCAGGAACGCCGTCACGGTGTGGATGCTCAGTGCCCAGACGATCGAGATGTACACCAGCGGCATGAAGTAGCTGTTGTTGACCTTGGTGCCGCTGTACTTGGTGTACAGGTAGTAAAACCCGCAAATGAAGTTGAGCACCAGGTAGCCGGTGAGCGCCAGCACGTCCCACGCCAGCATTGAGCCGGGCAGGTTGAAGATGCCGATCAGGGGCACCATGTGCCAGAGCCGGTCGGGTCGGCCCATGTGGGCAAACACGAACAGCATGACCATGATGACCGCCGAGATTGCCAGCATTTCGCCCAGCACCGTCACTTCATGCATCGCCTTGTGGTGGTACACGTAGGCCGGGAAAACGATGGTCACCGCCCCGGCTGCCACCCCCACCAGAAAGACCAGGTTGGCGAAGTACAGACCGTCGTGAATCTGGCTGGTCATTCCGGTGACGATCAGCCCCTCGGTGTTTTGCAGGTAGAAGGCATACAACGCGCCCATTGCGAGCAGGCCCAGAAAGCCGATCCAGGTGTAGAACTTGGTGCCGCCCTTGATGACGTAGCGGGCGTAGTCGGCGCTGAAATTGATGATTTTTTCCACAATCCGACTCCTTAATCGTAGAAGTAAAAGAATTTCGGAAAGGTGTTGAGCTCAGCCTTGAGGCGGAACACGTTCTTGCGGGCAAGAATCAGGCTCACTTCGCTCTGCGGGTCCAGCAGATTGCCGAACTTGCGCGCACCCACCGGGCAGACTTCGACGCAGGCCGGGTAGCGGCCCTGGCGCGTGCGCTGCAGGCACCAGTGGCACTTTTCCACCACGCCGCGCATGCGTGGGCGGTTGCCCAGGTAGTGCGTGACCGGGTTCATCTCTTCCTTGGGCAGGATCGGGGTAGTCAGGTTGATGCGGCGCGCCCAGTAGGGGCAGGCACCCATGCACATGCGGCAGCCAATGCACCAGTTGTAGTCAATCACCACCGGGCCATCGGCCTCGCGGTAGGTGGTACGCACCGGGCACACCTTGACGCAGGGCGGCTTTTCGCACTGCATGCAGGCAATGGGCATGTAGGTGGAGTCTTTTTCAGGGACGGCTTCGGGCTCGTAGTGGTATTGCCCTTCGAGCACCTGACCGGCCGGGGCGTAGGCGTTGCCCCCGACCTGAATGCCCAGCCCTTCGGGGTAGCCGTGCTCCATCTTGTCGGGCGAAAACTCGCCGCGCTCCATCTTGAGCACCTGAATCCATTCAATGCGCTGGCCGGGTTCTTCGCCGCGCGACTGGTTGTTTTCGGCCACGCAAGCCTTGACGCAGCGCCTGCAACCAATGCACTTGCGGATATTGAGCGCGTAGCCCATCAAGACGCCGGGCAAGGCTGGTGTGGTGTCCACCGTGACCTGTTTGCCGTACTGGGCGGAGTAGCGCCGCTCCAGCCGGTCACGCGACTCGGCTTTTTCTTCGTCTGTCATCAGCCGGTAGTTCTTCTGGAAGTGCTCTGCCCATTCGGTGGTGGCCTTGGGCTCGTCGGTCTGGGTCATCAGGGCGGCAGCACCCATCAGCGAAGACGCACTGAGCATGCCCCCTGCCGCCAGAAAATTGCGGCGCGAGTTGGTAGGAAGTGCGACCGTAGCCACTGGTGGCTCGGGGCACGCCGAGCAGGGAGGCGTTGCCTCGGGGCTGGAATCGGGAGTTGGACCTTTGTTCGAAATCACATGCGTTCTCCATTAACGTGGCCCAAATGTTAGGACGTCGCATCAAAGACGAGATGACTTGAATCAAATATCCAAGAGAACCACGCCGCTAACGAGGGCGATGTGGGCCATCAGGGCCCGAAGCTTACGCCGAGCTTGCGCTTTGTGTGGTGTGCAGCACAACAACGCAGCAGCGCCAGCGTTGGCGCAATGCGATCACAGCGGGAGTTTTCAGGCCGGTGTGCGTGCGCTGTAGCGCAACAACGTGGCCACGAGGTGGTCAATCTCGAAGGGTTTGCCCACGTGGTCGTTCATGCCGGCGGCCAGGCAGGCCTGGCGGTCTGAGGCCATGGCGTTGGCGGTCATGGCCACAATCGGCAGGTCCATCAAGCCCAACTCCTGGCGGATCGCCTTGGTAGCCGCGTAGCCGTCCATCACCGGCATTTGCACGTCCATCAGCACCACGTCAAAGGGCGTCTTGGCGTTGGCCACTTCGTCCACGCCCTTCTGGCCGTTGTCGGCCAGCGTGATGAGCGCGCCTTCCTGCGACAGCAGACCCTTGGCCACCAACTGGTTGATCTTGTTGTCTTCCACCACCAGCAAGCGCAAGCCGGTGAGGCGCTTGGGCTTGTTGGCCACCTTGGGCGCTGCCGGGTTGCCACCATCGGCGGCGGTAGCGTTGGCGGCCTTGGCCTCGACCACGGCGTCGAGCAGCATCGACGCGGTAATCGGCTTAACCAGAAAGCCGTTGAGGATGGCCTGCTCGTGCGCGCTGCGCTGCACCGCCATTTCGCGGCCATACGAGCTCACCATCATCACCATGGCACTGGTGCCCACCAGAGCGCGCACGCGCTGGCTGGTCTGCCAGCCGTCCATCTCGGGCATTTTCCAGTCCACAAAAATCGCCTCGTAGGGCTTGCCTTCGGAGAGCGCCTTTTCCACCATGGCAATGCCCTGGGGGCCGCTGGCGGCGGAATCGGTCGGCCAGCCCAGCGAGTTCGTCATCTCGGCGGTAAGCTCGCGCGCTACGTCGTTGTCGTCCACCACCAGGGTGCGCAGCGCCGCCACCGGGTGCGCTGCGCCATCGCCTTCGGGCAGTTCAATATTGCGCGCCAGACGCACCTGGAACGAAAACGTGCTGCCCGTGCCCAGGACGCTCTCCAGATGGAGTTGCCCGTCCATCAACGCCACCAGGCGCTGGCAGATAGCCAGACCCAATCCGGTGCCGCCAAAGCGCCGCGTAGTGGACGATTCGGCCTGCGAAAAGCCGCTGAAGATGCGATCCAGATTCTCGGGCGCAATGCCAATGCCGGTGTCGCGCACGGCAAACTCCAGCAGCACGTCCTGCGCTGACTGCTCCAGCGCGCGCAAGCGCACCACCACTTCGCCCTGGCTGGTGAACTTGATGGCGTTGCCCGCCAGGTTGATCAGCACCTGCAGCAGCCGCATGTCGTCGCCCACCAGCCTGCGCGGCACCTGCGGATCGATGTCAAACAACACGTCGATGCCCTTGCTGCCCACATTGGCCGAGAGAATCACCGAGAGGTCGCGCAGCATGCGATCCAGTCGGAACGGGCGCGGGTCGAGCGTCATCTTGCCGGCTTCAACTTTGGAGAAATCCAGAATATCGTTGAGCAGGCCCAAGAGCGAGCGCGCCGCGCCCTCGGTCTTGGTGATGTAGCTCAGCTGCTGCGAGTTCAGGTCGGTGGACTGCAGCATTTGCAGCATGCCCAGAATGGCGTTCATGGGCGTGCGCAGCTCGTGACTCATATTGGCCAGGAATTGGCCCTTGGCGACGCTGGCCTGCTCGGCGTTGTCGCGCGCAACTTCGAGCGACTGCTCGATCATCTTGCGATCGGTGATGTCGGTGCGGATGGCAATGTAGTGGTCGGGCAGGCCGCTGTCGCCCATCAGCGGCACGATGGTGGCATTCACCCAGTAAACGTCGCCCGACTTCTTGCGGTTGCAGACCTCGCCGTGCCAGACCTGGCCCTGGGTGATGGCCTGCCACATGTCTTCAAAGAAGGCCGATGGGTGCACGCCGGAGTTGACGATGTTGTGCTTGTGCCCGAGCAGTTCGTCGCGCCGGAAGCCGCTGATCTGGCAAAACCGGTCATTGGCGTAGGTGATGACGCCCTGGGGGTCGGTGATGCTGACGATGGCGTGCTGGTCGAGCGCAAACTTCTGGTCGTCCAGCGCGCGGCGCGTGGACTCGCGCTCCTGCACCAGCAGTGCGGTTTGGTTGAACATGTCCACCACGCGCCGGATTTCCGAGGGCGCATCGCGCGCCACCAGACTGACCGCATCGGGCGTACCCCTGCCCAGCGCCTCCACCAAGTTGCGTAGTTGCTCCAGGCTGCCCAGCCAGCGCGCCAGTGGATAGCGGATCAGCAGCAAGCCCGCAATCAGGCTAACCAGCCCCAGCACCAGCGCAACCACGGTTACATACCAGAGGTCACCAGCGACGTGCGGCACGTCAAAATGCAGACGCAGCACGCCATAGTCCTTGCCGCCCACGGTGATATTGCGATTAACCTCGTAGAGCGCCTGCTCCACCACGCGCTCAAGCCAGGCCGGTGCCTGATAAATCACCTCGTCGGGATTGTTTGCCTGAATCTTGGCACCAGTGGCATCGATGAACGTGGCAGTGGCAAAGGTCGGGCCGATCACGGCTTTTTCCAGCGTCTTGCGCACCGTGTCGTAGTCGCCAATCACCACGCTGTCCTGCAGCGCCTGTGCCACCACCTCGACCAGCATGATCGACGCCTGCTGCGTCTCTTCCACTTGCTGCTTGTACTGGTAGCGCAGAAACAGGCCCAGCCCAATGCCAACAAACAGCACCAGCGTGATGGTGTAGAGCACGAACACCCGGTCAGTCAGCGCGTCGGGCAGCAGGCGCGCAAGCAGGCCGGGGCGTTTGTTCATGTAGGTGGGACCAGGTTTGGTAGTGGTGGTGCTTTAGCGCAAATTGGCCGGAGCACTCTGGTAGAAGTTGCGGTACGCGCCGTATTCAGAGCCATTGGAGGCAATGAACACGGTGTTGGCCGGCAACTTCACCAGTTCGGCCGCCTTGGTCAGAATGCTCTGGCCCTGCGGGTCCCGGGCCATGTCGATAAACGCCTTGGCCACGGCTTGTGCGTCTTTGTCGGGCACCTTCCTGGAAACCATCAGCGCCAGATCGTGCAAGGGCTCGGACTGCCACAGCACCCGCAATTGCTTGTCTTCGCGCTTGGACCAGCCATCGGTGAGTTGCGAATTGGCCCCCACCGCCTTGACCTTGCCGCTGGCCAACTGGGCAAAAGCGCCGTCCATGTTGCCGCCAAACACCACCTGCACCGGAATGTTGCGGTTGAGCAGTTGCGCGTAGGAGAACTTGTACGCCACCAGCGCCTCGGGCCCGGGAAAGCCCACCGGCAGGTTGGCCAGTTGCTCCAGCTTTTGGTAGGGGGAGTCGGCCAGCACCACGATCTGACTGTAGATTGGCGGCGTCTGGCGTCGGCCCATGACGCGCCAGCCCAGGTGGTCGCGCTCGGGGCTGAACAGGTGGTTGGAAAAAACAAACTCCACTTCATTCGCCAGCACATAGGCCGTGGTATCGGCCGAGGTGCGCCCGATCTTGAGCTGCAGTTTGACGCCGCTCTTGGACGACACGTATTCCATGATCGGGTTCCAGTAGCTGGCCGTGAGCTCAATACCGTACTGGTTGACTGGCGAAAAACGGTACACACCGGCTTCCTGCGCGCCGCAAAATTGTGCGCCCGCCAGGCCAGCAAAGGCCACCAAACCCGTGCACAGCAGGTGACGCCTATGCATCTGCTTCATTCATGTTGCTCCAAAAATAGTTGTCAATCACAAAGGCTGCATTCTTACCGATTTTTTGCTCACCCGGGCGGTGCGGCTTTCCAGGCGCGGCACAGTGTGGCAGCGTTTGCAAAATCGAGCGCCGCCATGGCCTGGTCGAGCAAGTCAAGGTCTGGCCCCAGCGCTGCACCGTGGCGATGGCGCAAGTCTTCATACATCTGCAGCGCCTCCATGTCCGATTGCTCCAGCAGGGCGCACAAGGCCGCCAGGTCACGCTCCAGCACCGACGTGTCGGCACCTGCCTGGCTGGGTGCCGGTGCCGGGGCAGACGCCACCAAAGCATACTGCTGCAGCGCCTGCGCCAAAGACTGCGCGCTGGCGTCCACTGCGCTTTGCAGTGCTTCGACCAGATCGTCGGCTTCCTCTGCGCGCACGCCCTGCTTCAAGCGCCGCTCCAGATTGGTCGCCACCTGCGCCAGATGGTGCGCACCCGCAGTAGCGGCCAGCCCCTTGAGGGTGTGCATCGCGCGAATGGCCTCGCTCACCTGACCCGCACCCAGGTGCGCCATGAGTTGCCGTGGCACCAAGAGCATGTCACGCGCGAAGGTGTTCAACACGTTGGAGAACAGCGCGATGTTGCCCCCCATGCGCTGCAGCGCGCCTTGGGTATCGATGTCGCCTTCGGGCAAGGCAGTGCCTTGCGCGGCGCTCGCTGGCACCTGCAGCGGTGCCGGGGCTGTGACCTCGCGCCCGCAGATGTGCAGCAGCAGCGTCACCAGATGGTCCAGGTCAAAGGGTTTGCCCACGTGGTCGTCCATGCCTGCGGCCAGGCAGGCAGCGCGGTCGGATGCCATGGCGTTGGCAGTCATGGCGACGATGGGCAGACCGCTCAAGCCCAGTTGCGTGCGGATGACACGCGTGGCCTCGTAACCGTCCATCACCGGCATCTGCAAGTCCATCAACACCGCGTCAAACTGCGGCCGGGTGCGCTGCAACACGCGTACACCGTGCTGGCCATCGTCGGCCAGGGTCACTGCGGCACCTTCTTGCTCGAGCAGGCCCTTGGCCACCAACTGGTTGATCTTGTTGTCTTCCACCACCAGCAAGCGCATGCCTGTGAGTCTCTGGGCACGCGCTGGCGCGTGCGTGGCCGAAGGGTCTTGCCCTGCCACCACTGCGGCCTGCGCCGTCTTGGCGTCGACCACCGCGTCAAACAGCATGGAGGCGGTGATGGGTTTAACCAGAAAGCCGTGGAGCAGGGCCTGCTCTTCGGCGCTGCGCATGGAAAGATTCTCACGACCATTGCCCGTGACCATCATCAGTAGTGGTGCGTTGGCCGCATCCTGCGTAATTGCGCTTACACGTTGAATGGCCTGCCAACCGTCCATCCCCGGCATCTGCCAGTCCATGAACACCGCGTGGTAGGGCCGGTCGGCCGCAAGTGCCTGTTGCACCCGCGCCAGCGCCTCTTCGCCACTGGCGGCCTGGTCCACCAGCCAGTCCAACGACTTGGCCATACGCACCAGCACGGCGCGCGCCACCGGGTTGTCGTCCACCACCAGGGTGCGCATGTTGTCGCCACGCAGCTCGGGAATATCGCGCAGCACCTGACCGGCGATTTCGGCCAACGGCATGCGGATCTGGAAATGGAAGGTGCTGCCCTGGCCAAGCGCACTTTGCACCTTCAACTCGCCGCCGAGCAGCGCCACCAGGCGGCTGGAAATGGCCAGCCCCATACCGGTGCCGCCAAAGCGCCGCGTGGTGGAGGCTTCGGCCTGGGAGAAGCCGGAGAAGATCAGCTCCTGGTTTTCCGGCGCAATGCCAATGCCGCTGTCGCGCACGGAGAATTGCATCAAGACGTCTTGCGCGCTCTCCTGCAACACCTGCACCCGCAGCACCACCTCCCCTTGCGCGGTGAATTTGATGGCGTTGCCGCCCAGGTTGATGAGCACCTGCTGCAAGCGCAAATCGTCGCCCAGCAGGCACTTGGGAAGATTGGGGTCGATGTCAAATACGACTTCCACATCCTTGAGCCCCAGGTTGGCCGCCAGGATGACCGACAGGTCACGCAACACGCGGTCGATGCGAAACGGCCTGGGGTCGAGCGTCATCTTGCCCGCTTCGACCTTGGAGAAATCCAGAATGTCGTTGAGCAGGCCCAGGAGTGAGCGCGCCGCGCCTTCGGTCTTGAGGGTGTAGTCGAGTTGGCGCACATCCAGGTCGGTGTGCTGCATCAGCTTGAGCATGCCCAAAATGGCGTTCATGGGCGTACGGATTTCGTGGCTCATATTGGCCAGGAACCGGCTCTTGGCGGTGCTGGCTTCCTGCGCCTGGAGCAAGGCGACCTTGACCTGCTCTTCGGCGAGCTTGCGGTCATGAATGTCCTGCGACACACCGGCCATGCGTACCGCTTGGCCCTGCGCGTCGCGGTACACCTTGGCGCGCGAGCGAAACCAGCGGTAGCCTTGTGACTTGGTGCGCAGCAAGTGTTCTTCGTCGTACTCGCGAACCCCTGCCAGCGCATCCTGCGACGCGTTGTGGCACAGCTCCACATGGTCAGGGTGCAAGATGGAGTGAAAGCTCTGCAGCGTGGCGGGCAACTCCTGCGGCGTGTAGCCCATGAGCTTGTAGTAGTTGGGCGACCACCACTGCGCGTCCGAATGCACGTCCAACCAATCCCACAAGCCGTCGCTGCCACCTTCGACGGCCAGCGTCAGGCGGTCGGTCATTTCGGCCATGCGCAACTGATCGGCCTTGCTCTCGGTGATGTCGGTGCGGATCGAGACGTACTTTTCCACCATCCCGTCGTCGCCGACAAAGGGCGCAATCATGCTGTCCACCCAGTACAGCGTGCCGTCCTTGGCCCGGTTGCAGATGTCGCCGCGCCAGGACTTGCCCGCCGAAATGCTGGCCCACATCTGCACCCAGAATTCCTTGGGGTGCACGCCCGAATTCACCATCGAATGGTTGCGACCCAGCAACTCCTCGCGCGCGTACCCGCTGATCTCGCAGAAGGCGTCGTTGACTTCCATGAGTCGCCCATCGCGCCCCGCCACCGAAACGATGGCGTGCACCTGCACCGTAGTCAGCAGCGCCTCGGACTCGCGCATGGCCGCTTCCAGGCGTTGTTGAATGTGTTTTTGGGGCGTGATGTCGGTGCCGATTTCCATGAACCCGGTGAGCACGCCACGCGCGTCGCGCGTGGGCTGGATTTCGGTATCCATCCAGTACTCGCGCCCGTCCTTGGCGCGGTTGAGAATTTCCACGCGGCATGGCTCACCGGTAGCCAGGGTGTGCCGCACCACCGCCAGTGCAGCCTGCTCGGGGTGGCCGCTGCCAAGCAGGTCTCCCGGCGTGCGCCCGCGCGCTTCGTCGAGGGTATAGCCGGTGATCCGGACAAAGCCCTCGTTGACCCAGGTGATGCGCATCTGCGGGTCGGTGATGGTGACGGCGTTGTTGGTGTGCTGCGCCACGCGCGCCAACCGGTCGAGGTCGGCCGTCATGCGCTGCGCCTGACGCTGCGCGCGCAGGCGTCCCACCGCCAGCAGCCACACCGCCAGGGTCACCAAAAAGCTGCCCAGAACGCCGCCCACGCCCACCAGCACCATGTTGGAGCGGTCAATGCTGGCGTCAAAAGCCGACGTGCTGCTCACCCGCAGTTGCAGCGTGCGCCCGCCGATGTCGAGCGCGTTGGTACTTTCAAACAGGCGGCCTGAAAAATGGTCACTGGAAATCTGTCCCTGCACGCCATCGAGGTGGTGGTCCGCGTCAAAAATCAGATTGCTGGCCAGGGTGGCGTCGGACTCAAAGAGTTCAAAGTCGAGCAAGCCGTCGGCGGCGTCGGCCACGCCATGCATCATCGAAGTCGCGTGGATGGCGGCATAGAGCACGCCCACCAGCGCACTGCGGCGCTGCTCCAGATTTGCAACCGGGGCTTCGTGCCGGTACACCGGCAACAAGTAGAGCAAGCCCGCGCCCTTGCGCTCGCCCTGCTCCAGCGTCACCCGCCCCGACAGTGTGGGCGCACCGCTGGCAATGGCACGCTCGATGGCCTCGCGACGCACCGGGTCCTGCCCGAAGTCGTAGCCCAAATCGGCGCGGTTGGTGGCAAGCGGCTCCACATAAGTCACCACCAGTACGTCGGCAGCGTCGCCGCCGCTGCGCACCCGAAAGTCACGCACACCGTCGGCGCGCTCCCGGGCCTCAAGGCGTGCAAGGTCGCTGCGCGCAGCGCGTTTGATGAAGCCAAAGCCGCTGACACCCGGATAGTCGGAATCCTCGACCATGGAATCAACGTATTCGCGAAAACCGTCCAAGCTGTAGCGCCCGTTGGCAGCATAGGCACCGCGCGCGCCGCGCAGCCCAAACAAGGTGAGATCAAAGCGCCGGACCAGCTCCGCGCGGATGCGTTCCAGGCCACGCTGGTACTTGGTGTTGGCAACGGCGTCGATGGCATTCTTTTGCCACAGCACCCCGGCTGCCGTCACGGCCAAGCCGACCACCTGCGCGGCAACGGTCATGCTCACCGCCGCCGAGAACCCAACCTGGGCCTGCGTGCTGCGCTCCTTGCCGAGCGGGTTGCGGCTCACCGCGACCATGCAGCGCCAGTACACGGCCGGTCCGGCAATTAGCAACAACAGCAGCACGTCGAGCAAGTTGGCAGCCAGCGGGGAGAACCCGGGGCCGATCACCGGCAACAGCGCCATGACCAACACCTCGCCCAGCGCAATGATGAGCAGGATTTCGCCCAAGAGGCGCACCGGGTTGGCGATAGACTTCATGCGGTCAAGAAGGGGAGTTAGTGACGCACGACGACGCCAAGGCGTCAGGATAGCAGGCTAGCCTGCCGATATCTGTAACAAATAGTCTGTCCGCAGGCTGGCGAAAACCTACACCACCCCTTGGGTGCGCAACAGCGCAATGCGCTGCGCGTCCAGCCCCAGTTCGGCCAGCACCGCGTCGGTATGCTCGCCCAGCACCGGCGGGGCTTGGTGCACCACCGGCGGAGTGTCTTGCAAGCGCAGCGGGCTGGCGACGGTGGTGATGCTGGCTATGCCACTCTGCCGGGCAGCAGCGGGGGTGAGGGATTGCTGCACCTTGAGCTCTCGCGCATCCACCTGCGCATCGGCAAAAGCCTGGCCAATGTCGTTGATCGGGCCGCAGGGCACGGCCTTGTCTTCGAGCAGCGCAATCCACTGCGCCGTGCTGCGCTCGCGCGTGACAGCGCACAACGCGGGCACCAGCGTATCGCGGTTGCGCACGCGCAAGGCGTTGCTGGCGTAGCGCGCATCCTGCGCCCACTCGGGGTTGCCAGCCACCTCGCAAAAGCGCGCGAACTGGCCGTCGTTGCCCACGGCCAGCAGCATCGCACCGTCGGCAGTGGGGAAGTCCTGGTACGGCACCAGGCTGGGGTGGCTGTTGCCCTGGCGCTGCGGCACGCGGCCGGTGGCCAGAAAGCCCGCGCCCTGGTTGGCCAGCAAGGCCATGCTCACATCGAGCAGCGCCATGTCGATGTACTGCCCGCGCCCGCTGCGGTGGCGCGCTTCGAGCGCGGCCAGAATCGCGCTGGTGGCGTACACGCCGGTGAGCACGTCAATCACCGCCACCCCCACGCGCTGTGGACCGCCCCCGGGCGTGTCGTCGGCGCGCCCGGTGATGCTCATCATGCCGCTCATGGCCTGCACCATGAGGTCGTACCCCGCGCGCTCGGCGTAGGGGCCGTCCTGGCCAAAGCCGGTGATCGAACAGTAGATCAGGCGCGGGTTGAGTTCTTTCAGGCTGTCGTAGTCCAGCCCGTACTGGCGCAGTCCCCCGACCTTGAAGTTCTCCACCAGGATGTCGCTTTGCAGCGCCATCTGCCGGATCAGCGCCTGGCCCTCGCTGTGCGCCATGTCGATGGTGATCGAGCGCTTGTTGCGGTTGCACGCCGTGAAGTAGCTCGCGTGCACGCTGTCGTGGCTCTGCGCGTCCTGCAAAAACGGCGGCCCCCAGTGGCGCGTGTCGTCACCCGCGCCAGGACGCTCGACCTTGACCACATCCGCCCCCAGGTCCGCCAACATCTGCGTACACCACGGTCCGGCAAGCACCCTTGATAGATCAAGCACCTTGAGGTGGGAGAGGGCAGAGGTTGTGTCGGTCATAGCTGTCCTTGCAAGAAATTCGTCCTATTGGTCTTTTCAGAATTCGCAACACGGGCACCTGTCAACGTCTGGCCGCGCCAACCTCGTCATCGCGAGGCCGTCAGGCCGTGGCGATCCATGACTTCATGGCTGCATGGACAGCCGCGTCGCTGCGCTCCTCGCAGTGACAGCCTCTCGTATTCGCCAGGCCGTGTCACTCTTGTCATCGCCAGGCCGCTGCTACATCCCGTCATCGCCATGCCGTGCCAAGCTCGTTATCTCGTCGGCCCAGCGTCCTTGCCTTCGCCGGGCACCGGTGGCGATGCACAGGTTCCCAGGCACTGCAAATAGGTTTGGTTGCACTTGTCTTCCCACTCGCGCGCTGCCGACTTGGTATCTGCCGCGGCGCGCTGCTTGTCCGAAAGCACGTCACGCATATCGCGTTTGGCGTCCATGGCGGCGGTTCCCTCGAACGCCTTGGGCTGGCCGACCACTGCAGCCACCGAGCCGATCCATGCTGCGGTGGCGGCGGCATCCAACGGCGCCGTACCTTTGCGACATTGCTCCTTGTCGCGCTCGCACAGACTGCGGCACATGCTGCGGTCTGGCGGTGGCGCACTCTGTGCCAACACCAACGGTGCGGCAAGCGCGGCAATCACCAGAGCGGGAACCAGTTGCAGAAGTCGCATGGCAAGAAATTACGAGTGAAACGAGCCGCGCATTCTAGTTGCCAAACGCCGCAATGCCGGTCTGCGCGCGGCCCAGAATCAGGGCGTGGATGTCGTGCGTGCCTTCGTAGGTGTTGACCACTTCCAGGTTGACCAGATGGCGCGCCACGCCAAACTCGTCGCTGATGCCGTTGCCGCCCATCATGTCGCGCGCCAGCCGCGCAATGTCGAGCGCCTTGCCGCAAGAGTTGCGCTTGAGTATCGAGGTGATCTCCACCGAGGCGGTGCCCTCGTCCTTCATGCGGCCCAGGCGCAGGCAGCCCTGCAGGCCCAGCGCAATTTCCGTCTGCATGTCGGCCAGCTTTTTCTGGATCAACTGGTTGGCTGCCAGCGGGCGGCCAAACTGCTTGCGGTCGAGCACGTACTGGCGTGCGCGCGTCCAGCAGTCTTCGGCTGCACCGAGCGCACCCCAGGCGATGCCGTAGCGTGCGCTGTTCAGGCAGGTAAACGGGCCCTTCAATCCCTGCACTTCGGGGAAGGCGTTTTCTTCGGGGCAGAACACACCGTCCATCACGATCTCGCCCGTGACCGAGGCGCGCAGCCCAACCTTGCCGTGGATGGCCGGGGCGCTCAGGCCCGCCATGCCCTTTTCCAGCACAAAGCCGCGAATCGGGCCGAGCTGGCCGCCTTCGCTCACCTCCTTGGCCCAGACCACAAACACGTCGGCCATGGGGCTGTTGGAAATCCACATCTTGCTGCCGCTGAGCTTGTAGCCGCCGGGCACCTTGTGCGCGCGGCTGGCCATGGAGCCGGGGTCGGAGCCGTGGTCGGGCTCGGTCAGGCCAAAGCAGCCAATCCACTCACCGGTGGCGAGCTTGGGCAGGTATTTCTGGCGCTGGGCCTCGGTGCCGAATTCAAAGATCGGCACCATCACCAGCGAGCTTTGCACACTCATCATCGAGCGGTAGCCACTGTCCACACGCTCGACTTCGCGCGCAATCAGGCCGTAGGCAACGTAGTTCAGCCCGGGGCCGCCGTACTGCTCGGGGATGGTGGGGCCGAGTAGCCCGAGCGCGCCCATTTCGCGGAAGATGGCCACGTCGGTGGTGCCATCGCGAAACGCCTGGATCACGCGCGGCTGCAGTTTGTCCTGGCAGTACGCGGCGGCGGCCTCCTTGACCATGCGTTCGTCGTCGGTGAGTTGGTTCTCCAGCAAAAACGGGTCTTGCCAGTTGAAAGCGGCGTGGGCCATGGGGTGTTCTCCTGTGGTTTGTCAATATCTGGCGCGCATGGTAGCGCGCTCGCCGCACTGGCGCAAACGGTGATTTAACATCCAGATATGCGCATTTTGCATATTTGACCGACTACACTGAACCCACCATGCGCCGCAAACTGCCCACCACCCAGTCGCTGTTGTGCTTTGAAGCCGCCGCCCGGCACGACAGCTACACCCGCGCCGCGCAGGAGCTGGCGCTGACGCAAAGCGCGGTGTCGCGCCAGATCACGCTGCTGGAAGACTTTCTGGGGCTCAAGCTATTCCGGCGCACACGCCACGGCGTTGCGCTCACGCCAGCCGGTCAGGCTTACGCGCGCCAGGTGGGCACGCGGCTGGACGCGCTGGAGCGCGACACCCTGGACGCCATGGCGCACCAGGGCAGCGGCGGCAACCTCACCCTGGCGGCCATGCCCAGCTTTGCCACGCACTGGCTGATCCCACGCCTGAGCCAGCTGGCCAGCGAACACCCGGATTTGCTGGTGCACATCGAGGCGCGTACCAGGCCGTTCTTGTTTGCCGACAGCGAGTTTGACGCCGCGCTCTACACCGGCACGCCCGAGCAGGTGCGCAACTGGCCCGGCACCCGCGCCGAAAAACTGCTCGACGAAGCCGTGCTGCCGGTGTGCAGCCCGCGCCTGATGGCAGGGCGCAGCCGCATCGAAGCCGCAGCGCTGGCGGCAATGCCGCTGCTGCAGCAAAGCACCCGGCCCTACGGCTGGCGCCAGTGGTTTGACGCGATGCAGGTCAGCGCCCCGGCCGCGCTCAACGGAGCGCGCTACGAGCTGTTCTCAATGCTCGCCGCCGCCGCCACCCAGGGCCTGGGCGTGGCGCTGATGCCCACACTCCTGATAGCCGGTGAACTCGCGCGCGGCGAACTGGTGGTGGCCTGCAAAGAGCCCCTGCAGGGCGAGCGCAGCTACTACCTGATCACCCCCGAACAAACCGAAGAGCGCGCCGTGCTGACGCAGTTTCGTACCTGGGTACTGGCCCAAGCGCGGCTGGACGCACGCTGAGGCCTCACACCCGCGAGTGATCGCGCAGCCACTCGCGCAAGGCGTTGTTCATGCGCGTTTGCCAGCCCGGCCCCTCGGCGCGGAAGGCACTCAGAACGTCGTGGTCAAAACGGATGGCGACCTGCTCCTTGGTGGCTTGCCCAACAGGTCTGCCGCGCTTGCGATAGGCGGCCACCGCCTGCTGCAATTCGGCCTTGCTCGCCGGGCGATCGTCCTCGTCCAACCCGTTCCAGACAAAGTCTTTGGAAGCTGGAATGGCGCGCACGGCGGCCAGCACTTCATCGCGCTTGGTGGAATTCGTTTTCAAGCCAGTCATCGTAAGCCTCTCGTTCATCTTTACTCGCGGGCCTAAAGCTCACGATCCGCGTCGCACCATCACGCTCTGCATGCACGACGGAGAGCACCGCCAGCAGACCCAGCACATAAGAAATGGACTGGGTTCGCAATTCGCCGTTGCGCACCACGTCAATATCCAACCGGTAACGCGACTCCAGCACCTCCAATGCATCTGCAAAGTCAAGCCCATGCTTGGCCAGGTTGGCTGCGCGCTTGACCTCATCCCAAGTCAACGTGACTCCCATAGGATTATTGTAGATGCGATAAATGCCTGCGTAAAGTACCCATTGCGTAAAGCGAAGGCAAGGCTAACCCGCCGCGCCGTGCGCTTGCTGGCGCTGGTGGTGAAAGGCAACGTACCAGTCCAGGCAGCCGGGGTTGGCCATGGCTTCCTTGTTGATGACTTTGTCCAGGGGTTGGCCCAGGAGCAGCTTCTTGATGGGCAGCTCCTGCTTCTTGCCCGAGAGGGTGCGCGGGATTTCGGCTACCTGCAGGATTTCGTTGGGCACAAAGCGCGGGCTCAAAGCGGTGCGCACGGCGTCGTTGATGCGCTGGCGCAGGGCATTGCTTAGTTGCACTCCCTCACGCAGCACCACAAACAGCGGCATATAGCTTTCGCGCCCGAGGTATTCCAGGTCGACCACCATGCTGTCGAGCACTTCAGGCAGCGCCTCGATGGCGCGGTACAGTTCGCTGGTGCCCATGCGGATGCCGTAGCGGTTGATGGTGGCGTCCGAGCGGCCATAGATGATGCAGCCACCTTGCGCCTTGACCTTGAGCCAGTCGCCGTGGCGCCAGACGCCGGGGTACATGTCGAAGTAGCTGGCAAGGTAGCGCTGCTTGCCGGTGTCGCCCCAAAAGTACAACGGCATCGAAGGGATTGGCGCGGTGCACACCAGTTCACCCACTTCGTCGAGCACCGCTTCGCCGCGTTCGTTCCACGCCTGCACCGCGCAGCCCAGCAGGCGGCACTGCATCTCGCCCGGCACCAGCGGTAGCTCGCGGTTGCCACCGATAAATGCGCCCGCAAAGTCGGTCCCCCCCGATATGTTGCACCACCAGATGTCACCCCCCCACGCTCTCGCACTGCGTGTCGTTCGCTGCCCCCCGAGGGGGGCCCTCGCGCCTTCGGGCGGCCGGGCGGCGCTCAGGGCTTCGCTTCGGAGCGAGCGCAGCTTGCGAAACTGTTCCGTGCCCCAGTTCTGCGCTTCTTCGCTCAGGGGTGAGCCGGTGGTGCCCAGGGCGCGGATGGTGGTGAGGGCGGGCAGGGCGGCGAGATCGACGCCGGCCTTCATGCAGTTGGCGTAGAAGGCGGCACCTGCGCCAAAGAAGGTTACGCCCAACTCGGCGGCAAAGCGCCAGAGCGTCGTCCAGTCGGGGGCGAGTTTGCCGGTGGCGTCGTTCACCTGAGTTCCGCCGGGGTTGCCGTCAAAGAGGCAACAGGTGGTGCCATTGAGCAGGCCGCTCATCTGCGCGTTCCACATCACCCAGCCGGTGGAGCTGTACCAGTGGTAGCGCTCGCCCCGGGAGTTGGGCGCGTAGCTGCAGCCAATGTCGTTGTGCAGGCACTTGAGTGCCAGCGCCACCAGCACCGTGCCGCCGTGGCCGTGGACGATGGGCTTGGGCAGACCGGTGGTGCCGCTGGAATAGACGATCCACAGCGGGTGGTCAAACGCCAGCGCCAGCGGCGCAAAGGCTGCCGTCTGGGCGTCGTTGCGTTCAAAAATACTCGCCCATGTGGTGTGCGGCACCGCTGTCAATGCAGCGGCGGCAGAACCCGGCGGCGATTCATGCAGCAGCAGGTGGCGCACGCTGGGCAGTGCCGCCAGCAGTTCGGCCACTACCGCGCCCCGCTCCAGAGAGCGCCCACCGTAGCGCACGCCGGTGCAGGCAATCAGCACCGTGGGCGCAATCTGGGCAAAGCGGTCGAGCACCGCCTGGGTGCCCATGTCGGGCGAGCAGATGCTCCACACGCCACCCACACTCACCGTGGCCAGAAAGGCGACCATGGCCTCGGGGATATTGGGCAAGTACGCGGCAACCCGGTCGCCCGGCTGCAGCCCCAGTTCCTGCAGGTGCAGCGCCAGGGCAGCTACCTGCTGGCGCAACTGCGGCCAGCGCAGTTCGCGTGCGCTCTGCGTGCCCAGGCTGGCTTCGTCGTGGCTGAGGATGGCGGCACAACCGGCGGCGTCGGCAGGCTCCACGTGGCGCAGCACCTGGGCGGCGTAGTTGAGCCGCGCGCCGGTAAACCACTGCGTGTGCGGCATGGGCGCGTGGTCACACACCTGCGTGTAGGGCGTGGGCGAGTGCAGGTCGAAGTAGTCCCAGATGCTTTGCCAAAAGGCGTCGAGGTCGCTTACCGACCAGTGCCACAGCGCGTCGTAGTCGTCAAACGCCAGGCCGCGCTGTTGCGCAAGCCACTCCTGGTACAGGCGGATCTGGGGAATGTGGGGTGCAGCCATGCCAACAAGCGTACCCGCATTTGGCGCGCAAGGCACCCCGGGAAAGCCCCTGACGAGTTTCCTGTTTCAGTGCCGAAACGGCAAGTGGACCACGAGCCGCGATTTCGTCACTGTGCGGAGCGAAGCGACACGGCAGTCCGTGTCCTTTGGCTGTCATTGCGAGCGCAGCGCGGCAATCCATTTAGGCATGAAGTCATGGATCGCCACGGCCTGACGGCCTCGCGATGACGAGGTGGGGGCATGGCCTCGCGATGACGGGGTGGCGTGGCCTCGCGATTACGAGGTTGGCGGCTTCGCGATGACGAAGTGGGGCGGACCTGCGAGGATGAAAGGCTGTCACTGCGAGGAGCGAAGCGACGCGGCAGTCCATGCATTCCGGAAGACATGGATTGCTTCACTTCGTTCGCAATGACGGAGAAAAGGGTCGCAATGGCGGAGAAAGGGTCGCAATGGCGGGGTGACGGTTCATGGAGAGACAGCGCCAGATGCCTCTTTAGATCAACTGGCTATTTGAAAGTGACAAATCAGTATTTCCTGTTTTATCAAACCGCTTTCAAAATCCGCCCCATCGCATTCTTGCGTTGCATTCAATTTTGGAGTCTTGTCATGGCACAGCACCGCCTTCTTCGTCGCCCGTTTCTGCAGTTCGCTCTGGCCACCACACTGGCCGCGCTGTCGTGGGGCGCTATTGCACAACAAAGCATCAGCCTGCTCAACGTCTCGTACGACCCCACGCGCGAGTTGTACGTGGAGTTCAACGCCGCGTTTGCCAAGTACTGGAAGGGCAAGACCGGCCAGGACGTCACCATCAAGCAAAGCCACGGCGGCTCGGGCAAGCAGGCGCGCTCGATCATCGACGGCCTGGACGCCGACGTTGCCACCCTGGCGCTGGCCGGCGACACCGATGCGCTGGTCAAGAACGGTGGCTGGGTGGTCAAAGACTGGCAAAAGCGCCTGCCGCACAACGCTTCGCCCTACACCTCGACCATCGTGCTGGTGGTGCGCGAAGGCAACCCCAAGAACATCAAGGACTGGGACGACCTGATCCGGCCCGACGTGAAGGTCATCACCCCCAATCCCAAGACCTCGGGCGGCGCGCGCTGGAACTACCTGGCGGCGTGGGAGTTTGCCAAGCGCAAGTTTGGCGGCGACGCCAAGGCCAAGGAGTTTGTCGCCAAGCTCTACGGCAACGTGCCGGTGCTCGACACCGGTGCGCGCGGCTCGACCATCACCTTTGCCCAACGCGGCCAGGGCGACGTGCTGATTGCCTGGGAAAACGAAGCCTACCTGCTGGAGAAGGAATTTGCCGCCAAGTTTGATGTGGTGGCACCTTCCTTAAGCATCCTGGCTGAGCCTGCCGTCACGGTGGTGGACAAGAACGTCGACAAGAAGGGCACCCGCGCCGTGGCCGAGGAATACCTCAAATACCTCTACACCGAAGAGGGCCAGGACATTGCCGGCAAGAACTTCTACCGCCCCGCCGTCTCGGACAAAGCCAAGGCCAAATACGCCAAACAGTTTGCCAAAATCAACCTGTTCAAGATTGACGAAGCCTTTGGCGGCTGGGAGAAGGCCGACAAGGAGCACTTTGCCGATGGTGGCAGCTTCGACCAGATTTACACTAAGAGGTAGGCCCACGGCCCACACCACGCAACCCCAAGAGGAAACCCCATGTCAGATAACTGGAAATTTGAAACCCAATCGGTCCACGCGGGCTACAGCCCCGACCCCACCACCAAGGCCGTGGCCGTGCCGATCTACCAGACCGTGGCCTACGCCTTTGACAACGCGCAGCACGGCGCCGATTTGTTTGACCTGAAGGTGGCGGGCAACATCTACACCCGCATCATGAACCCGACCCAGGACGTGCTCGAAAAGCGGGTGGCCGCACTCGAAGGCGGCATTGCCGCGCTGGCGCTGGCCTCGGGCCAGACGGCAGTCACCTACGCCATCCAGACCATTGCCGAAGCGGGCGACAACATCGTTGCCAGCACGGCGCTGTACGGCGGCACCTACAACCTGTTTGCCCACACGCTGCCGCAGTTGGGCATCACCACGCGCTTTGCCGACGCGCGCGACCTGGCCAGCTTTGAGGGCCTGTTTGACGACAGGACCAAGGCCGTGTTCATCGAGTCGCTGAGCAACCCGCAGGGCACGGTGACCGATATTGCCGCCATTGCCGCCATCGCCCACCGCCACGGCGTGCCACTGATCGTGGACAACACGGTAGCCACGCCCTACCTGCTGCGCCCATTCGAGCACGGGGCCGACATCGTGGTGCACTCACTCACCAAATACCTGGGCGGCCACGGCACCAGCCTGGGCGGCGCGATTGTCGATAGTGGCAAGTTCCCTTGGGCCGAGCACAAGGCGCGCTTCAAGCGCCTGAACGAGCCCGACCCCAGCTACCACGGCGTGGTCTATACCGAAGCGCTCGGTCCAGCGGCCTACATCGGCCGCGCGCGCGTGGTGCCGCTGCGCAACATGGGTGCGGCCATCTCGCCCTTCAATGCGTTCCTGATCCTGCAAGGCATAGAGACCCTGGCGCTGCGCATGGATCGCATCAACAGCAATGCCCTGGCCGTTGCCCAGTTCCTGCAGCAGCAGCCCCAGGTGGCGTGGGTGAGCTACGCCGCCTTGCCCTCGCACCCGGACTACGCGCTGGCGCAAAAGTACCTCGGTGGCCGCGCCTCGGGCCTGCTGACCTTTGGCGTCAAGGCCGCACCCGGCGAAGGCCGCGCAGCGGGCGCGCGCTTTCTGGACGGCCTCAAGCTCTTTACCCGGCTGGTCAACATTGGCGACGCCAAATCGCTGGCCACGCATCCGGCTTCCACCACGCACCGCCAGCTCTCGCCCGAAGAAATGGCCAAGGCTGGCGTGTCCGAAGACGCAGTGCGCCTGTCGGTCGGCATCGAGCATATTGACGACTTGCTGGCCGACCTGCAGCAAGCCTTGGCCGGGCAATAAGCAGGCAACCCTGTTCCAATACCGGGAGGGCTCGCCGCCCTCCCTTTTACTTTTTTGGAAACCCCATGTCTGACCTTCATTCCCTTCCCCAAGCCGCACTCAACCAGTTATTTTTCGACGCCCGCACGGTGCACGCCTTCAAGCCCGTGCCGGTGTCCGACGCCACGCTGCACGCGCTGTACGACCTGCTCAAGTGGGCACCCACCGCCTTCAACGCGCAGCCCGCGCGCTTTGTGTTTGTGCGCAGCGCGCAAGCCAAAGCAAAGCTGCAGCCAGCGCTCTCGCCCGGCAACGTGGCGCAGACCCTGGGCGCAGCGGTTACCGTGATCGTGGCGCAGGACACGCGCTTTTACGAGCACCTGCCTGCGCAGTTTCCCGCCTACGACGCCAAGCCCCTGTTTGAAGGCAACGCCGCGCTGGCCGAAGCCACGGCGTTTCGCAACAGCACCCTGCAAGGCGGCTACCTGATCCTGGCGGCGCGCTCGCTCGGGTTGGACGCTGGCGCGCAGTCGGGCTTTGACGCCAACGCAGTCAACGCGGCCTTCTTCCCCGATGGCCGCTTCAAGGCCAACTTCCTGGTCAACCTGGGCGTAGCCGACCCGGCCGGCATTTTCCCGCGCGGCCCACGCCTGCCGTTTGACGTAGCCGCGCAGATCGTTTAAGCCTGATCCTGCACTAGGAGCCAGCCCGCTGGCGATGGTTTGCCTGCTGATCGCTTGCAGGCTGCAATCCCAAAGGCATGGATTGCTTCACTTCGTTCGCAATGACGGGCGGCGGTTCATGGAGAGCGCCCCCTGCCAGCAAGTTCCCACTTAGATGTTTTGGTTGTTTAGAACCAAAAACATATTCGTTTGAGATTTGCCCTCCGGTCCGTACAGTTGGCTTCCATCCCCGGTTTTCGGGAAGCGTTGAGCCACAGATACGAAGGAGAGGAGCATGAGCGTTGTAACACTGACCGAGCAGTTGCCCGAGGCGCTGGAGTCGGCACGGGCCGTGGCACTGGCCACCGGTTTGAGCTATGCCGGAGGCGTGTCCCCACGCACCGCCTGGGAGCTGTTTAGCACCGGGCAGGCGCTGCTGGTCGATGTGCGTACCACCGAAGAGCGCAAGTTTGTCGGCCATGTGCCCGAGAGCCTGCATGTGGCCTGGGCCACCGGCACGGCGCTCACCCGCAACCCGCGCTTTGTGCGCGAGCTTGAAGCGCGCACTGGCAAGCACGCCAACGTGCTGCTGCTGTGCCGCAGCGGCAAGCGCTCGGTGCTGGCGGCGCAGGCCGCAGCGGCAGCCGGGTTCACGCGCGTGTTCAACGTGCTCGAAGGTTTTGAGGGCGAGATCGACGCCCGACGCCACCGTGGCGGCGGCGATGGCTGGCGCTTTCACGACCTGCCCTGGGTGCAGGACTGATTGATGGCCGACTTCGACACCCCTTCGGTCGTTGCCGGGCTGCGTGCGGTGCGCCAGCAGTGGCGCGAATCGCAAAAGCGCTCGCTCGAACCCGGCGGGCGCGAGCTGCCCTCGCGCGATGCGCTCGAGCAGATTGTCAAAAGCCTCAAGGGCGCACTGTTTCCCATGCGCCTGGGGCCGCCCGACCTGCAGCAGCAAAGCGAGGACTTTTACGCCGGCCACACGCTCGAAGAAGCGTTTCACGCACTGCTGGCCCAGGCGCGGCTGGAGTTGCGCCATGGCGCACGCCGCTTGGGCGAATCGGACGACGTGCTCGATGCGCGCGCACTTGCCGCCACCCGGGCGTTTGCCGCCTCGCTGCCGCACATCCGTGCCCTGCTCGACAGCGACGTGCTGGCCGCCTTTCATGGCGACCCGGCCGCGCGCAGCGTGGACGAAGTGCTGCTGTGCTACCCCGGCATTCTGGCCATGATCCACCACCGGCTGGCGCACCGCCTGTACGAACTGGAACTGCCGCTGCTGGCGCGCATGGTGGCCGAACTGGCGCATGGCCAGACCGGCATCGACATCCACCCCGGCGCGCAGATCGGTGCCGGGTGCTTTATCGACCACGGCACTGGCGTGGTGATTGGCGAGACCGCCGTCATCGGTGCGCGCGTGCGCCTGTACCAGGCGGTGACGCTGGGAGCCAAGCGCTTCCCCACCGACGCCCACGGCAACCTGCAAAAGGGCTTGCCGCGCCACCCGGTGCTGGAGGACGACGTGGTGATTTACGCCGGGGCCACGGTGCTCGGGCGCGTCACCATCGGACGCGGGGCCACCATCGGCGGCAACGTGTGGGTAACGCACGACGTGAGAGCCGGCGCTCACATCACCCAAGCGGTGTCGCGCCACGAAGCCGCTGCCGAAACACTTGCAGCCTGACCGCCCAACCTGATTTTTTTAACCACTGACCATTTTGTAAGGACATCCATGGCAACGACACATACCGCCCTGAGCACCCTGGGCGACAACGCTGCACGGCAACTGGCCAACGCCACCAAGACCACGGCGCAGCTCTCCACCATTTCGCCGCGCTGGCTCACGCACCTGCTGCAGTGGGTGCCGGTGGAAGCGGGCATTTACCGGCTCAACCAGGTCAAGAACCCCGAAGCGATCAAGGTCACCTGCACCGCGCGCGAAAGCGAGAACCAGTTGCCGCGCACCTTTGTCGATTACGAAGAAAAGCCGCGCGAGTTTTATCTGAACGCGGTCAGCACCATCCTGGACGTGCACACCCGCATCTCCGACCTCTACAGCAGCCCGCACGACCAGATCAAGGAACAACTGCGCCTGACAATCGAGACCATCAAGGAAAACCAGGAAAGCGAACTCATCAACAACCCCGACTACGGACTGCTCTCGCAGGTGACCGACGATCAGCGCATCTTCCCGCTCACGGGCGCGCCCACGCCCGACGACCTGGACGAACTGCTGACCAAGGTCTGGAAAGAGCCCGCCTTCTTCCTGGCGCACCCGTTGGCCATTGCCGCCTTTGGCCGCGAAGCCACGCGCCGTGGCACGCCGCCACCCACAGTGAGCCTGTTTGGCTCGCAGTTCATCACCTGGCGCGGCGTTCCGCTGATCCCCAGCAACAAGGTGCCCGTGGCCGACGGCAAGAGCAAGGTGCTGCTGCTGCGCGTGGGCGACAAGCGCCAGGGCGTGGTCGGCCTGTTCCAGCCCGGATTGGCGGGCGAGCAAAGCCCGGGCCTGTCGGTGCGCTTCATGGGCATTAACGACCAGGCCATTTCGAGCTACCTGATTTCGCTCTACTGCTCGCTGGCCGTGCTCACGCCCGACGCGCTGGCCGTGCTTGACGATGTGGAAGTGGGCAAGTACCACGACTATGCCGACACCTACAAGTAAACCGCTGTGAGCACCCCAGGTTTTTCGCCGCCCGCCGGGGCGGTGCCTCCCTTCGATCCGGCGCAGATCGCCCAGATGGCCAACGCCTTGTTTGCTGCGGGCCCCTCGGGGTTGCCTGCGGCCAGCGGCGTGCAGTCGCCCTACAACACAGCACCGGCGGGCTCGCCCCTGGCCAGCCCCGCAGGCTTGGGCCCGGGCGTGCCGGGCACGCCGATTCCCCAAGGCCAGGTGCCCGGTACCAATCTGCTGCCGGCCTCGCCCACGCCACTGGCGTCGCTGGCGCACCGCGCCCCGGCGCTGCTACCGCACGCGCAGGCCGGCAACGGCGTACCCGACGCCGCCTTGAGCCAACTGCCGGCTTACTCACCGCGCTTTGGCAGCGGTGTGCAAGGCGTGCCCCAGGCCAGCGCCGCAGCCGCGCCCAGCGCTGCGCCGCAGCCCACCAGCCCGCAAGGGCCGTTCTATTTTCTGAACGACGCCTTTGGCCACCCCTCCGCACAAGGCACGCCCATCAGCGACACGTTGGCGGCAACGCCCGCCGCAACCCCGGCATCCGCACCTGCTGGCGTGCCGAGCACGGTGCCGTCGGCGGCACCCCAGTACTACTTTGTGGACTCCGTAGTGCTGCCCAATGGTTACGTCACACCGGCCAAGGCCGACCCGCTTGGCAGCGCGCCCCAGCTCGCACCCAGCCCGCACCCGCCGTTTGACGTAAACGCCATCCGGCGCGATTTCCCCATCCTGCAAGAGCGCGTCAATGGCCGCCAGATCGTGTGGTTTGACAACGCCGCCACCACGCAAAAGCCGCAGTCGGTGATCGACCGCCTGGCCTACTTTTACGCGCACGAAAACTCCAACATCCACCGCGCCGCGCATGAACTTGCCGCACGCGCCACCGATGCCTATGAGCAAGCGCGCGAGAAAGTGCGCGCCTTCATCAATGCGCCGGAAGTGAACGAAGTGATCTTTGTGCGCGGCACCACCGAGGCCATCAACCTGGTGGCCAAGAGCTGGGGCGCACAACACGTGGGGCAGGGCGACGAGATCATCGTCAGCCACCTGGAGCACCACGCCAACATCGTTCCCTGGCAGCAGCTCGCTGCCGCCAAGGGGGCCACGCTGCGCGTGATTCCGGTGGACGACAGCGGCCAGGTGCTGCTCGACGAATACCAGAAACTGCTGAGCGACCGCACCAAGATCGTGGCGGTAACGCAGGTCTCCAACGCGCTCGGTACCGTGGTGCCGGTTAAGGAGATCGTGGCGCTGGCGCATCGTGCCGGGGCCAAGGCGCTGGTGGACGGGGCGCAGTCGGTCTCGCACATGCGCGTGGACGTGCAGGACATTGGCGCGGACTTCTTTGTGTTCTCGGGCCACAAGGTGTTTGGGCCCACCGGTATTGGTGTAGTCTGGGGCAAGCGCGCCGTGCTGGAGGACATGCCGCCCTGGCAAGGTGGCGGCAACATGATTGCCGACGTGACGTTCGAGAAAACTCTGTACCAGCCGATCCCCAACAAGTTTGAGGCCGGCACCGGCAACATTGCCGACGCCGTGGGGCTGGGCGCTGCCATCGATTACGTCAACCGCATCGGCATCGAGAACATCGGCCGCTACGAGCACGAACTGCTGTGCTACGGCATGCAGCAACTCGCCACCATCCCCGGCGTGCGCCTGGTGGGCACGGCGGCGGACAAGGCGAGCGTGATGTCGTTCGTGCTGGCGGGCTTTAGCACCGATGAGGTCGGCCAGGCACTCAACGCCGAGGGCATTGCGGTGCGCACCGGCCACCACTGCGCGCAACCGATCCTGCGCCGCTTTGGGCTGGAGACCACGGTACGCCCGTCGCTGGCGTTCTACAACACCTTTGACGAGGTGGACCGGCTGGTGGCCGTGGTGCGTGCCTTGGCAGGGCAGAAGCGGTGACCACGCTGGTGATTGTTCCGGGCTGGCGCGACTCCGGCCCCGGCCATTGGCAAAGCCTGTGGGCGCAGCAGTGGCCGGGCGCGGTGCGGGTGCAGCAGGACGACTGGATCACCCCCTCGCGCCACGCCTGGGTGGCCTCCATTGGCAAAACCATTCTGGCGCAAGAGGGGCCGGTGGTGATTGCCGCGCACAGCCTGGGCTGCATTGCCACCAGCCACTTGCCTGCAGAACTGGCGGCGCGCATCCAGGGCGCACTGCTGGTGGCCCCGGCCGACCCCGAGCGCCGGGGCGCGCTGGCCGACTTTGCCCCCGTGCCCTACCAAAGCCTGCCCTACCGCAGCATTCTGGTGGCCAGCAGCGACGACCCCTACTGCCCGGTGCGCACCGCCGGTGCCTACGCGCGCGCCTGGGGCAGCGAATTTGTGCGCCTGCAAAAAGCCGGGCACATCAACGTAGAAGCTGGTTTTGGCCCCTGGCCGCTAGGGCTGGCCCTGCTGCATTCGCTGTTCGGGCTCAGCCCGCTGGTGCCCGCGCTGCCCGCCGACACCAACAGCACCGCCCCCGCGCCCCGGTAAGGGGGGGCGTGAGGCCCCCTAGAATGCGCTCATAGCCACCGCGCCCACGCCATGAGCCAGCTCCTCATCAACGACTACCTCAAGCAACTCGACCTGATCAAGAAGATCAGTGGCAGCCACCGCGAGACCATCGTGCGCGAGGCTTTTAAGGACTTGCTCAAGAACTGGGGCAAGCAGCACGACCTGATTTTTTTGGCGGAATACCCTCTCAAGACCGCCACCAAAACCAATATTGCGGTAGACGGCGCGCTGCTGCACGAATTGCGCCTGCCGCTGGGCTACTGGGAGGCCAAGGACGCGGCAGACGATCTTGACGAAGAAATTGTCAAGAAATTCAAAAAGGGCTACCCCCAGGACAACATCATCTTCAGCGACGACGTGGTTGCCGTGCTGTGGCAGAACAAGAACGAGGTTCTGCGTTGCGACATGACCGACACACACGCGCTGGCCAAGTTGCTCAAGCTGTTTTTCGGTTTCGAGCGGCCCGAGATTGCGGGCTTTCGCGCGGCGGTGGAGCAGTTCAAAACTGACCTGCCCGCCGTGCTGCTGGCGCTGCGCGAGATGATCGAGCGCGAGCACCAAGGCAACCCCGGGTTTCGCGCTGCGCAAGACAAGTTTCTGGCCCACGCGCAAGAGGCCATCAACCCCGCGCTGGGCGACGCCGATGTGCGCGAGATGCTGATCCAGCACATCCTCACCGAAGAAATATTCGCCAAGGTATTTGACGACTCGGAGTTTCACCAGCACAACAACGTCGCCCGCGAACTCTATGCCCTCGAAGCCGCGTTTTTTACCGGTGCCCTCAAGAAGCAAACCCTCAAGGGGCTGGAGACCTACTACGCCGCTATCCGCGCCGCCGCCGCGCAGATCAGCAGCCACGGCGAGAAGCAGACCTTTCTCAAGACCATCTACGAAAACTTCTACAAGGTGTACAACACCAAGGCCGCAGACCGGCTGGGCGTGGTGTACACCCCCAACGAAATCGTGCGCTTCATGATCGACGGTGCCGACTGGCTGTGCGAAACGCACTTCGGCAAGAACCTGATTGACAAAGACGTTGACATTCTCGACCCCGCCACCGGCACGGGCACGTTTATCTGCGAGTTGCTGGAGCACTTTCGCGGCCAGCCCAAGAAGCTGGAGCACAAATACCAGCACGAGCTGCACGCCAACGAAGTTGCCATCCTGCCGTACTACGTGGCCAACCTCAACATCGAGGCCACCTATGCCGCCATTACCGGCCAGTACGCCGAGTTTCCCAGCCTGTGCTTTGTGGATACGCTGGACAACGTTGGCCTGCACACGGCGGCGCGCGGTGTCAGCGCCAGCCTGTTTGGCAGCGTGAGCGAAGAAAACGTGGCGCGCATCAAACGGCAAAACGCCAAGCGCATCAGCGTCATCATCGGCAACCCGCCCTACAACGCCAACCAGGCCAACGAGAACGACAACAACAAGAACCGCGAATACCCTGACATCGACAAGCGCATCAAGCAAACCTACATTGCCGAGAGCACTGCCCAAAAGACCAAGCTCTACGACATGTATGCGCGTTTTTTCCGCTGGGCCAGTGACCGGCTCAACGACAACGGCGTGCTGGCGTTTGTGAGCAACCGCAGCTTTATCGAGAGTCGCACCTTTGACGGCTTTCGCAAGACCGTGGCCCAGGAGTTCAGTGACATTTATGTGGTGGACCTGGGCGGCGACGTGCGCGCCAACCCCAAGCTCAGCGGCACCCGGCACAACGTGTTTGGCATCCAGACCGGAGTGGCCATCAGCTTCATGGTCAAGCGGGTGCAAAGCACCAAGGACAGCAAGCCCGCGCGGGTGTATTACGTGCGTCGCCCCGAGTTGGAAACGGCGGATGAGAAACTGAGCTTTCTCGCCAGCCACCCCTTGCGCGATTTGGGCTTTGACGAAGTGCAGCCCGACAAGGCACACAACTGGGTGAACCTGACCAGCAACGACTTTGACAGCATGATCCCGCTGGCGAGCAAGGAGACCAAGGCGGCGAAGACGGCGGCAAAGGAGCGCGCCATATTCAAGCTTTTTTCGCTGGGTGTGGTGACTGCTCGCGATGATTGGGTGTTCGACTACGACCGCCACACACTGGCGCAAAAGGTCGCTTTTCTCGTTGATTCATACAACCGTGACCTGATTCGTTTGGAGGCATTCCGAGGTAGCAGCGAGCTACCAGACCTCCTTGACTCAACCATCAAGTGGACACGCGCTGTGAAAAACGATTTACGTCGTGGCATGCCGTACAAGTTTGAGTCCAATTCCATCATTGAAGCGAACTACCGCCCGTTCGTGAAAGCCAACCTCTATTTCGACAAGCATCTCAACGAAATGCAGTATCAGTTGGGTTCACTCTTTCGCGAGGAAGCCAATCCAACGATTGCCTTTCTATGCGTTTCATCGTCGAACCCCCTGGCGGCAATGGCGGTTAATCAGGTATTTGATTACTGCATGCTGAAGATGGGCAATGGGGGAACGCAGGCGGTTTCGCGCTGGGTGTACGACGGTTCAGGCAATCGAATAGACAACATCACCGACTGGGCGCTCAAACAATTCACCAGCCATTACGCCGACGAAATCGGCAAAGGCAAGGCGGCGCGCAAGATCACCAAGGAAGCCATCTTCCACTACTGCTACGCCGTGCTGCACGACCCGCTGTACCGCGAGAAATACGCGCAAAACCTCAAGCGCGAGTTTCCGCGCATCCCGTTCTACAAAGACTTCTGGCAGTGGGCCGCCTGGGGCGAGGCCCTGATGGCCTTGCACATCGGCTACGAACAAGTGCCGCCGTTCGCGCTCACGCGCAGCGACGTGCCCGACGTCAAAGCCCAAGCTGCCGGGCTGCAGCCCAAAGCCCTGCTGCGCGCCGATACCGGCGCGGGCAGCATCGCGCTCGACACCGAAACCACGCTGCGCGGCATTCCCGCTGCGGCCTGGTCCTACCGGTTAGGCAACCGCAGCGCCCTTGACTGGGTGCTCGACCAGTACAAAGAAAAGAAGCCCAAAGACCCCACCATCCGTGAGAAGTTCGACACCTACCGCTTTGCCGACTACAAGGACAAGGTGATCGACCTGCTGCTGCGCGTGACCACCGTCAGCGTGGAAACCGTCAAGCTGGTGGAGGCGATCAAGGCCAGCCCGCGCTAGGCGGCAGCCCCAACCCCGGCGCAGCAACGCCCCGGTTGAGCCGCCCGTTTTCCTGGCCGCAGGCCGCCATATACGCAAGCGCAGATATGCAAACAACAAATGATTCGTTGTGGTTTGCGTGGCAAGTCTCCAGAATCACGCCTTTGCACCACCCGAGGTGCCTACCCCGTTGCCCGAGACTTTTATGAACTTCAAGCAAAAAGCCACGCTCGCCCTTGCCGGCATTGCACTGACCGCCAGCCAGTGGGTCGCTGCACAAACCACCTTGCTCAACGTCTCGTACGACGTGGCGCGCGAGTTTTACAAGGACATCAACAGCGCCTTTGTCGCCAGCTACAAGAAGTCCAGCGGCAAGGACATCAAGATCGACCAGTCGCACGGCGGCTCCAGCGCCCAGGCGCGCGCCGTCAATGACGGGCTCGACGCCGACGTGGTCACCATGAACACCACCACCGATGTGGACTTTCTGGCAAGCTCGGGCGTGGTGGCCAAGGACTGGCGCCAGAAGTTTGCGAACAACGCCGCACCCACCAGCTCGACCATGCTGTTTCTGGTGCGCAACAACAACCCCAAGGGCATCAAGGACTGGGACGATCTGGTCAAGCCCGGCATCCAGGTGGTGGTGGTCAACCCCAAGACCGGCGGCAACGGGCGCATGGCCTACCTGGCCGCGTGGGGCTCGGTGCGCAAGCGCGGCGGCAGCGACGCGCAGGCGGCCGATTTTGTGGCCAAGCTCTACAAAAACGTGCCGGTGCTGGCCAAGGGCGGGCGCGACGCCACCAACATCTTTCTGCAACGCAATATCGGCGACGTGCTGATCACCTTTGAGTCTGAAGTGGTGTCAGTGGACCGCGAGTTTGGCACCGGTAAGGTGGACGCCATTCACCCCAGCAGCTCGATCGTGGCCGAGAACCCGGTGGCCGTGGTCGAGCGCACCGTCGCCAAGAAGGGCACGGCCGACGCGGCGCGCGCCTACCTGAATTTCCTCTACAGCGACGAAGCGCAGGAGATTGCCGCCCAGCACGCCATCCGCCCGCGCAGCCCGGCGATCCTGAAAAAATACGCCAGCACCTTCAAGCCGATCCAGCTTTTCACCGTAGAAGACTATTTCGGCTCGCTGGCCGAAGCGCAAAAAGTGCACTTCAACGACGGCGGCCAGTTCGACAAGCTGTACACGGTGCGTTAGTTATTTTTTGGCAGTGCTGCGCGCCGCGCTCGGGCCGCCTGCATGTGGGAACCAACCGACCGAGGATGGACTGTTGTAGCCAGCCTGCTGGCGATGGCATGTCGGCCGATCGCGAGAGGCTGTCATTGCGAGCGCAGCGCGGCAATCCATGCAGGCACAAAGCCATGGATCGCCACGGCCTGACAGCCTCGCGATGACGAGGTTGGCGGCTTCGCGATGACGAGAGTGCTGCGGCCTCACGATGACGAGGTTGACGGCCTCGCGATGACGAGAGTGCTGCGGCTTCGCGATGCCGGGAAAAGTGGCGGGTGATGGGTTTGTGGAGCCAGCTTGCTGGCGATGGATGTTCCGGCAGATCGCTTGCAGGCATGCTCCCACAGAATGCAACAAGCCCGTGCGCCCGTTGTCACCTGGATGTCCGACGGCTAGCACGACCGGCTATAGGTGCCAGATGGAATAAGCAAACAATAACTCTGTAGTTCGCAATCCGGGCCGACTTGTTCAAAATCGCGGGTTCTACTTTTCACTCCTCCATTGGCTTGGGCCCTGGAGCCAGAATTTTTATCCATGCCAACCGCCTCCGCCGCTCGACGTGCCCCCAAACGGGTATTGCCCGGCTTCCATCTGACGCTGGGTTACACCCTGTTTTACCTGGGCCTGATCGTGCTCGTTCCGCTGTCGGCGCTGGTGCTCAAGACCTTTACGCTGAGCTGGGCGCAGTTCTGGGCGGCGGTGGCCAGTGAGCGGGTGGTGGCTTCGTACCAGTTGACCTTTGGCGCTTCGTTTCTGGCGGCGCTGTTCAATGCGGTGTTTGGCCTGCTGCTGGCGTGGGTGCTGGTGCGCTACCCGTTTCCGGGCAAGAAGGTGATTGACGCGCTGGTGGACCTGCCGTTTGCCCTGCCCACGGCGGTGGCGGGCATTTCGCTCACCGCCCTGCTGGCGGGCAACGGCTGGATTGGCAGCTTGCTGGAGCCGCACGGCATTACGCTGGCGTTTAACCGCAATGGCGTGGTGATTGCGCTGATCTTTATCGGCATTCCGTTTGTCGTGCGCACGGTGCAGCCGGTGCTCGAAGACGCGGAGCGCGAGCTTGAAGAAGCCGCCACCTGCCTGGGTGCGAGCCGCTGGCAGACCTTTCGCCACGTGATCTTTCCGACCATCGGCCCGGCGCTACTGACCGGCTTTGCCATGGCGTTTGCGCGCGGGGTGGGGGAGTACGGCTCGGTGATCTTTATTGCCGGCAATATGCCCATGCTCTCGGAAATCACGCCGCTGATCATCATTGGCAAGCTCGAACAATACGACTACGCCGGTGCCACCGCCGTCGCGCTGGTGATGCTGATGGCCTCGTTTGCGCTGCTGCTGGTGATCAATGCGCTGCAGTCGTGGCAGCGCAAGCGCTCGGGAGCCACAACATGAACGCCACCCAAGTTGTGCGCTCGGCACGCGCCGGTACCACCGAGCCGGCCTGGGTGCGCTACACGCTCATTGGCGCGGCGCTGGCCTTTGTCTTTTTGTTTTTGCTGCTGCCGCTGGCGGCGGTGTTTACCGAGGCGCTGCGCAAGGGCTTTGACGCGTATCTGGAAGCGCTCAAGGAGCCCGACGCCTGGAGCGCGATCCGCCTCACGCTGCTGATTGCCGCCTGCGCCGTGCCACTCAATCTGGTGTTTGGCGTGGCCGCCGCCTGGGCCATTGCCAAGTACGAGTTTCGCGGCAAGGCACTGCTGACCACGCTGGTGGATTTGCCGTTTTCGGTGTCGCCGGTGGTCTCGGGCCTGATCTATGTGCTGATGTTTGGCGCGCAGGGCTGGTTTGGGCCGTGGCTGCAGGCGCACGACGTGAAGATCGTGTTTGCCGTGCCGGGCATTGTGCTGGCCACGGTCTTTGTGACCTTTCCGTTCATTGCGCGCGAGTTGATTCCGCTGATGCAGTCGCAAGGCACCGAGGAAGAGCAGGCCGCCATGGTGCTGGGTGCCAACGGCTGGCAGACCTTCTGGCACGTGACGCTGCCCAACATCAAGTGGGGCCTGGTGTACGGCGTGATCTTGTGCAACGCACGCGCCATGGGCGAGTTTGGCGCGGTGTCGGTGGTGTCGGGCCACATCCGCGGGCAGACCAACACCATGCCGCTGCACGTGGAGATTTTGTACAACGAATACCAGTCGGTGGCGGCGTTTGCCGTAGCCTCGCTATTGGCGCTATTGGCGCTGGTGACGCTGCTGTTCAAGTCGATCGTGGAGTGGCGCTTCGAGCGTGAGCAAAAGGCCGCAGCCCTTTTGCCGCCCGAGAACCCGCAGCAACAAATTTTGGTGAGCCCCGTATGAGCATCGCAATCCGCAACGTCAGCAAAAACTTTGGCAGCTTCAAGGCCCTCAACGATGTCAGCCTGGACATCGAGTCGGGCGAGCTGGTGGCCCTGCTCGGGCCTTCGGGCTGCGGCAAGACCACGCTGCTGCGCATCATCGCCGGGCTAGAGACGGCGGATGCGGGCAACATCCTGTTCAGCGGGGCCGACACCACCGACGTGCATGTGCGCGAGCGCAACGTCGGCTTTGTGTTCCAGCACTACGCGCTGTTTAGGCACATGAGCGTGTTTGACAACGTCGCCTTTGGCCTGCGCATGAAGCCGCGCGCCAGCCGCCCCAGCGAAACCGTGATCAAGCAAAAGGTGCACGACCTGCTGGCTCTGGTGCAGCTCGATTGGCTGGCTGACCGCTACCCGGCGCAGCTCTCGGGCGGGCAGCGCCAGCGCATTGCCCTGGCGCGCGCGCTGGCGGTTGAGCCCAAGGTGCTGCTGCTGGACGAACCGTTTGGCGCGCTCGACGCCAAGGTGCGCAAGGAGTTGCGCCGCTGGTTGCGCCGCCTGCACGACGACCTGCACGTCACCAGCATCTTTGTCACCCACGACCAGGAAGAAGCCCTCGAAGTGGCCGACCGCGTGGTGCTGATGAACGCCGGCCAGGTGGAGCAAATCGGCTCGCCCCAGGACGTGTGGGACCATCCGGCAAGCCCCTTTGTCTATGGCTTTCTGGGCGACGTAAACCTGTTCCACGGCCGCGCCCACGAGGGCGAGATGCACATCGGCGCAGACCACCATGGCGTGCGTCTGGAAAGCCCCGAGCACAGCCAGGCGCAAGACGCCAAGGCCTTTGCCTACGTGCGCCCGCACGACCTGGACGTGCGCCGCTATGTGGCGGGGGAGTCGCAAACGGTGGGCGGCTACCAGCAGCAGCGCGGCATTCCGGCCAAGCTGGTGCGCGCCGTCGTCGTGGGTCCGATTGCGCGGCTGGAGCTGCAACCGCTGGATGCCTCCAGCACCGGCAGCGGCGACATCCTCGAAGCGCAGATCGGCGCACAACAGTACCGCGAAATGGCCCTGCAAGACGGCGAAACTCTGGTGCTCACCCCGCGCAAGGCGCGGGTGTTTGTGGCCTAGGCTCGCTCTTGTAGCGTAGGCTCACTCCAAGCACCAAGTCATGGATCGCCACGGCCTGACAGCCTCGCGATGACGAGAAAGAGGTGTGGCCTCGCGATGACGAGGAAGAGGCGACCTCGGATTACGAGAGCGGGGCGGCCTCGGATGACGATAGGCTGTCATTGCGAGGAGCGAAGCGACGCGGCAATCCATGCATTCCAGAAGTCATGGATCGCCACGGCCTGCGGCCTCGCGATGACGAGGAAGAGACGGCCTCGCGATGACGAGGAAGAGACGGCCTTGCGATGACGAGGAAGAGACGGCCTTGCGATGACGGAGAGTGGCGGCCGCGCGATGACGAGCCATCGGTTCATGAATAGGAGCGCAGTGCCATTGGGCGCGCACTACCCGTCAGTTGTCGCGCCTTTACGCAATCCGTCGCAAAGCGCGTGCATTCGCCCAAGGGCTTGCCTACAGTGCACTCCAACACATCAAGGAGGTGCACCATGTTCAAGCTGATTTCCCCGGTATCCAAAATCGTCGCGCTGGCCCTGAGTGCCACCGTGACCTGGTCGCTGGTGGCCGTGGTGGTTGAAGGTTTTCAGGGGCACGCCAGCACAAGCCCACAGATAGCTGAGCTGCCCGCCGTCACCATCACCGGCCAGCGCGAGCCGCTGGTGGCCAAGGCACCGCGCACCCTCAAGAGCACGACCGCGATCTGATAGCGCTGCGCGGCACAAAACAGGCAGAGCAGCGTGCGCGCCACAAGCACGCCTACAATTTGACCTCCGTCACGTTGGACTAAGGGGTCTTTCCATGTTGTCTCCCATCAAACTCGCCGCCGGGCTTTGCCTGTCTACTGCCTTGGCCGCAAGCGCACTGGCTGCCACCATTCCGGCGGGCGTGCAGTTACACCCGACCCAAACGCTGATTCGCAACAACGGCTCCGAGCCCGACACGCTGGACCCGATGCTGGCCGAGGGCGTACCGGCCAACAACGTGACGCGTGAACTGTTTGAAGGCCTGACCGCCACCGATGGCGATGGCAAGGTGGTGCCCGGCGTGGCCGAAAGCTGGAAGCAGACCAGCCCCACCACCTGGGTGTTCACGCTGCGCAAGAACGCCAAGTGGTCCAATGGCGACGGCGTGACGGCCGACGACTTCATCTACGGCATGCGCCGCCTGGTGGACCCCAAGACCGCTTCGCAGTACGCCAACACGTTTGGCGTGTTCCTGGTCAACGGCAAGGAAATCACCGAGGGCAAAAAGCCCAGCTCGGAGTTGGGCGTGAAGGCGCTGGACAAGTACACGCTGGAAATCAAAACGCCATACCCGGTGAGCTTTCTGCCCGAGCTGGTGTCCAACTGCCAGTTGGGCCCGGTACACCGCGCCAGCCAGGAAAAAGCCGGCAAGGACTGGACCAAGCCCGCCCATCTGGTAAGCAACGGTGCCTATGTGCTGACCGACTGGCAGGTCAACAGCAAGATCGTGCTGTCCAAAAACCCCAAGTATTGGGACGCCGCCAATGTGCAGCTCACCAAGCTGGTCTACCTTGCGGTGGAAAGCGATGCGGCTGACATCAAGCTCTACGAGTCCGGCGAAAACGAATGGGTGCAGCAGCTCCCACCCGGCACGTACGAGAAATACAAGGCGCAATACCCCAAGGAAATCCGTAACAACCCCCTGATCGCGTTGCGCTACTACTCATTCATGAACACCGACCCGGTGCTCAAGGACGTGCGCGTGCGCAAGGCGCTCTCCATGGTGGTGGACCGCGACATCCTGGCCCAGAAGGTCACCGCCGACGGCCAGCTCCCGGCCTATGGGGTAATCGTCAAGGGAACCATTGGCGCAGAAGTTACCAGCTACGACTGGGCCGCATGGCCCATGGCCAAGCGCGTGGAAGAGGCCAAGAAGCTGCTGGCCGAAGCGGGCATTGCGCCGGGCACCAAACTCCGGTTTGCCTACAACACCAGCGACTACCACAAGAAGATGGCGATCTTTGTCGCCTCCGAGTGGAAGACCAAGCTCGGGCTGGACCTGGAATTGGACGCGATGGAATTCAAGGTGCTGATCAAGAAGCGCAACGACAAGGACTACCAGATTGCCCGCAACGGCTGGGTGGCCGACTACAACGATGCCACCACCTTTTTGGCACTGGTGCAGTGCGGCAACGACCAGAACAACCAGAACAGTTGCAACAAGAAGGGCGACGCCCTGATCGAGCAGGGCAACCAGAGCCTGGATGCCGCCAAGCGCAAGGAGTTGCTCACCCAGGGTGCGCGGCTGATCATGGACGACTACCCGATGATGCCGCTGCTGCAGTACACCCTGCCGCGCTTGGTCAAGTCCTACGTGGGCGGCTATAGCAACACCAACACCCTGGACCGCTACCGCGGCAAAGACCTCTACATCATCAAGCACTAAGGCGGGCCGAGGTGATGTTTGACCGACGCCGTGCCGCGCTGTTGACTGTGACCGGGAGACACTGAATGTGGTCTTACGCCCTGCGCCGCATGCTGGCGACGATTCCCACGCTGCTGCTGGTCATTACCGTGTGCTACCTGCTGCTGCACTTCACGCCCGGCGGCCCGTTTGATACCGAGAAAAAAGTTTCGGCGGCGGTGCTGGCCAACCTGCAGGAAAAGTACCACATGAACGAGCCGCTGTGGAAGCAATACCTGCTCTACCTCAACAGCCTGCTGCACGGCGACCTGGGGGCTTCGTTCCGGTACGAGGACTGGAGCGTCAATGAACTGGTGGCCACGGCCCTGCCGGTGTCGGCGGTGATTGGCGGCGTGTCGCTGCTGATCTCGCTCGTTATCGGGGTGGCGCTGGGCGCGCTGGCGGCCTTGCGCCAGAACAGCGTGGTGGACTATCTGGTGATGTTTTTGGGCAGCGTGGGCAGCGTGTTTCCGGCGTTTGTGATCGGGCCGGTGCTGGTGCTGATGTTTGCCATTTGGCTGCAGCTTGTTCCGGCCGGGGGCTGGGACAACTTTGCGCCGCGCTACATGGTGTTGCCGATGTCGCTGCTGGTGGTGCTCAATGTAGCCACCATTGGGCGGGTGATGCGCGGCAGCATGATCGAGGTGATGAGCAGCAACTTTATCCGCACCGCGCGTGCCAAGGGCTTGCCCCAACGCACCGTGGTGCTGCGCCACGCCATGAAGCCCGCGCTGCTGCCGGTGGTGTCGCTGATCGGGCCGATGGCCATCTCGGCCATCACTGCGGCAGTCATTACCGAAACCATTTTCTCGCTGCCCGGCCTGGGCAAGCTGATTGTGAGCGGTGCCAGCAACCGCGACTACACGCTGGTGCTGGGGCTGGTGGTGCTGGTAACCGTGATTACGGTGGTGTTCAATCTGCTGGTGGACCTGGCCTACGCCTTGCTCGACCCGAAGATCCGTTACTAAAGGCGCTGCGCACCATGGTATTTGCCAAGAAGGACGACGCGCTGGTAGCCAAGCTGGGCGAGGCCATTGAGCCCGCCTTGCATGGCCGCAGCCCCTGGGCCGCAGCGCGCACGCGCTTTGCGCGCAACAAGGCGGCGATGTTCAGCCTGTGCCTGCTGGGCCTGATTACCCTGGCGTGCATCGTGGGGCCGTATCTGCTGCCGCATGCGTTTGACAGCGCCGACTGGGAGGCCATGAGCCAGGCCCCCACCTGGAAGAACATGCACTGGTTTGGCACCGACGAGTCCGGGCGCGACCTGCTGGTGCGCGCGCTCATTGGCGGGCGCATCTCGCTGATGGTCGGGCTGATGGCCACCATTGCCTCGGTCAGCCTGGGCATTGCCTGGGGTGCCACGGCCGGATTTGTGGGCGGCAAGGTGGACTCGGTGATGATGCGCGTGGTCGACATCATGTACGCCGTGCCTTACCTCTTGATTGCCATTCTGATGGTGACGCTGCTGGGGCGCGCCTTCTATCTGGTGGTGATCACCATCACCGTGTTTTCGTGGATGGACATGGCGCGCGTGGTGCGCGGGCAAACGCTGTCGCTGCGCAGCAAGGAGTTTGTGGAAGCGGCGCGCGCCATGGGCGTGCCCACGCACCGCATCATCTTCCAGCACATCGTGCCCAACCTGCTGGGCGTGGTGGTGGTGTACACCACCATTACCGTGCCCGGGGTGATGATTACCGAATCGGTGCTGTCGTTTTTGGGCCTGGGCATTCAGGAGCCCATGACCAGTTGGGGCGTGCTGATCCACGACGGCGCGCAGGTGATGGAGGTGTCGCCCTGGATGCTGCTCTACCCCGGCGCGCTGTTGTCCACGGCGCTGTACTGCTTCAACTACATTGGCGACGGACTGCGCGATGCGCTCGACCCCAATGACCGCTAAGGCCGCGCCCGCCATGAGCCTGTTGCAAGTGCGCAATCTGGGCGTGCAGTTCAGCACGCAGGACGGCGTGGTGTATGCCGTCAACGGCCTGAGCTTTAACCTCGACCGGGGCCAGACCCTGGGCATTGTGGGCGAGAGCGGTTCGGGCAAGAGCCAGAGCGTGCTCGCGCTCATGGGCTTGCTTGCGCGCAACGGCAAGGCCAGCGGTGAGGCGCTGTACAAGGGCAGCAATCTGCTGGACATGCCCGCCGACGCGCTCAACACCATTCGCGGCAATCGCATGGCCATGATTTTTCAGGACCCCATGACCTCGCTCAACCCCTACCTGACGGTGGAGCGCCAGATGACCGAGGTGCTGCAGTTCCACAAGGGGCAAGACCGCGCCAGCGCGCGTGCGGCCTCGGTGCGCATGCTGGACGCCGTCAAGATCCCGGAAGCGGCGCGGCGCGTGACCATGTACCCGCACGAGTTCTCGGGCGGCATGCGCCAGCGCGTGATGATTGCCATGGCGCTGCTGTGCGAACCCGAGGTGCTGATTGCCGACGAGCCCACCACCGCGCTGGACGTGACCGTGCAGGCGCAGATTTTGACGCTGCTGCGCGAGCTGCAGCGCGACTTTGGCACCGCCATCGTGCTCATCACGCACGACCTGGGCGTGGTGGCGGGCCTGTGCGACCAGGTGATGGTGCTGTACGGCGGGCGCGTCATGGAGCAAGGCAGTGCCGCGCATATTTTTGCCAACGCCACCCACCCTTACACGCTGGGGCTGCTGCGCGCCATACCGCGCATGGACCGCGATGCCGAACACCTGCTGGCCATTCCCGGCGCGCCACCCAACATGGCGCGCCTGCCCAAAGGCTGCCCGTTTTGCGAGCGCTGCGCGCTGGCCGACGCGCATTGCCGCGACGTGATGCCGGTGTTGCAAGAAGTGGAAGGCGCTGCGGCCACCCTGCGCGCCTGCCACAAGGGCGTGCCCGTGGTGCAGGCCATGCACAGCGCGCGGGAGGGCACATGAGCACCGAGCGCCAAGCCATTTTGTCGGTGCGCGACCTGAAGATGCACTTCCAGATCAGGGACGAAAAAGCCTGGCCCTGGACGCCCATGCGCGCGCTCAAGGCGGTGGACGGCATTTCGTTGGACTTGTACGCGGGTGAAACCCTGGGCGTGGTGGGCGAGTCGGGCTGCGGCAAGTCCACGCTGGCACGCGCCATCCTCAACCTGCACCCGGCCACGGCCGGCAGCATTGTCTGGATGGGCCGGGAGATGGCGGGGGCAAGCGCCGACCAGTGGCTGGCCGTGCGCAAAGACGTGCAAATGATTTTTCAGGACCCGCTGGCCAGCCTGAACCCGCGCATGACGGTGGCGCAGATCATCGGCGAGCCGCTGCGCACGCACCACCCGGAAATGTCGCCCGACGCGGTGATGGACAAGGTGCGCGCCATCATGCAGCGCGTGGGCCTGACCGAGCAGCAGATCAACCGCTACCCGCATGAGTTTTCGGGCGGCCAGTGCCAGCGCATTGGCATTGCCCGCGCGCTGATCATGCAGCCCAAGCTGATCGTCTGCGACGAGCCGGTGTCGGCGCTGGACGTGTCCATC
>Ga0194039_1000009_pt1 | contig 144455 bp, 121 predicted proteins | sample JunL228m_MetaG_FD_148679 | JGI IMG/M metagenome (GOLD analysis project Ga0194039, IMG submission 148679) | Anoxic zone freshwater microbial communities from boreal shield lake in IISD Experimental Lakes Area, Ontario, Canada - Jun2016-L227-8m | ecosystem: Environmental > Aquatic > Freshwater >...
ATATAAAACATTATTATAAGCCCAGAAATGATAATTATTTATATTCGCGGCTGAGCCTTGATCCAAACCTTGAATATTTGAAGGTTGGTCTCCTGCAGGAAATGCTTCAACGGTTTCAGACTTCATACTATAAACGCTGTGCCCTTCCATGTAATCTGGGCATGGACTCATCTGGGCATTTGGAATTACCAATTCGCCATTGCCTTTTCGTAGAGCCCCATCGGCCGCCACTGTCCATCCACCTATGTTTGCCTGGAATGTGCCAAGCTGGAAAACTCCAGTAGTTAAATCGCCAATGGCTTTATCCCCCTGCCAGGAGAGAGCTTCGCGAACCGTATCTACAACAAGCTTTTGTCTTCCTGTCGGCGTCATTACTGTCCCTACTACTTTTATCTTGACATTAGGGTCTTTTTCTAACTTTTGAAGTGCCCAATACTCAATTTCCTGACGACTTCTTACCATCTTCAGAAACCTTACATTACCTGACAGCTCTACCATTTTGTTGGTATTATTAAATATCGCCTTATCAGCATATACGATAAGATCGTCTTTTCTTACAAAAATATTACCATATGCAACCATGTTGTCACCAATAACTTCAAAAGAATCAGCTTTGGCTGTTATTCCTTCAATTGCATTCATGGAATCAATATTGAAAGCATATGTATTAAATGAAAAGATAAAGGCGCTTAGTAAGGTAAGCAGATATAAGCCGCGTAAAAACATAGTTTTTTTTATTAACATTGAAAACCTTAGAAACGAAGTTGAGAATGAAAGAAGCTTATAAAATTCTTATAAAAAATCTCATCACTTTAGGCGATTTTATCTAAATCATAAAATTTTGCAATAAGCATTTGATAAATTTTAGATGTAAAAAACAGTTTCGTCGGATAGTGATTTTTTTTATTTAAAAAATAGGTTTATAATAATTCAAAGTTATCTATAAAGAATTACACAAACAAAATCATCTATCTGAGGTATATAATGATAAGAATAGTTGTGATAGGCGCGGCAGGAAGAATGGGAAGGTTACTAGTAAAGAACACATTATCCTCTTCTGATTTAAGGTTAGTCGGAGCTATTGAAGCGAAAAACAATGAAACTATTGGATCAGATGCGGCCGTTCTGGCAGGCCTGCCTAATTGCGGGCTTCAAGTCAGCGATAATATAAGAGGCGCTCTGTCCCATGCCGATGTAATGATTGATTTCAGTACAAGCGATGTAGTTAAAAATGCAAAAGAAGCAGTCGCTTTGAATGTCGGTGTAGTTATTGGCACGACAGGCTTGAAACAAGCCGAAAAAGACGAACTCAAAAATCTTTCCGATGCTGGCGGAAGAATAGTCTGTGCGCCAAATATGAGTGTGGGAGTCAATCTTCTTTTTCATTTGGCTTCGCAGGTAGCTAAAATCCTTGGAGAAAGTTATGACATTGAAGTAGTTGAGCTCCATCACAATCAAAAGAAAGATGCCCCTAGCGGAACAGCTGTCAAGTTAGTAGAAGTAATGGCAGAAGCGCGCAATTTGGATATGGAAAAAGACATCTGTTACGGAAGAAACGGAATAACAGGCGCACGCCCGGCTAAAGAAATAGGAGTTCACGCTGTAAGATGCGGAGATGTGGTAGGGGAACATACCGTTTATTTTTCTACCTGTGGAGAAAGAATTGAACTCACTCACAAGGCTTCTACAAGAGAAACTTTTGCTTTGGGCGCTCTCAGAGGAGCAAGATTCATTGTTGAAGCAAAACCTGGTTTTTATGATATGCAGGATGTTCTTGGAATAAACAAAGCTTAGCTTTTAAAGGCATAGCCATGGAATCAAACGAAATACTTATTTCAGCTCAGAATCTCTCGAAAATCTTCTATGACTTCTGGCATAGGCCTAAAGCTAATGCTGTTGATTCAATTTCTTTTCAGGTCAAGAAAGGCGAAATAGTAGGGTTTCTAGGCCCAAATGGATCAGGCAAATCAACTACCATTAAAATGATGTTAAATCTACTTTACCCAACATCAGGAGACTTAACTTTGTTCGGGAAAAGTTCTTCAAATGTAGAGATAAAAGCAAAAATTGGCTATTTGCCTGAAGAAACCTACCTTTATAAATACCTGACAGCAGAAGAAAGTCTTTGTTTTTATGGAAGACTTTTCGGCTTGCCATCCGCTGAAGTAAAGAGAAGAACGACTGAACTTCTTGAAATGGCTGGTCTAACTCATGTTCGCAAAAGAATGGTTGGCGAATTTTCAAAAGGCATGGCTAGAAGAATAGGTGTTGCCCAATCGCTGATTAATAATCCTGAGTTGCTCATATTAGACGAACCAACTTCAGGATTGGATCCTCTCGGGTGCGCTGAAATGAAGGATTTAATTGTTCTTCTGAAGAGCGTGGGAAAGACTGTTTTAGTATGCAGCCACCTGTTAAGCGACATTGAGGATGTTTGTGACAGGGTTATCATCCTTTATGGCGGGAAAATTGTATCTGAAGGGAAACTTAGCGAACTGCTTAAAATATCCTCTCAAGATATTATTACGATGTCGCGTCTTGATGAAAAACAGAAGGAAGAACTCGCAAAATTTATATGCACCAATCTTGGACAGAATGACATTAATATTTCAAGTCCTAAAATGTCTTTAGAAAAATATTTCATAAGCGTAATTAAAGAAGCAATTGAGCAGAATGCTTACACGGCAGGCGCCAGGCACAGCGATTCAATTGCGCAATTTCTAAAATAATAGATTAACTCGGATTCACATGTCAGCGTTTACTGCAGTTTTAAGGCATACTATAACTACTCTTTTAAAGAGCCCTTCTTACCTGATTGCAGGATTTCTGAATCTTGCTATCGCTATTTTTATGCCAATTGTAATGATTAGCGGCGGCGATGTGGTAATGCAGTTTCAGCTAGCTATTGGCTACACGCTAGGGATTATTTCTATGCTAATCTTTATGTGCTGCATCTGGAGCAGTTGCTCTTTGATTGCCAGAGATATTGATTCATATAAACTGCACATGATTATTTCTAAACCTGTACATAGGGGGAGTTTCTGGGTTGGGAGATTTTTGGGAGTTGCCATTGCCTACATTTTTATTCTTATTATCAGCTTAATCTTCTTATATGGTTCTTTGAGGTTAATGCCTGAAATTAAAGGCTTGAATAAATTTGAAATATCTGATTTGAATCAGAACATATATATATCAAAAAAGACCTATCTAAGCTTACAGGAAAATCTAAGCCAAGAAATAGACAAAGAAGTTGAAAGTAAACTGCAGATAGCAAAAAAAGAAAATCAGACCCTTTCTAAAGATGAAGTCTCTGATTTGAGGAAAAGAACTTACTATTCGGTGCTCTCAATGCGAGGCGAAGTTAAGGGTGGTTCATCAAAGGAATTTAACTTCGAACTTCTGAAATCTTCCTACCAGAATGGAACTTATTTAACCTTTACCCCATATGTCGGAGCAATAGATGTTCTTGAAAAACAGAAAAGAGATTCTATTTCTGGGGACTTCTTCTTAAAAGTCAACGATGGGGATTTTGTTAAAATCAACGACCTTCCTCAAAGACTAGTATCAAACGAAAAATATAGTGTTAAACTTCCTGAAATAATTTTAACCTTAGATGTAAATAAACTCATTCTTAAGTTCACTAATTCAGATAGAGGGAACAGTGTTTTTTTCAGACTTAATGAGAATCCTCAGATTCTGGTAAGTTATTGTTCATTTTTCGAAAACTATCTGCGAGTTGCGTCTGTAATGATTATTGGGGTAATCCTTATGTCAGCTATAGGGTGTGCATTAGGCGGATTTTTGTCATTTCCAATAGCAATATTTGTGATTCTCTTCTATCTGATTTTCGGGAGCTTGAGCAGCTATATTCTCTCTGATTCTGAATTATACAAAAATACAAAAGCCCTTGATATGAAAATTGGATATAGCTTAAGTAAAACCTTAGTAAAAGTTGTGTCTCCCATACAAAGTTTTCAGCCTACTGATGAAATATCATCAGGAAACCTTCTTGAGAGTTCGGCTATTTTCGAAATAGTTAAAAAATACTTTGCCATACAAATAGTAGTTTTCGTATTGGGAGGAATATATCTTTTCTCCAGAAGAGAATTCGGGATGGTAATAAAGAAGTAATGAAAAAGAAATATATAGCGCCAGTATTGCTAATTATAATCTGCATAGCTTTGATAGTATTTGTAGAGAAGAAAATTAACCAAATCAGGCTGCATGAAAAAATAGCAGTTTACACATCTACAGAAAATCTTCCTCCTGGAATAGCTTTCGTCAATGTAGGATTGGGTGCCTTTAAAGGGATTTTCTCTGACATCCTATGGCTTAAGGCTATATCTCTACAAGAACAAGGCAAGTATTTCGAAATGGGCAAGATTGCTTACTGGATAACTAAACTTAATCCGCAGTTTACAGGGGCAACCACATTTCTAGCCTGGAATATGGCATACAATATTTCCATCATGTACGCCGACCCAAAAGACAAATGGCAATGGGTTGAAAATGCCATAGTCGTACTAGAAGATGCCATACGATATAACCCGAACGCCCCTGATCTCTATAAAGAACTTGCCTGGATATATTTAAATAAGATAGGCGATGTTTTCGATTCAGGCAATTTGTATTATAAGACGCAAATAGCTTTTGAGATGCAGAAAATTATCGGCAAAGATCCTTCAGTCGATTTCTGGGAATCATTGGTTTCTGCCAGAAGCAGCAGCGATGAATTCTTCCCAAAAAAAGAGCAACTCAAAAATGAATTCATGCTTGAGCCTAAATACATTATTGAGATAAATAAAAAGTTTGGGATTTTAGACTGGAGAGTTTCTCAGAGCCTGGCCATTTACTGGGCTTATCGGGCAACTCTAATAGATACTAAATCAAAAATTTACTTCAAGACTCTCATGATGTCGCTTACGGCTTATGCCTATAATGGCAAAATTTTGTTTCTCGATGAAACTCATTATTCAGATTTTACATCCATGCCGGACTTTATTATGATAGACAGAATGAATTCTTACTTTAAGAAGCAAATTGAGTCTGGAGATAGAGATTCTTATGGCAATTTATATTTTACTTTCCTTAATAAGGCACTTGATAAGAGCTGTCTTTTCGGCAAACTGGATTTAGCTAAGAAATTATTGGCTGACATGAAAAATTATTTTACTAATGTCAGCTATGACAACTTTGATGAATATTTTAAAAACTATATTCAAAACTACTTGTCCGAGAAGAACGAAAATGATTTTATCGAATCCCTAAAGGAATATTTAAAAATCGCAGTAGTGCTTGATATGGAAACCAAAGAAAAGAGTTCGTCAGATGCTATAATTAGCATGTGGAAAGTTCTCTTTGAAAGTTATCAAAAACTTAATCCTGCAAGTAAGTTCCCCCCATTTGAAAGATATTTCGATGAAGAAAAGTCAGAATTCATAAAAATAGAAAAATATTAAGCTACAATCAAGAATATTAGCAAGATAAATATACTAGAGCCGAAAATGGAAAAGCTTATTTTCAACAAAGAAGCCGCGCTAAAGAATGTAATGAATTCGGAAGAAATGCTCACCGAACTTATAGGTATGTTTCTTACTCATAATATCGATGAGGAGAACATGCAGATTCTATGTGGCGCAGTACGCAATTATGACATAGCTACCATTTTTAGAAAAACCCATAACCTAAAAAGCACATGTATATACGCTGGAGCAGATAAACTTTGGGAGGCCATAGTAGAGCTTCTCGAGTTCAGCAGGGAAACAATAACTAATATTTTAAAAGATGCTTACCAGAAATTAGATACTCCATGGAATAACGAGATTTCGCAACGCGAAGTAGATAACGCAACAAATATGATAGAGCTCAAAAAGACAATTGAACCCGTTTCTACAGTAATAGAAAAAAATGATCAGACTTTATACGAAAAATATGTTTATCTCATAGCAAGCGAGATCTTAAATTTAATAAACAATGGCAAGCTTGAGTCAATTAAACCTATGACCGATAAAATATTACTTGAGGCGCACGCTTATACATCTGAAGTTAAAGGTTTGGGTTTAAAATAAAATCTTCAGCTATGATAAATGCAGATACATCACCAATACTCCGCGCTGAAAATATTAAGACTTACTTTCCTGTTTACTCAGGATTTCTAGTTAAAAAGTTATCTTCTTACACCAAAGCTGTAGATGATGTATCACTATCTATTAGAGCTGGTGAAACACTTGGCTTAGTCGGTGAGTCGGGTTGCGGAAAATCAACTCTTGCCAGAACTCTCCTGAGGCTTGCTCCAATAACTTCAGGTTCAATTTTCTATAATGGAATAGAAATCAGCAAACTCTCAGAAAAAAAACTTAGACCGCTCAGAAAAGATTTTCAGGTGGTCTTCCAGGATCCCTATGCTTCTTTGAATCCAAGAATGACTGTTAGGGCAATTTTATCTGAACCTTTGCTGGAACACAAAATTGTACCAAAAGATAAAATTGCTGAAGAACTGATAAACCTAATGGGAATGGTAGGTTTATCTAAAAAAATGTTCAACAAATTTCCACATGAATTTTCAGGCGGGCAAAGACAGAGAATAGCAATTGCGCGAGCTTTAGCTCTGCGACCTAAGATTTTGGTAGCTGATGAACCTGTTTCAGCGCTTGATGTATCAATTCAGGCTCAGATACTTAATCTTATTTCAAACATTCAGAAACAGATGAATTTGTCCTTGATATTCATATCACATAATATGTCTGTGATTAGGCATATTTGCTCGAAAGTAGCAGTCATGTATTCAGGAAAAATTGTAGAGATGGGGCTCACCAAAGACATTTTTGAAAATCCCAACCATCCCTACACTAAAACACTGCTCAAATCAATTCCCGTTCCTGACCCTCTATATAAACATAATTTGAATTTTTAAAAAGCTTTTAGCTGTTCGCTGTTTTGTTTAAAGCCGTTTGCTGAAGTAGATTATATTAGAACCAAAAGTTATGGGATTTACTCACTATGGATTTAGAAAAAGCTATCGTAGATTATTGTAGCAACACATCAGAATTTACACTCAAAGAAATAGAGAACTCACTAGCAAATTCATCTAAACATAATCAATACACCGTTTCGGATTATTTAGAATTTTGCTCTCTTGCTTTTCGTTCTCTCGCAAACACCAAAAACGACAAATATTTATCCAGACACTGCTTCTTTAAAGGAATAAAGTTCAGAATTGTTCTCAGTGACTTAGAGATAAAAAATTCTATCCTGATTCCGGGACACAGATTTGTTCCATTCTATTACTCAGACTTGTTTCCCTCCGAGTTCACTATTCTTGACGCTAAAACTCAAGCCCCCATTCTAAAAAAGAAGATAACCCAACCTGTAGAGAGTTTGTTCGAATATTATTATATGTTCGGGGCAGACACAATTTCTGACCAACTTACAGCAGAGGATAAGACTAATCTTAAAGTTGTGGGCAAAGATCCGAAAGGAATGGTTAAAATTAATGTCTTTGACTTAAAAGCCATACAAAGTTCACATAAGTTGAAAGCTTTCAATTCGCTGCTCCTTGAAGTAGTTGACTGGACAAATGGGATTTTCACGGCGGAGCTGCATAATGCCGAATCTCCTGCAGAAAAAGAAGAATCCCATATCTTCGCAGAGGAAATTGAGAGCGCTCTTTATAAAGTATTTGAAAAGTTTGGCCCATATCCTGAAGTATCCGAACAGCTTGGCTGGGCTTACTTCCTTGCTGATATAAAAAAGCTAAAAGACCCGATCATTTCTCTTGAGGAAGCTTTTGTAATAGCAGAAAATATTGAGCTCAAATATTTCGAAAACAACACAGTACTATGGTTTAAGTCTGATGACGGCGCTTCATGGCAAAAACACCATTCGCATAAAAACAAAGATTTGTTCTCGCTATCTTCGGGCAATATATCTTCCATAGACGCAATATTTGACGACTTAAGAATCCCATTTACGACAAGAGAAATAGCGTTGTTTCTCAGCGCATACCGATCAAAACATAATAATTGTTCTGAATTTATTGCTGATGTATTAACCGATAAAATAAAGTTCAAAGACAAAGCCCAGGATGTTATTTTTCACAACCTTCTGGATGAACTTTTTGAAAATTCTAAAAATGATGGATTTACTCTTCCGAAAAGTAAACACTCTGACATTATACATAATGGTATAAACAGACTCAAAAAAATATCTAAGAGTTATTCTCATAAACCTTTATCGGCAAATCATTCCCAAGAAGAATCCTTTTCAATCTACAAAGATATTAAAGAAAATATCGGAGCGCTTTCTTCTGTTTTATCCTTTTACTGCAATAATCCTCACAGCCTGCAGGAAATTGAAAGACTTTCAGATTTTGAAAAATACATTGACGACTTATTTAAGAGCATAGAAATACGACTTGCCGGAGAATGAAAAATGGTTGATATAAAACTAGGTAAAAATTGCTCAAAAATTGCCTACGAATGGGCAAAAAAATCCTACTCCAATCTGACCGACAAGGGAGCACCTGAATTTTCCGGCGATGGAATGTTCTCTAACATTTTGAATTACGGCTCCATAAAAATTGGAATAACCTCAGATGGAATAGGCACGAAAGCAGAAATAGCCGAAAGACTGGGAAGATATGATACGCTTGGTTATGACTTGACCGCAATGGTTACTGATGATCTTGTCTGCAATGGATTAATACCGGCAAACATCACAAATATTTTGGATGTGGACATCCTTGATGCAAAAATAGTTGATTCCCTAATGAGCGGACTCTATGATGCTTCAAAGGAAGCAAAAATAGCTGTTACAGGCGGAGAAATTGCCGAACTTGGTTTTAGAATAAATGGTTACGGCAATCCTATGCATTTTAACTGGTGCGCTACATGTATAGGGTATCTTCCCGAAGGAATGGAACCAATCACAGGAAGCAAGGCAGAAGTAGGAGATGCAATCATCTCTCTTTATCATAAAGGACTAAGAAGCAACGGATATTCACTTGCCAGAAGCGTTTTAGAGAAAACATTTGGCAAAGATTGGCACAATGAACAGTATGATCTTTCTAACTCATGGGGCGATATGCTTCTACATCCCTCTAGAATATATTGTTCAGCAATAACTCATCTACTGAACAAAAGATTCGATATTAGAGGTATAGCTCACATAACAGGTGGAAGTTTCAGGGATAAACTTGGCAGAGTCCTCAAAACTAGCGGATACGGGGCAAGTTTAAATAATTTGTTTGACGCTGATGATTTTATGCTTAGGCTTCAGGAACTTGGCAATATAGATGACCACACGGCTTATGCTCAATGGAATATGTCCAATGGCATGATGCTGATAACAAAGAATATTTTTGCAGAAGACATCATTAAAGATCTTGCAAACTTAGGTTTCCCATCCAAAATTTCTGGAAGAATCATCAAAGAAAATATTATTGAAATAGACTCCAAAGGCTTTTTTAGGGAAAATTTAAAGTATCAATTGGACTAAGAAACTAATGAATGTTTTTATCGTTCCTAAAATACAAGAGAATATAACAATTTCGCATCTGAAAGACACTATTAGAGGTGAACTAAATCAGAACTCTGGTGATATCAAAATCATCAAAGTTTACTCTGTATTATCAGACTCATTGAGTAAAGAAGAAATTTTCGATTATTCTACGAAAGGGCTTGTTGATGGAATAGTTGAAAATATATACTTTGAGAACCTCAGTAATTTTCTATCTTATAAAAGTTATGTCTTAGTTTCAAAACTTCCAGGAGTGACCGATGACGAAGGAGTATCTGCCGAAAAGGTCTTTACAGACATATCATTTGACGGAGAAAAGAGTTGTTTTATAAGAGTATTCTCTCACGAGCTCTATATTTTTGAGAACATAATTGACGCTGAATACTTGAAGAGATTTGGAGAAGCTTATCTTGGCAATCCACTGATCAATCACTTCGAATGCGGACTCTTTGATGGCAAAGTTTATTATGTCCCTGAAGTTATCATAAAGTCAGATTCAAAAATCGAAGAGATAAATCTCGAAGTTAGCGATTCTGAATTAATCAATATCTCAAAGCAAAGACTCCTATCTCTTGATCTTGATGAGATGAAAACAATCAAGGATTACTATCTAAATCAAGACACTTCAAAAATCAGAAATCATTTATGCCTCTCAAAACAGCCGACTGATATCGAACTTGAAATAATAGCCCAGACATGGTCAGAGCATTGCAAACACAAGGAATTTGGCGGAATAATCGAATTTCATAATAAAGACACTGGCGAGAAGATAGTCATAGATTCTCTCTTCAAAACTTATATCAGAGGCTCTACCGAGATAATTAGAGGCAGATTGGAAAAAGCCGGGAATAACTGGCTTATTAAAATATTTTCAGACAATGCCGGCATCGTCCAAATAGATGACAAAAGGTCATTTGTCTGGAAAGTAGAAACTCACAATTCACCATCTGCTCTCGATCCTTACGGCGGGGCGATAACAGGGATACTTGGGGTCAATAGGGATGCCATGGGAACAGGAATTGGCGGGGCAAAAATGCTCTTTAATACAAATGTACTTTGTTTTGCTGAACCATCATATAGCAAAAAACTCTTAAAGGGTCAGCTTCATCCAAGTCGTATAATTTCGGGTGTGATAAAAGGCATTGAAGACGGAGGCAATAAATCAGGAATTCCAACCGTAAATGGAGCAATAGTCTTTGACGACAGGTTCGCAGGCAAACCGCTCGTTTACTGCGGGACAGGCGGAATCCTTCAGAGATATTATAACGGCATTGACACTAGCGAAAAGAAAATAGATGCCGGAGATAGAATTGTAATGGCAGGTGGCAGAGTCGGCAAAGATGGAATCCATGGGGCAACTTTTTCGTCATGCGAGATAGATGAATTCTCACCGCAATCGGCAGTTCAGATAGGCAGCCCTATCACCCAGAAAATGCTCTGTGATTTTCTCGAGATAGCATGCGTAAGAGGGCTTGTGAAATGCTCAACAGATAATGGGGCCGGAGGACTCTCATCTTCCATCGGGGAACTAGCGACAATCACAAATGGAGCCTATGTAGAGCTAAAAGATGTTCCTCTAAAATATTCGGGGCTGAAACCATGGGAAATCTTTGTTTCTGAGTCTCAGGAAAGAATGACTATAGTCGTCGAAAAATCTAAAATGAAAGCTTTTATGGATCTGGCTCTCGAAATGGAAGTAGAATCTGTTGATATTGGACACTTCACCTCTTCCGGGTATCTTCATGTCTGCTATGACTCAAATACCGTGGCCTATCTGTGTCTGGAATTTCTTCACAATGCCGTTCCGAGAAAATATCTCTTCGCTGAATGGGAGAATCCTAAGAAAGCATTTATTTCAGAAGTGATGTCTCCGATTCATGATTACAATGAGATTCTTCTTAAAATGATGGCTAAACCTAACATAGCATCTAAAGAATCTGTTATCAGGCGGTTTGACCATGAAGTTAAAGGAAAGTCCATCATTAAACCATTAATGGGAAAGAAAGGTATTGCTCCGCAGGATGCCGCAGTAATGAGATTCGATCAGGAATCTTTTGCAGGTCTAGCAGTATCCAATGGCATCTGCCCGAAGTATGGAGATATTGATCCTTACGAAATGTCATCAGGAGCCTTTGATGAGGGAATCAGACAGATAATAGCTGTGGGCGGAAAACTTCCTGACATCGATGATAAAACCAATAGGTTCTGGTCTGTAAATGATAACTTCTGCGTCCCAAATTGCGTCTATGATCCAAATTCAAACCCTGATGGAAAACTGAAACTCGGAAAGCTAGTCAGAATGTGCCAGGCACTCTATGATATGTCAATCTTCTTCAATATCCCTATGACATCTGGCAAAGACAGCATGAAGAATGATTTTGTGTCAGAAGGAGTTAAAATTTCCGCTCCCCCGACAATTCTCTATTCTATGACAGCCAAGATAGATGATATCAGAAACACCATCACATCTGAATTCAAGAAAGCAGGAGATATAATCTACATCTTTGGGGAGACTTATGATGAACTTGGAGCATCTGAATATTTTGAATTGTCTAAACGATATGGAAGCAATGTTCCGAAAGTCAGAAAAGAATACGCCAAAGATCTCTATCTTAAAGTAATGAAAGTATCAGAACTGTTAGCATCATGTCATGACATATCCGACGGAGGATTGGCTTGCGCGTTGTCTGAATGCGCATTCGGCGGAAGTTTGGGCGCCGATATAAATACAACTTCATCTCTTTCCGACGAAGTTTTCCTTTTCGCTGAAAGCCATTCAAGATTCGTGGTGTCTGTAAGCCCTGAAAAATCTGCTCTGCTAGAAAAAGAAATGGGCTGTATGGCAACTAAGTTAGGAGTGGTTACAGATACTTATAAGCTCAAAATATCTATTGACAGCAGAAATTTAGTTAACCTTGATGTCGAAAAACTAGAAAACTCCTGGAGACATGGATTTGAAATCTAAAATTAAATCTCTGATCATCACAGGATATGGGATAAATTGCGAAGAAGAACTTGCAAGCGCCTACAGACTATCCGAAGCAATATGCGATATCTCACATATTTCATCTATTTTATCAGGTGAAATTTCCATACATAACTATGATGTTCTTAACTTCCCAGGAGGTTTTTCATTTGGCGACAATCTAGGATCGGGAAAGGTATTGGCAAATAAAATATTTTATAGAAAGCTCTCTAACGGCAAGCCATTTACGACTGAAATAGACCGTTTTCTTGACGAAGGAAAATACATAATAGGTATATGCAATGGTTTCCAGGCTTTAGTCAAAATGGGACTCTTACCTGCCATCAAAAACAGGTGGCTTCAAGAGGTATCCTTATTCAGAAATTCCAACTTTAGATTCATTGACAAATGGTGTAAACTAAAACTAGAAGACGAACAGCAAATAATATCTATGCCCATCAGACACGGCGAGGGCAGACTGATTATAAAGGATGATGAAATCAAGCAGGAAATCATCAGAAGGAAATTGAATTTCATTTCCTACTACGGAGAAAATCCCAATGGTTCAGAGCTGAACTGCGCAGGTCTTACTGATGTGACTGGACGAGTCATTGGGATGATGCCTCATCCTGAAGCATTTCTTTCTATGTATAATAATCCTGAATGGGGAACTTTTAAAAGGGATGAAACCCATCCGAAAGCAGATGGATTGGAGTTTATCCGAAAATTAGTCGCTAAAATTGAATTATCAGCAAACTATCATAATCCTAATAACTAAAAGGCGAGGCAAAGCTATGGATTCTTTTAGAACTTTTTTTACTCCTCAACTAAAGAGAATATCAAAAGGAAAAGTCAGAGATAGCTACACAGTAGATAAAAAGAACCGCATGATTGTCGTTACAGATAGAATCTCAGCTTTTGATGTAGTTCTTGATTCTGCCATTCCAGGCAAGGGAGCGGTACTCAACGGCATGACTAATTTTTGGTTCGAAATGACTAAGGATGTCATACCAAATCATTTCATAAAAGAAATTGATCCAAATATAAGCCTCGTAAAAACTGCTATGCCAATCAAACTTGAGATGGTGGTAAGAGGTTTTATAACAGGCTCAATGTGGAGAGGCTATGAAAAAGGTAAACGAGTATTCTCAGGCGTAAAAGTTGGCGAAGGACTTAAACAGAATATCAAACTTCAATCTCCGATTTTAACTCCAACTACTAAATCAAAGAATGATGAGGAAATATCCAAAGAAGAGATACTTGCTCAAAAAATCATAGATAAAGAAACTTATGAAAAAATTGAATCAGCTGCTCTAGGCCTTTACTCAAAAGCATCTGACTACCTTATTTCTAAAGGGATCCTTCTGGTTGACACTAAATATGAATTTGGTATCATTGATGGGAATTTGACGCTGATAGATGAAATTCATACACCTGATTCATCCAGGTATTGGGATGTTAAAGACTACGAAAGCGATCCAAAATCAGTCTATCAGATGGATAAGGAATATGTCAGGGCATGGCTTATCAGAGAAACTAGAAATGGAGTTATGCCGATTGTCTTAAGCGATGAAGTCATTAAGGAAACTTCAAAACGCTACAGAGAAATTTACGAAAAAGTGACAGGTAAAAAGTTCACCGTGGATATTTCGGACTGCAAGAACAGGATGTACAGAAACTTATCAAAGTCAGGATTGATCAAAGATGGCTATGTCTCAATAGTTATGGGTTCTGCTTCAGATAAAGATCATGCTCAAAAAATTCAATCTGTCATACAAAGATATGACATTATGTCCGAACTTAGGGTAGTCTCTGCTCACAAGAACGGAGAAAAAATTATTGATCTGGCCAGAGAGTACAATGACTCGATTGAACCGGGAGCTATAATTGCCATCGCAGGCAAATCCAATGGACTTGGAGGAGCGCTTGCATCCAACATGAACATCCCTGTGATCAACTGTCCAAAGTTCACTACTGAAGCTGATATGATAATTAACATCAACTCTTCTTTAATGATGCCGTCGAAAGTTCCATCTGGTACAATCCTTGATCCTGAAAATGCGGCGCTGTTTGCGCTAAGAACTTTAAATATAAACAGATTAAGAGAAACTTTTGATAGAGACATAGTTCAAATTAAGGATAAACTTTCTTTAGATGACATAAATCTTAAGGAACAAACGAATTAATGAATGTCTTAGTCATAGGCTCAGGAGCAAGAGAACATGCGCTGTCGTGGAAGCTTTCCCAAAGTGCAAAAGTAAAGACTGTTTATACTATTCCTGGCAATGGAGGGATCACAAACTCGTTCCCTGATTTCAACCCATGCGACTTTGGCCAGGTTGAAGATTTTTGTGGAGAAAAAGGCATTAACCTGATTGTTGTTGGCCCTGAAAATATCCTTGCTGAAGGAATAGTTGATTACTTTGCGGGGTCTAAGATAAAAGTATTTGGCCCGTCTAAGACCGCATCCATGCTGGAATGCTCCAAAATTTTTGCCAAGGAGTTCATGTCCAAATACAAAATAGCTACAGCCAAATATTGTTCATTTGATCTCAATAATGGAGATAAAATACTTACTGATGCTTTGACATTTTGCAAAGAGCTTAAATACAACTGTGTAGTCAAATATGATGGACTTGCCGCAGGAAAAGGAGTCTTTATATGCTCCTCGATTGATGAAGTTAAAAGTGCAATCGCAAATATAGCCGGGAATTTCGGGACCAAGTTCCATATAGAAGAATTACTTAAAGGTGAAGAAGTTTCAATCATAGGCATCACCGACAGCAGAGACATAAGACTTTTCCTCCCATCTCAGGATCACAAACAAAGATTTGATGGAGATTTCGGACCAAATACTGGCGGAATGGGTGTAATTGCTCCTCTCGATTCTGTCACCAAGCAAATATTGGGACGAATTTATGCTGAGATAGTAAGACCTACTCTTCATGGGATACAAACTGAATATTTTGATTACAAGGGATTTATTTATTTCGGCGTCATGCTAACTGAAGATGGTCCGAAATTACTTGAATACAATGTCAGGATGGGAGACCCTGAGGCATGTGTCCTGCTTCCATCATTAAAAAGTAACCTGTATGATATAATAGAGGCTTCTCTTGCAGGCAAACTTAGAGAGCATGAATTCGAGTTTCACGAAGGATACTTTACAGATGTAGTCCTGGTTGCAGATGGATACCCTGCCAAGTATCACAAAGGAAATAAAATAGAGATTAAAACTACTCAAGATTCAGATACTTTAATCTTTCATGCCGGTACAAAGTTAGTGGATAACCATCTTGTTTCAAATGGCGGACGAGTGTTAAATATTGTGTCATCAGGCAAGACCCTAACTTCTTCTCTTATGAAAGTCTATAAAGCCATCAAAGCCATCAATTTTAAAGGAGCCTCTAAGCGGTGCGACATAGGCAGAAGAAACAAAACTCGTCTAGCTATACTTATTTCAGGAAGAGGAAGCAATATGGAAGCAATTATCAAGAATTGCTTGTATGATGATGGGATACTCCATGACTGTGCCTTTCCATCTGTCATAATATCCAATTGTCCGACAGCTAAAGGACTTGAGACAGCTGAAAGTTACGGGATAGACACTATTGCTATTGAGTCAAATAACAAAACTAGAGAGATATTTGAGGAGGAGTTAATTCGAGCTTTGGCCCCGTATAATCCTGACTTTATCATCCTCGCAGGTTTTGATAGAATTCTTACAAGTCACTTCCTCAGTATCTACAAAGATAAAGTTATAAATATCCATCCGGCAGACACAAAGGAATATAAAGGACTGCATGGATACAAATGGGCTTTTGAAAACAAACTTAAGGAAACGCTTATTACTGTTCACTTCGTTGATGAAGGAATTGATACTGGCAAAGTCATAGCAAAGCAAAAAATTGATTTAAGTAAAGCAAAGTCTCTGGATGAAGTTGAAGAAATCGGCCTTAAGAATGAACACGAACTCTACAGTCAGGCCATCAGGAGCTTAATCAGACGGGATTAACTATGTGCGGCATACTGGGAATAATCGGTTACGAAGATGTATCAAGAGATCTTATATATGGCCTTAACTGCATCCAGCACAGAGGACAGGATTCAGCAGGGATAGTTACATTTCAAGACTCATTTAAAACCATGAAAGGGCTTGGGCTAGTTAACGATATTTTTAATATGAGCCATGTCGAAAGGCTTAAGGCAAACTATGGGCTTGGACATGTCCGCTATTCAACAATGGGAACTACCGAGGTTCTAAACGCCCAGCCAATTTCGGTGAACTACCCATTCGGATTGGCAATGGTCCACAACGGCAATGTTACAAACTATTCTGAACTCAGAAAAGCCATTTTAGAAGATAGCCAAAGTTTGCTTGAAACATCTAATGATATTGAAATAATTCTCTACACTCTTGCCTCTGAACTGGAGAAAAAGAACATCAAGCATCTTACTCCAAGTCAGCTTTTTGAAGCTGTCGAAATTACTCAGTCACGGCTGGAAGGCTCTTATGCCGCATTAGCTATAATTGCAAACAAAGGAATTGTGGGATTCAATGACCCAAGAGGTATTCGTCCGCTTGTTCTTGGTGAAAAAACCGTAAAAAAAGGCAAGATCTATGCTTTGGTTTCAGAATCAACATGCCTCGACTATTTGGGTTTCAAAAAGATAAAAGATCTCAAAGCTGGAGAGTGTGTATTTATAGATATAAATCTAAAAGTCCATTCTAAAATTCTTAACCACAAGCCCCCTGCTTTCTGCATATTTGAATACATTTATTTTGCCAGAGAAGATTCAGTAATCTTTAATAGACTGGTTGCTAAAGAACGCGAAAATATGGGCAAACTTTTAGCTAAACAGATAAAGAAACTCAATTTGGATGCAGATATTGTTATAGATGTACCAAGTTCCTCATATTTCTTTGCCTCTGCTCTTGCTGAAGGTATCGGCATACCAATGAAACGAGCTTTAACTAAAAATAATTTTGTAGGAAGAAGCTTTATTCTTCCAAATCCTAAGGATAGAGAACACGCAGTATGCCAGAAACTTAACCCCATAAAAGAGTTTATAAATGGGAAAAAAGTGGCTGTTGTAGATGACTCAATTGTCCGCGGAACAACATCAAAGAAGATAACTTCCCTATTAAGAGAGGCCGGTGCAGAAAAAGTCTATTTCATTTCTGCGTCTCCACCAATCAAGTTCCCATGCGTTTACGGCGTAGATATGTCAATAAAAACTGAGCTCATAGCATCTAATGGAGCAGATAAAGTAGCTGAAGTCATTGGAGCAGATAAAGTCATCTATCTTGATTTAGAGAGTCTTAAGGAGTTTTACAATAAGGCTGGTTTCTGCTACGCCTGTTTTGACGGCAAGTATCCTACAATGGTGCCAAAATCCCTGCTTAAAGAGATTGAGAAAGACAGAGAAAAGGCTAAGATATCAGACCGTACTGTCAGCCTATCTCAAGAACGCTTGGGTATTTAGTTAGATTCCTATGCCCATCGCTAGTGACTAATATCAAGTCCTCAAGGCGAGCTCCGCCCCACTCTGAATAATAAACGCCTGGTTCAATCGTTATTACATTGCCTGCTTCAAGGGGTTTGAACGAAATAGCATTAACCCTCGGATTTTCATGTATTTCTAAACCTACTCCATGCCCTAGTCCGTGAAAGAATCCGCAATATCTGCCGTCTTTATCCCTGCCTGTTTTGAATCCCATTTTCGATAAATCTTCAGTTGCTTCTTTGGCAATGACAGATGGAATTGCTTCTGGTTTAACTTTTGATATTGCATTATCTCTGGCTGTTTTAACTGCGTTGTAGGCCAGCTTGAGCAATTCTGGCGCTTTGCCTTTGGTAAAAGTCCTAGTTATATCGCCCCAATATCCTGATGATTCAAGTCTTGGGAAGATGTCAATAATAATCGGCACAGATTCACTTATTCCTCCTGATCCTGTATCATGAGGAATGGAACATTGAATTCCCGATGCTGCGATAGTTCCGTGAGTATGAGCCCCATATCTGACAAGCTCTATATTGATTTGGCTCTTCAGGAATTCAGATGTAAGAGTTTTTTTATCATAAACTAATTCGCCTTTTCGATTTATGGATGAGTCAGCCAGGATAGTCTCAGCTTTAGACATTGCCTTTTCGGCTATTGCCAAAGCCTTGGAAATTTCCTTTATTTCACTGCTGATCTTGATAGTTCTTTTAGGAAATAAATCGTCTTTCTCAATTAGAATGCTTCCAATATCTTTCAACATTTCCGCATATAGGACAGGAAAATTGTATGGTATGATCCATTTACTCTGCGAATAATTAGTTAAGATTGATTGAAAAAGAGCCTTCATTGACTTGTCTTTTGAATTAGCAAGCAGATCGTCTCTATTTATTACAATTACTCCCTTCCTGGCTTCGCAATTTGCTCTCTCTAGCTCAAGAGATGAAACGACCATATACTTCTTCCTGTTAGACTCAAAATAGATAAAAGCATCATGGCTCATAAAGCCAGTAGCATAGAGAATATCAGGATTAGTTATGGGATCAGCAAAAATGACTTTCCCTAATGCTGATTTAGCCATTTTAAAGCACAGTTTTAAAGTAGTTAATAGTCATTTCCAGACCGCGCCTAAGCTCTACTGTGGGTTCCCATTTAAGAACATCTTTTGCTATTGTTATGTCTGGTCTTCTCTGCACAGGATCATCTTTCGGAAGCTCTTTGTGAACTAACTTAGATTTAGAGTCGGTAAGTTGGATAACAAGTTTGGCAAGCTCCAACATTGTGAATTCTACAGGGTTTCCAAGATTAACAGGACCAAAAAAGTCTTTAGGAGTCTGCATCATGGATATAATGCCATTTATAAGGTCGTCAACATAGCAAAAACTTCTGGTCTGCTTTCCATTCCCGTAAATTGTGATGTCTTTGTCTGTCAGAGCCTGAACTATAAAATTGCTTACGACTCTGCCATCATTCTGAGCCATTCGAGGGCCGTAAGTATTAAATATCCTGACTACTTTGGCATTAAGGCCCAATTGCCTTCTATGATCGTAGAAAAGTGTTTCTGCCGCTCTCTTACCCTCGTCATAGCAGCTCCTGGGACCAATCGGATTGACATTGCCCCAATATGACTCCACCTGCGGATGAACCGTCGGATCGCCATATACTTCAGAAGTAGAAGCCTGAAGTATCGGAATATTGAGTCTTTTGGCAAGGCCAAGCATATTGTTTGCTCCAAGCACGCTGGTCTTAATAGTTTGAATTGGGTCATGCTGGTAATGAATCGGTGATGCAGGACATGCAAGATTATAAATTTCATCGACTTCTAGATAGAGAGGCCATGTAATATCATGCCTTAAAAGTTCAAAATTAGGGTGAGGAAGCAAGTGCCTTATATTATTTTTGTTCCCTGTAAAGAAATTGTCAACACAGATAACATCATTGCCTCTCTGGATCAAACGATCACAGAGATGCGAACCCAAAAAACCTCCGCCGCCTGTAACTAGAACTGTCTTATTTGAAGTCTTTGTCATTTGTAGTTTAACCTATTTAGAAATATTTAAGCCAATTGGTTTCATTCTAGGCAGGAACGGTACAAATATCAACTTTTCAAAATTAAATTTTTGCTTCCCATTGTTTATACTTGGATGCTAAAATACAATGTTTAATTAATAAAAGAGTAATTTTCAACAAACACAAAGGAAAGAGAGCTTATGATAAAGAAAAAAATGTTAACATCAACTCTATTGGCATTCCTGGTTTCCGCTACGGCTTTAACAGCGGACTCAACTATCAGTTTTGTGGTTCAACAAGAGCCAATGACTGACAACTGGCTAAAAAGCGTCATCAAAGACTACGAAGCAAAGTACCCGGGCAGAAAAGTAAAACTCAACATAATAGGCGGCGCACAGTCTGACTATTACACCAAGACATCACTTATGATGAAGAGCGGCACAGCTGTTGACGCTCTCTACGAAGATAGTTTCATGCTCAAAAGCGATGTAAATGCAGGAATACTCGCTCCGATAAATGTCTCAACCTGGAATGACTGGCAAAACTTTTACCCTAGCGTAAGAGAATCAGCCACAATTGATGGCAAAGTTTACGGCATTCCGCTCTCGACTGACACAAGAGGTCTCTATTATAATATAGATCTTTTCAAGAAAGCCGGAATTGAAACCCCGTGGCAGCCTAAAAACTGGAATGATATTCTTGATGCCGCAAGAAGGATCAAAGAAAAATGCCCAGGCGTATATCCTATGACCCTCAATGTCGCCGCCACCGGTGAAGCAACCACGATGCAGACACTTGAAATGCTTCTCTACGGCACAAAAGACACTCTTTATAATGACGGAAAATGGATTGTTAAAAGCCCAGGCTTTCTAAATTCGCTCAAGTTTATTGATACTCTCTTTAAAGAAAAACTCACTCCGGAATTGCCAAGAGTAATTAATCCCCAGTACGGAAATTATATGGCTCAAAATTGGGCTCCAAAAAACCAAGTCGCAATCATCCTGGACGGGTGCTGGATAATGGGAAACTGGAAAGAAAAGTATCCAAAAGTACTCGATACATATAACTTCGTAGCTATGCCTACAGAATTTGGGCAGGAGCCTGGATTTACATCAATGTCAGGCGGATGGCTCTTTTCAATTAATGCAAAATCAAAAAACATCGATGCCGCCGCTGAATTCATCAAGTTTGCTATCAGTAAAGAAAACTCTTTAAAATACTCCTTGCTGACTAGCCAGTTGACTCCAAGACAGGATGTAGCAGATATGAAAGATTATCCTGAGATTATGAGAGCGGCCACATCTTACATTAAATACACGCATTTCAGACCGGCAAATGAGCAATACCCGATGGTTTCCCCATGTATTCAGACTGCAGTGGAATCTGTCGCCACAGGGCAGGCAACTCCTGAACAGGCTATGGATCAATATGCAAATAGTGTTAAAAGACTTCTTGGAGCAGACAGCATAAGTGAAACTTCGAAATAATCAGAAATAATTCGATTCTTTAATGCCGGTGCCGCTACTTAACTTGGATAGACAAGAATGGTGGCACCGGGCAATCCAGCATACTGCCTATTGCTCTGAGAAGTTCAGCTTCTTCGATTTTTATCTCATTATCGGCGATAATGCACGACACACACCCGTCAAAAACTAATCTCCTAATCATAGGAGAGGCTAAAGCTAGTTCAGTCAAAGCGTAGTCCAGAACTTTCAGATTACACTCAGATGCTGGTTTTATAGTTAAGTTCCCAATACTTAATTTCTCTGATGCCTTTTCAAAGACTTCCTTAGCATCTTCAGGAGTAGAAGCGTTCCAATAAGCTAAGCATGAGAGCAGTTCTTCGCATCTTGGAATCAGAAGACAGATATCTTTGTATTTAATAGAAGGTTCTTTGGTTTTATTAAAAAACGGATCCAGATTCCTGTAGAGTATCTTACCGACACAATATTCAAAAAGCGTGATGTTGTTATCTGCTTTGATCAAATATTCTACTGTCTGGATAAACTCTTTATATTTCTTCAAATCCATTGTTTTTAGTGATGGAATTGCCATGTCTATCATGGGCAAGCGCAGACCTAGCCATGTTTGAGCCACACTGTCTGATAATTTAAGAGTTTCATCATAAATGTATGGTTCAACTCTTTCTTTAAGCCCAGACAATTGCAAACTCTTGGCTTCCTGAGAACCACTCAATAGCATAGCGTAAATGACAGCCATTGCTCCAAAATAGTCTCTCATTGCTTCTTTAATATTTTCAGGCATCTGAGAATGCAGAAATGAGGCATATTTAAGGTGTTCTGAAGTGAATGCTCCGACCTGCCCAACGACTTCATTGACTTTTATAGAAGACTGAGAAGCTCCCGAAAAAGAAGCAAATGAAGCATCTGAATGAATAGCAGTCTGAGAATAATGAGCATCATCAGGCAGAACTGAACCGTTTACCCGCTTTATTCTTTCTTCAAGGGGCGGGTGAGTCGCAAAAAGCCCGTCAAGAAAAGATGTAAAACTCTTGGCAAAAAACATGTGGCTCATTTCCTGCGCCCTTGGAGTTTCGAGAGTTGAACTCGATGATGCTCTGCCGATTTTCCTCAAAGCTCCGCTTATTCCTGACGGGTTACGAGTGAATTGCACAGATGAGGCGTCAGCCAGAAATTCTCTCTGGCGGGACACTGCCGCTTTAATTATATTTGCAAAGAAAACTCCGATGTACCCTACGACCATTATAAGCAAACCAACCAAAGGCAGCGGATTTCCGCCTTTTTTCTTGCCAGACGAACTACTGCTGCTCGAAGCAGTACAGCGCATCAGCCAATAGCCAATCATAGTGATTACCAGTATGCCGTTTAGAACTCCCATGAGCTTGATATTAAGCCTCATATCACCGTTAAGAATATGGCTGAATTCATGAGCTATGACGCCCTGGAGTTCGTCGCGGTTCAATTGCTTCACGCATCCTCTGGTAACGCCTACTACAGCGTTCTTGTGAGAAAATCCTGCGGCAAAAGCATTTATGCCCATTTCCCTATCCATGATATAAACAGGAGGTACAGGCAAACCCGATGCAATAGCCATTTCTTCTACGATATTGAGTATTTTCCTCTCGTCAGGATCACTAGTCCCATGTGAAATGGGCGTGCCTCCAAGCATCGAAGCTACCGTAGCTCCGCCGCCTGATGCAAGCTCAATTACTTTGTATGTGGTTCCACTTATAACAATAAATAAGGTTGCGCCCGTAACACAGAGGAAAAGTTCTAGATGCCAAAGCCTTTCAGGAATAAATTTATGAGAACCAGTGACGCCTGCCTGGTCTCCCAAAAAGACCAATGCAAACACTGCGTAAATAGCCGCGATTATCAAAATTACAGTAATTACATAATAAAATACCAGAAGGGTTGTGTTGCGCCTGGCTCTGTCCTGATGAGCAAAAAAATCCATAATAGCTTATGTGTAAGTTAGTTAATATTAGACAAGAGTATTAAAGCCTAACGCCTATAGCTTAAAACTTTACTTTTACTGCTTCGCGTTCTTCTTCATTTTTTATCTCAAAAAGGACAGCCTCAGTAAAGCCGAAAGGTTTTGCAATCAACAGGCTGGGAAATGTTTCACAGGCAGTGTTGTACTGCATTACAGCATCGTTATAAGCCTGTCTTGCGAAGGAAACTTTGTTTTCGGTAGAAGAGAGTTCTTCCATGAGCTGAGCGATAGTCTGATTGGCTTTCAGGTCGGGATACTGTTCGAAAACCGCCAGAAGTTTATTCATAGCTCCAGAGAGAACGCCTTCAGTTCCAATTAATTCTTTTATTTTGGACGAATCGTTTGGATTGGTGGCGGCATTATTGTTGGCAGTGATGGCCTGATTGCGGGCTTTTACGACATTTTCTAAAGTCTCTTTTTCATGCTTAAGATAAGCTTTGGCTGTTTCGACCAGATTCGGAATGAGGTCGTAGCGACGCTTTAACTGAACATCAATCTGAGCAAAACCATTCTTCCATCTGTTCCTGAGCGCGACAAGTTTGTTGTAAATGGATACAAAAAGAAGGATGATGATTACGATTACTACGAGAATTATTATCAGGGTCATTTTAGCTCTCCTATTTTTATAGTTTAGTTGAAAAACATACCAATATAATAAATAGCCGAAAAAATAAGTCTTGACAAGAGCATGCACGAGGGAATGATTAAAACCTATGAAAATGACTCAAACTACAAAAAAATATAGTTAACTTGAAATTACTTTTCTAGTTGACTTTAAGAGTTAAATATTTAGAATCACTCATGATTCACAATATGCTTCTATTTTAAATCAATAAAAAGGAACTATCTATGGGACAAATTAATGCGGGCGACACAGCTTTCATTCTTATCAGCGCGGCGCTGGTATGCTTGATGACACCGGGTCTGGCTTTCTTCTACGGAGGACTTGTCAGAAGAAAAAATGTATTGACAATCATGATGCAGAACTTTATTGCAATGGGCGTAGTTACAACTATCTGGGTCATTTGCGGGTTTAGTCTTGCCTTTGGACATGGAGACGGCGTAGTAGGGAATATAACCCAGTATTTCATGCTCAATAATGTCGGGTTTATGCCCAATGCTGACCATGGAGCCACTATTCCTTTCCTTGCCTTTTTTTCTTATCAGGAAATGTTTGCTGTAATAACTCCGGCTCTAATAACAGGAGCCTTTGCAGACAGAGTGACATTTAAAAGTTATCTGGTGTTTTTAGTTTTCTGGAGTTTCCTTGTTTATATACCATTTACTCACTCTCTATGGGGCGGCGGTTTTCTTCAGAAAATGGGAGTTGTGGATTTCGCAGGAGGCATAGTAGTGCATGTGAGCGCTGGTATGGCAGCTCTGGCTTCTGTTATCTATGTAGGCAGAAGACATGTCAAGCCAGGTGAAAGCCTAGAGCCTCATAATGTTATGTATGTAGCTCTTGGTACTGGACTCTTGTGGTTCGGTTGGTTTGGCTTTAATGCCGGAAGCGCGCTTGGAGCCAATGGAATTGCGGCTCACGCATTTGTTAATACAGATATTTCCGGCTCGGTAGCAATGCTTACATGGCTGGCTATTTCATGGTTTAGAGAAGGTCGTCCTAGCCTGATCGGGGCAATGACAGGAGCAGTGGCAGGTTTGGCCGCGATAACTCCATGTGCCGGGTATGTTCCGTCATGGGCGGCATTTATCATAGGAATATTGTCCGGGGTGGGCTGTTTCTATGCCGTTCGACTCAGAATCAGAATCGGATGGGATGATGCTCTGGATGTATGGGGAGTTCACGGGGTAGGCGGAATATTAGGTTCGATTCTCGTGGGCGTCTTTGCATTCAAGGAAATAAATGGAGTAAGCGGTCTTCTTGACGGTAATCCTTATCAACTTTGGATCCAGATTTTCGCAGTAGTCATTACGGCTATTTATGCTTTTATAGCTACTTTGGCAATACTCTGGGTAGTTAATAAAATTGTACCGGTCCGTGTTCCTGATGATATAGAAGAACAGGGCCTTGACCAGGCTATTCTTGGAGAAACTGCCTATCGTTCTTAATGCTATTTAAGTAGAGCCTGAGATAATATCAAAGAGCTCTTCATCTATGGAATCCTGACGAACTCTATTGAAGATGCCTCCAAGCTCTTCAAGGAGTTCGTTTATATTTTTCTCTGCTCTCTGCATGGCAGCTAAACGAGCGGCATTTTCGCTCATCAGCGATTCCGCACATGCCTTAAAAAACGAAACGAATAGATATTCTCTTATCATGGCAAGAAAGTTTTGCTCCTTATTCCCAACAACTTCAGGAAGATTTACCGAAGGCCATTTTATTGCAGAAATATCAGATAGCCATTTGTCGTCAAGAGGGAGCAATTTCTGAACTGCAGGCTCATAAATAGAACCGTTCCCTGGTCGGTTGTGAAAAACATATAGCTGCGAATTTATATTTTTTGAACGGTACTTATCGCATTTGATAAGAATATTAGAACTTAGCGGAGTAATTGCATTTACTGACGAAGGGACATCAAATCTCCCGGCAAGTGGAATGCCGGCATCATCAAGGCGGGCGTAAATTCGTTCACCGACAGCCCAGACATATTTATCACAGGAAAATGGTTTAAGGGTTTTGACTACGAAATCAGCAAGCGAATCATTAAACTGCCCGACAAGTCCCTGATCTGAACCAAATACAATTACGCCAATTGAATCGGAAACTTTGTTCCTTTTTTTCTCTACTTGAGAGTTCAATATATCCCCGCCAAGGCATACGAAGAGTCCATATCTAACAGTCTGATAATAGTCTTTCAGGGAAGCCACAGCTGTTTCGTACTGACCAATATTTGAAGCGGCCAGAATCTTCATAGTCCTAACTACTGACTCAAGTTTTCTTGCACTGTTTATTTTTCGGCTTATAGCTCCAAGTGTTTCGCTCATCTAACGCTTCCTGAAGGGTTCTATTGAGTCTAGGGCAATTTGTTTAATCAAAGTCATGTCAGATTCTGTCATCGCTTCATTTGCAAGAATCCGTGCTGTAATTTCCTGTGGCATTTTTTCAGAGGTTTCGCATAAAGAGTGACCTGCTTTTCGGATGTTTTCTATCGGAACATCATCAAAAAAGTTTTCGCTTAAAGCTAGAAGAACTATTATCTGGGTTACCACGCTCATCGGATGATATATAATCTGTTTCAGGCATTCGCGAATTCGTTTGCCGTGTTCAATTATTTTTCTGGTATTAGGATCAAGGCGAGTTCCAAATCTTGAAAACGCTTCAAGTTCTTCAAACTGCGCATAAGACAGTTTCAGACTGCCTGCCACGGAGCGATAGGCATTTAACTGAGCTTTGCCGCCGACACGAGATACAGACTTATTAACATCTACAGCGGGGAGTATCCCAAGTTCAAATAGAGTTGGAGATAGATATATCTGACCGTCAGTGATAGAAATCAGGTTTGTCGGGATATAAGCAGATATGTTTTGAGCTTCTGTTTCAATTATAGGCAATGCTGTAAGAGAACCTCCACCAAGCTCTTTCTTAAGATGAGTCGATCGTTCCAGTAAACGCGAGTGGATGTAGAAAACATCACCTGGATAAGCTTCGCGTCCGGGTGGCCTGCGAAGAAGCAGTGAGAGTTCTCTATAAGCTCTGGCATGATGAGTTAGGTCATCATAAACTATTAGCACATCTCGTCCTTTCTCCATGAAATATTCGGCAATGCTTGTAGCAGCGTAAGGAGCAATAAACTGCAATCCGGCGGCATCATTGCCTTCAGCCACAACTATCACGCTGTAATCCATTGCCTCTTTCTCTCTAAGTTTGGCAATCACCTGAGCAAGGGCTGAAGTTCGCTGTCCTATAACGCAATAGACGCAAATAACATCTTGTCCTTTCTGATTGATGATAGTATCAAGCGCTATGGCTGTTTTTCCTGTCTGCCTGTCTCCAAGAATCAACTCCCTTTGTCCCCGTCCTATCGGAATCATGGAATCAATGACTTTCAATCCAGTTTGAAGCGGTTTTGTGACGCCTTCCCGGTCAATAATCGGCGGTGCAGTGCGCTCAATAGGCAGTCTCTCATGAGCTATTATAGGTTTCCCACCATCAAGTGGAGTTCCAAGTGGATTTATAACTCGTCCGATCAGACTATCTCCGACTGCCACATCCATCACTCTTGAGGTTCTCTCAACTATTGATCCTGCCTGTAAACCCTGATAATCCCCAAGAAGAACTACACCCAGTTCATTTTCATCAATATCTAAAACTATACCACTCAAGCCATCAGGAAAATTCACGATTTCCTCAAGGAAAACTCCAGGCAAACCCGACACCTTTGCAATGCCATTTGAAACGCTGACGACATGTCCTATTTCGCTGACTTCCATTTGGGGCGAATAAGAGTCGCATTTCTGTGCAATATTCTCAAATGCATTATGATATGTGCTTTTAAGGTTATTAGACATAAAATTTAAACCTTTCCATCAATTAAATTCTCCAGGTTGTTTTCTAACTCGCTGACATACTTGGATATGCTCCAGCTTAGTTTGTAGCCTCCGACGACAAGTTCTACGCCACTGATAATATCAGGAGCTGTTTCATATCCAAAAGCGAGCTCTGCGGCAAGTAGATTATTAACAGCAAGCTCAATTACGGTTATACTCTGTGAAGAAAGCTTAAAAGCGCTGATGATTAAAATATCGCTGTCTGAAGAAGCAACAGCACTGATCAATTTTTCTTTCTCAATGTCTTCCAATGTATTGAGTCTCTTGATAAAGACCTGAACTATTGACTCTTCGAGATTCGTATCAGCAAGTTCAGACAATGTTTTTCTGGCTATCGCAAAAACTTCTTCCTGGATTTCTCTGTTGATTTCCTGATTAAGGCTCTGATGTTCGACTAGAAGCGACTCCATGTATTTTGAGCGAATTGATTCAGATTCTTTTCTTAGGTCTTCAAGAAGTTTGCCTTTCTCGGCGGCAACTTCTTTAGTAACCTTAGTTTTAAGATCTTTGACTTCATTGTCAAACAAATCATTTCTGTACTGAAATTCATCCCGTTCTTTTTGAGCTTCAGCTTTCATCTTTACTCCCTCGCTAAGCTCGAAAGAAATTTTCTTTTCCCGTTCATCAAGGGCTTTGAGAATGGGCTTGTAAAGATATCGTTTCAGCAACCACACAAGAATGAGGAAGTTGATTATCTGAGCTATGACTGTAAAGGTATCAATGAGCATTTATCAGCCTCCGCCAGCCTTTCCAATGAAGTGGTTCCAGAAAGGGTTGGCAAAAATCAGAATCATTGATATGACGAAACAGTATATCGCCGTGGACTCTATCATCGCCAGACCTACAAAGAGCGTCCTTGTGACAGTAGCGGAAGAATCAGGCTGTTGCGCGATTGATCTCAATGCTGAAGCAATCGCTATTCCTTCGCTTATCGCCGGTGTAACGCATCCGATACATGTTGTAATCCCTGAAATTACGATTGAGGCAACTGCTATAATTGTACTGCTATCCATAATACGGTCTCCTTTTTTGTGTTTATTATTCTCCATCGACCATGGTGGCGGCCGTTATAAAAACTGCAGCAAGAACGCTGAAAATATAGGCTTGAACTGATCCAATCAGCAAGCCAAGTAATGTCATGAATATCGGGAAGAAAAACGGCGTAATAGTTATCAGAATCGCCAGAATCATTACACCGCTCATCATGTTGCCAAATAGACGCACTGCCAGAGCAAGCGAGCGCGTAAATTCGCTTATGATGTGAAATGGAAGCATTATTATTGTCGGTTTCAGATAAGACTTTAGATAAGATGGCAAACCTTGTTTTGCTATTCCGAAAATGGGCACTGACACAAATACGCATATTGCCAGCGCCGCCGTAGTTGACAATGAGCCTGTCGGAGGTTCATAAAACGGAATTATAGTACACAAATTTGAAGCGAAAATATAAAGAAAAAGCGTGCCTATAAATCCTATATAAACCTCAGATTTCTTTAACCCTATTCCTTCAATCTGTTTCTTGATATTTGTAACTATTACTTCAAGCAAACTTTGCCACCGTGAAACACGGATAGTTCCGGATAGTTTTCGAGTGATGAGTTTTGCTCCAATAGCCAAAACAGCCATAAGAATCCAAGTATAGAGAATCGTGGCATTAATCTTTATAAAATCATATTGCCAGAAAATAATTTCATCAGGGCTTATGTGCATTGTCCGCCTCGTTGCTATTATTATTGCTCTTTTCAGACTCTGGTTTTGTAAACCGTGTAACAATAAACTTGGCTGCAATAAACCCTGTCAAACACCCCAAAATCCTTTTCCAGCTTCCCTGTGATACATAATAAAACCCAACCAGAACAACGCATATTCTGATTATCAGGCTCGATAACATCAATAAAGCCGGGTGTTTGGAGGTTATGCTTGTCTTTATTGTCCACCATAAACCGCCAAAAAAGAACAGCCCCAGAATAAGACCGCAGATGGCTGACAAAATTATAAACGCTACTTCATTCATCTTACTTCTTGTTTCCCTTCTTAATTTCTTTTTCTTCTCTGGATATCCAATGCCATGCCCAGACGCATCCTATGACCAAACCAGCCACCAGTAAAGCCAGAGTCCATGAATGCTTTATGGGATAATTCTTGTCTAGCCACATCCCCAGAAGCGCACCTGCTACTGTAGGCGCGGCTACTGACCAACCAACCAAACCGAACAAAGCCAACCCCGACCATGCGTTTTTTCCTGGATTATTCTTTGTTCGAAGTTTTAAATCCTCTTTTCTTCCAACTTCCTCGCTCAGTAAAGTTTTTTGATTTTGGTTTTCTTCTTTTTTATCACTTTTCATGGCGAAACTCCATAAATTTTCTGGCAAAGGCGCTCTCGAGTTTTGCCAATGACACCCGAGTGCTCTTTTCAGATTCAGTCAGGTTTTTAAACTCTTTTTCAATCGTCTCTCTAAGTTTGCCGAGGTCCACTCCGCCGATGGCATTACGAACTGAAATAAAAACTTCCGCTCCTGCTTTGACGATCACTCCTTCATCCACAGCTACGAATATCTCTTCGCCATTTTTTGTTTCGTATGTCAACAACCCAGGAACGAGTTTGCTTGCGCAATCCAACCTATGCGGAAGAATCCCCATGCAACCATCGGCAGTTTCAACAACTATGCGCTTAACTTCTTTCACATCGGCAAAGATTCTGTATGGCAAAATTATTTTTAGATTTATGAATTCTGTTTCCATATTACACCTTCGCCTCATCTATTGTTCCTATCATATAAAGAGCGCTTTCGGGATAATCCTTGAATTCATCATTGAGTATCCTTTCGCATCCATCCAAGGCATCTTTCAAAGAGACAAACTTCCCTTTTATTCCGCTGAAATGTTCTGTGGTATAAAATGGTTGGGTCAGAAATCGTTCCAGCAGTCTTGCGCGATGAACTACATTGCGGTCATCTGTAGAGAGCTGTTCAAGTCCAAGCATGGCGATAATGTCTTTAAGCTCTTCGTAGTGGGCAAGAGTCCTTCGTATTTCATGAGAAAGGCGATAATGCCGCTCGCCAATAATTGCCTCGCTTGTCATTATTGAACTTGATTTCAGCGGATCAACAGCTGGCATGAATCCTTCGGAAGCGCGTTTGCGCGAAAGAACAATTGAAGCAGAAAGGTGAGAGAATGTATGAACTGCAGCGGGATCAGTAAAGTCATCAGCAGGTACATAAACAGCCTGAATAGATGTTATTGCTCCTGTGTCCGTAGAGGCTATGCGTTCTTCAAGTTGCGACAACTCCGTCCCCATTGTGGGTTGATAGCCAAGTCTTGACGGCATCTGCCCCATTAGCCCTGACACTTCTGAACCTGCCTGGATAAAACGGAAAATATTATCTATAAGAAGGAGCACATCGCGTTTCTCGTCATCCCTGAAATATTCAGCCATGGTAAGAGCGGCATGACCAACTCTAAAACGGCTTCCCGGAGGTTCGTTCATCTGTCCGAAGACCATTGCCATATTCTTGAGAACGCCTGCCTTTTTCATGTCTCGGTAAAGTTCTTCTCCTTCTCTGCACCGCTCGCCAATCCCGCAGAAAATGCTCACTCCATTATGATGGCCGATCATGTTATGTATCATCTCGGTCAGGAGAACAGTTTTTCCTACGCCGGCTCCGCCGAACAACCCAGCCTTCCCACCCCTTTCCAAAGGCATTAGAACATCAATAATTTTAATGCCGGTTTCAAAAAGTTCAGACTTTACAGATCTTCGGGAGAGAGGAGGAGGATTCTTATGGATTGAGCGCCGCTCAAGATTTTCAATTGGTTCAAGTCCGTCAATAGTATTGCCGAATACATCAAACATCCGTGAGAGGATTTTATCTCCGACTGGTACCGTGAGAGTAGTGCCACTTGGTTCTACGCTCATATTTCGACCTAATCCACGAGTAGGAGTCAAAGCCATTCCACGAACTTTATGTGTATCAAGTTGAGATAAAACTTCAATCGCAACTTGTTTTTTATCTCCGGCATAAAGCAAGGAATGTATCGGCGGCAGATTATTCTCGAATCTTACATCGACAATATTGCCGTGAACAGCTACTATCACGCCTGTATCTGATTGACTGACACTATTTCTCAAGGGTTTATCCTCAGGATAGATTAGTCTCCATAACTACATTTATGAATTATAGTGATATTCAGCTTTATCTTACAAGACCCAAGAGCGTTTTTAAAAGTTGATTAGTCGCGCGAGGGTGCTTGTTTCTGATTTAGTCGGTTTTATTTTTCTGCCAATTTCTTTTCGGTATGGGCAATATAGTTCTTTTCAGAAACGACTGATTTGCCAAGTTCTTTTTCCAATTCCTTTCTGGCGATACCAGCTATTCTTCCACCACGAGAAGCGTCATTCTTCAATTTGGGTACACCAACAGAATTCTCTGTGCGATGGATTTCAGTTGTTGATCTTTCTCCAAGCATGGTAAAAATCAACTCAAAGTCATCCATGTGATCCGGCAGGTTTTCTCGTTTTAAACCTTTGAGGTTTTTGTATTGGGAAGGAGTTATTCCGAAAGTAGCTTGGGAAATTTCAGCAGTGAGTATTTCATAATCTTTCTGTTCCTGAGCGCCTCTCTTGAGCCATTCATCCGTTAACTCTTCACGAATAGCGATTCCGCGCATTCTTTTTTCTATCCAGTCGTCAGAATAACCCTTGAGTTTATACAGTATTCTCGTTCTCTTCGTTGCCAATTCAGGATTTTCTATCTCCTGCACTCGTTCATATCCTACTTTTGCAAGCCAGCGCTTGAAAGGTTCTGCTTTTGGAGATGGAATAGATTGGATGAGGCGGAATATGCCTTCTGTATTCCAACAAAACATTTTTTGTTTACCGCCGGATGTTTCTATTTCAAGCATAAGGGGTGGTACAAATTGTACCTCTCCTTGCTGTGTCAGTTTTGCAAGCTCAAGATCTCTTAGCTTCATTCGTTTAAAGTATTGAGCTGGATCAGCAGACTGTGTTAAAGCCCCAATGACATCGTTAATCACAAACCACCATTCATCCTGATGGAGAGTTTTTCTGATTTTGTTCCCTTTAAATAAGGCTATTTTAGTTGCTTCCATGTAATCATCCCTTAGATATTATCAATGAAAATTCCCATAGTTGCTGAGTATAGCGGAAAAATAAGTCATTTGTAGGGAAGGCTGAAATAAAGCTAATTTAGAAGATACTCGATGTCCTTGTCGGAAAGGCGGCTGAATGAGGATGAACTTTCTACGATGCCGTTGAAGAGGTTTTGTTTGCGTTTCTGGAGTTCCAGAATCTTTTCTTCAATGGAATCTTTAACCACGAGTTTGATTGTCGTGATGGGGTTTTTCTGGCCTATCCTGTGAGTTCTGTCTGTTGCCTGAGCTTCGACTGAAGGATTCCACCATGGATCGTAGATTATAACCGTATCGGCTCCTGTCAGATTTAGACCAACTCCACCTGCTTTTAAACTCAACAAGAACAGATCAATATGCTTATTTTTATTGAAGTGATTAACTCTCTCCATTCTGTCTTTTGTATTTCCGTCCAAGTACTCAAAAGGAATTTTCTGCTCTTTACACCAGTTCTTTATAATGCTTAGAAGTGAAGTGAACTGACTGAAGACAAGCGTCCGGTGTTCGCTATCTATAATCTCCCAGATAAGTTCGTGAAGAAGTTCAGTTTTGGCTGATTCGATATTTCCCTGATTAGTGAAGTCAGGCAAGAGTTTTGGGTGGCAGCAAAGTTGTCTAAGCCTAAGGAGTGAGCTTAAGACATTGAAGCGAGTTGACTTGCCTTGCAGGAATGAGTCGCATTCGAGCCTGCCCTTGTAGAGAATGTCATTATAAACTTTTCTCTGTCCTTCGCTCATTTCGCAGTAGAGGATTTGTTCCGTTTTTTCCGGAAGCTGTTCGACATCTATCTTTTTTCTCCTAAGGATAAACGGCTGGATTCTGGCAGAAAGTTCATTCTGCTTTTCTCTGTCATTTTCTATCTTGAAATAGTGATGCCTGAAGGCTTCTTTTGAGCCAAGAGTTCCGCTATTTAAGAAGTCAAAGATAGACCAGATGTCTTCAGGGCTGTTCTCAAGAGGCGTTCCGGTCAGTACCAGTTTATGCCTGGCATTTATTTGTTTGCAGACTCTGGCATTGAGCGTGTCTGAATTTTTGATGTGCTGAGCCTCATCAAGCACAAGAAGTTCAAATTCAATATCTTTGTACAGTTCAATGTCTCTTTTTATAACAGCGTAAGAGGTAATGACTATCGTGTACTTGGAAAGTACACTAATCAACTGTTCTCTGTCACCGCCGCCGACCAGGAGCATTTTTAATGATGGTGTAAACTTCTTCGCTTCGGCTTCCCAATTATGAACAAGGCTTGTCGGACAGACAATAAGTATCGGAGTGGATGCCGGATTTTCATGTATCATTGATTGAATCAGAGCAAGGGTCTGTATCGTTTTTCCTAATCCCATTTCATCTGCCAGGATGGTATTGCAGCTATTCGAAATCATCTTTCTCATCCACTTTACTGCTTCAAGCTGATAATCTCTGAGAGTTCCATTGAAGTTAGCCAGGTTCAATACATCTTTTTTTTCAGCTGGAGCAGATAAAATCGAGACTGAAAGGTTATGCCATTCCTCTGGTACAGCATTTTCGATTTCCTTTGCCAAATCGACCCAGTATATGACGCTATTGATGGCTATGCTTAGTTCATTGCCGTTAATTAAAGCAATTTCATCTGCTTTATCTAAAAAGTCGCCGAGTTTCTGACTTAGCTTAAAGATTCTGCCGTCTTTGATGATAAACGATCTATTTTCTCTGGCTAGCCGGACAAGCTCTTTCCATTTAAAAAGATAAGAAGAAGAAAACAGTCTGAATTTCCCTTTAACCGCATCTCTTTCCTGAGTAACCGAACTTATTGAGATTTCAATCTCATTCAAATCTGAACTTATGAGTTTGGATGCTGAAGGTGTCAAAAGAATATGCCCGCCTTTTAAGGAAAGCAGCGTAATTATGTTGTGTTCAACGAAAAGCCCGATTCCCTCACTATCGGATAAGCAAAAACATGTCTTGCCATGCTCATTTATAGACCTTGTCAGACCGTAAGAGAGAAGTTTATCTATTGCGTTTTGTTCGAACTCCTTATCTCTCTTTACATAGGAATTTCCGACGGCTTCTATTTTGGTATCTGATTCATCGAAAGTAAATTCGCCATACTTAAAAGCCAAAGAGACTGCCAAACCATTTTTTGAACCGGGAAAATAATCCAGATTGTATTGGACCTGGCATTTGTGCTCCAATACCAGAGCCGTTGTTTCTTTTGAGTCTGGAGATATGTCGATATGATTTTTGATAGATTCCAAACTATGCTTTTCAGATAAGATAAAAGCTCTGAGCCAAACTAAATCGCACATGGCATCAATCCACCAATATTCACCTTTTTCGCCCACCCACAAGCCTGATTTTCCAATGACAGTCAGAGGGTTTGAAAGAGGAAGAGTCCTATTGCCGATAAATAGCGCGGCTTTATAAAACCCAGAAGAGTCTCCGCAAGGGATAGCTGTAATTCTTGCTTTTTCATTGTGAATAATGATTTTCTGGTCATTATATGATAAATTTTTAAAGCCGATAAGGCAGTGGAAAAACTCAGCCGCCAAGTCTGATTTAAATGAGAATCCGTTACCGTCAGGCTCTGCATATTGAGTGATAAACCTTATGACCTGTCTGGACTGAGAGTCGAAATCCTGAACTGTAAGGTCATGTGATACGCCGTCATACTCAAATCGTATCTGTCTGAGCTTATTGGAGTTGCCGACATATTCTTTGCCTTTGAATAATATCTTGGCATTGATGAGCCATTTTTCCCATACACTTGAGGCATTTGGGAAGCCAGTTCTGGAGTATAAAAATATTTCAGCCACCGAATTTACAGCGCCCTTCTTAGAAGCAGATTTGGTATCTTTAATCTGGTCTTTTTGGTTTGTGACTGCTGTGAGCCGTTTTGGCTTTGGTTTGTCTGTTTTTAACTCGGATAGCTTATGATATTTCAGATAATGGATAAAACACGCAAGCTCTTCGGTAGATACATCCCCAGTTTGTTTGGAAAGTTTGGACTTAATTATTCTTATGTCAAATGAGTTAAGAAGGCTGGTTTTGGCTGATTTAAATACATAGACTGCATCATCCTCTGAAGATATGCAAAATAAAATGGGGTTTCCTTCAAGGGCTAATTCAGCTTGCTTGATGGCATCTCTGGTAATTGCAGAGCTCAAATTAGTTAACGAAATTGAATCCATATCCAGTGTGTCAGGCTATTTTTTAGTTAAGGAACATAAAGGATAGACTATTAAGAAAACTAATTCAATTGGCATGATGGAAAATACCGCCCATATCCATAAGATATCTATATGAATCAAATGAACACCATATTGTATAAGGTTAATGCTATGTTTGGGAAAATAATTGCTTTGCTTTTAACTCTCTCAGCTCTCACCATCGTTTCAGGATGCAATAATAGCCAACAAAAGGGGACGACAGATGTTATTTACTATTCCGAGAGCGGCGATGAGCTTGAAGTTATCTATCATATTGAAGAGTCCAGTGTCACAGTTATTCAGCCAAATGGTAAACAGATCACGCTTCCTCAGGCAATGGCAGCCTCAGGCATCCGTTATACTAAAGATGAAAAGACTGTCTTCTGGTCAAAAGGTGTTACAGCTCAATTCTATGTCGATGATAAACTCGTCTTCCAAGGCGCTGAAAAAGAATAAATACACTTAACCACTAAGGGCACAAAGGAAACACAGAGAAAAACTTTGTGTTCCTTTGCGGTTAAACAATTATGAATATAAATGAGTTAAATGGCAAATATATCCATTTCATCGGATGTGGCGGCATCGGGATGCTAGGTTTAGCGCTGATGGTTCACGAAAAAGGAGCCATTATTACAGGCTCTGATATTGATGGGGGAAGAAATACATCAGTTCTGGAATCGCTAGGAATTAAGGTATTCATCGGCGAACATACCGCATCAAATCTTCCTCTCGATGTCAAGAACTGCATAGTCGTTTATTCCTCTGCGGTCAGATCAGACAATCCGGAACTTTCCAAAGCAAGAAGCGATTTGATTCCATGTTTCAAACGAGGCGTATTCCTAGGAATGTTATCAGAATCCTTTGCAACAGTCATATCCGTTGCAGGTTCTCACGGCAAAACAACTGTCACTTCCATGATAAGCCATGTCCTTATCAAAGCAGGTCTGAATCCTGGATTCTACATAGGAGGTTTTCCTCATGGATGGGATAAAAATGCATCATGCGGAAATGGACAAATACTCATCACTGAAGCAGATGAAAGTGACCTTTCTATCAATGATTTGCATCCAACTATAGGCATTGTGCTGAATCTCGATAATGATCATGCCTGGAATGTAGGAGGTTTGGATAAACTCTTAGGCGGATTTAGAAAATACGCATCCGATTCGAGGTTCTTTCTAAATGGTTCAGACCACTTTTCGCCGGGTTTTCTAGATAGCTTAAAAACAAATGGCGTAAACTTTCTTCCAAGGGAAATCATTAAAGATTTAAATCCCAATCTCACTCAGTCGCAGAGAGATAATATTCTGACAGTCGTAACAGCAGCCAAATTCTGCGGCGTCGAACCTGATTTTACTCTTTTGGCACTAAAGGATTTCCCGGGTGTTGAGAGACGAATGAGCAAAATCTATGATTCTGAAAATCTTACAGTTATTGAAGACTACGCCCACCATCCTGCAGAAATAAATGCTGTTCTTGCCATAGCAAGAAAGGATTATCCTGATTACAAACTTGTTACTGTCTTTCAACCCCACAGAGAAAAGCGCCTCCAATACTGTTTCGACGGGTTTGCAAGCGAACTTAAAAAGGCTGACTTCGTTTTTGTCCTTCCTGTCTATGGCGCATGGGAAAATATCGGAAAAAGACTCGATATAGAATTAACAGATGCAATCGGTAAAGATAAAAGCTCAAATATAAGTTCAAAATGGTCTGAATCAGCTGAAATAATAGCATCCTCAACAGGATCAGATAAAACTCTGATTATGCTTCTTGGAGCTGGAGATATAAATAGCATCATCAAGCCTCTTCTGGAGCAGTTAAGAAATGTTTAGACTCCACTTTGCAGTTTTAATGTTCGGCATTACAGGGCTCTTTGGCAAGTTCGTTACACTTTCATCAACAATGATTACTTTCGGACGCTGTTTTTTCGCCGTTATTTTTCTCTTTTTCTGCATGAAAGCGATGAAGGAAAGCTTCCTTTTTGATAATAAAAAAGACTTTCTGACAGTTCTATTTACCGGCGTAATCATCGGGTTGGTCTGGTTTTTCTTCTTCCAGTCAATAAAAGTTTCAACTGTCTCTGTAGGATTGATAACTTACGCGACAGTGGCAATTTTCACGACTTTTATAGAACCATTATATTTTCATAAGAAAATAAGGAAGACCGATATAATCCTTGCCGTCGTGGCTTTCCTTGGAGTATGCCTCGTGGTTCCTGACTTTGACTTATCCGACAACATTACTCAGGGAGTAGCGCTGGGATTGGGAGCTGCATTCTTTTCTGCGATTTTCTGCGTGATAACCAAAAGTCTTATAGCCCGATACTCAAGCGTGAAGCTGACTTTCTATCAATATGGCACTGTCGCAATACTGGGACTTCCCTTCTTTGCATATCAGCAACCTGATATTGACGCAAAAAACCTCATCTTGATAATCATCCTAGGGATAGTTTTCACAGGTTTTGCCAACACGCTTTTCATAAGCTCATTCAAAAAAGTTTCAGCTACAAAAGCAATGATTATACTCACTCTTGAACCTATCTATGGCGTAATACTTGCAATCTTTCTTCTTGGCGAAAAACCGACACTCAAAACCCTTATAGGTGGAGTCATCATAATGCTATGCGCATTTTATGCCACAATCGAACCCCAGCTCATTGCCAAACTAAACCAGAAATAATACAATATTAGTTTGACCTCAATATTAAGTATTTAGAGAAACCAAATGAAAGACATTTTGAAATTTTGTGAATTCACGAGTGATATGGAATTTTCAGGGATGCTGGGCGAACTCTTCGGAGCATTGCCCTATCCAAGCTGTATAAATGATGATTATGAAACAAAGACCACGGCGTACAGAGCCTACTACGAGACAGATGAAGAAGGCCAGGAATTATACAGTACATTAACTGAAAATATCTCTGAATGGCGAAACCTCGGTATCGAATGCAGCGACCCTGAATTCGCTTCAATAAAGAATGAAGACTGGACCGAAGTCTGGAAGAAACACTTCAAAATACAGCACATCACAGATAATGTAGTTATCAAGGCCAGTTGGCTTGACTACCAAAGAGTAGGCGACGAGAAAATCATTGAGATTGACCCTGGAATGAGCTTCGGAACAGGAAGCCATGAAACGACTCAGTTCTGCCTTAAGACAATCGAAAAACTGTCCAATTTAGGATACATGAGTTTTCTTGATGCCGGATGCGGTTCTGGAATATTGACCATCGCGGCGGCGATGTTTGGGTTTACACCCGTTTATGCTTTTGACTATGACTCGGAGTCTGTCGAATCAACAAAGGACAATCTTAAGAGAAACAAGATAAAGCAAAAAATATCTCTTCAGGAAGCAGATATAGCTGCTTATGAGCCTGGCATAAAGTTTGATGTGGTCATGGCTAACATTATCTCGGGAATACTTCTTGCCAACAAAGAAAGGCTTATGTCGTGGGTTAATCCCGGCGGATGCCTTGTTCTTGCCGGAATTCTTAAAGCCGAATACGATAATATCAGAGAAGCTTTTTCCTCAGAAGGCTTTATTGAAATATATTCAAACACTGAAAAAGAGTGGACAGGCGGAGTATTTCACAGAGGTGCTGATGAATTATTAACAGCTTCACTTAATAATTCATAGAAAATATTCATTAGGAGTCAGTCTTTAAATTTATATAAAGTTTATTGCTTAGCATTTAGAGGGGGGGACAAATGAAAGTTTTCAGGGGAACAATACTACATTTTCTGGATAATCCTGAAGGCAACTACGAATCATCTTATGAATATATCAAAGACGGGTTGCTAGTCCTGGATTCAACCGGAAAGATAAAGGAAGTCGGAGAGTTTGAAAAACTAAAGAACCATTTTTCGGCCGAAAATCTGGAGTATGTAAACTATTCACAGTACATGATAATACCGGGTTTCATCGACTCACATATTCACTTTCCTCAGCTTGAAATGATTGCTTCCTACAGCGGCGGACAACTCCTTGAGTGGCTGGAAAGATGCGTTTTTGCTACTGAAAATAAATACAAAGACTTTGCTTACTCGAAATCAAAAGCTGAATTTTTCCTCAGAACCCTTATAAAAAACGGCACGACATCTGCTCTGGCTTTCACTAGTGTACATAAAGCCTCGACAGAAGCATTTTTCGAATGCGCTGAAAAACTCGATATGCTAATGATCAGCGGAAAAGTGCTTATGGACAGAAATGCTCCTGAATATCTTCTTGATACGCCTGAGAAAGCCTATGAAGAGAGCAAAGAGCTCATAGAAAAATGGCATAATAGAGGCAGACTAAAATATGCGCTGACGCCAAGATTTGCGCCTACTTCGACTGAAGCACAATTGGAAGTTGTTTCATCTCTCAAGAAGCAATTTGCTGACATTTATTTACAGACGCATCTGTCAGAGAACAAAAACGAAGTTAAGTGGGTAAAAGAATTATTCCCCTGGAGCAAAGATTATTGTGATGTTTATGAAAAATTCGAGCTTCTCGGAAAGAGAAGCGTATTTGCTCACTGCGCTCAACTCAATGACAGAGAGTTTAATGCAATCAAAGAATCTGATTCGGTAATATCGTGGTGTCCGAGCTCTAACTTTTTCCTCGGAAGCGGAGTATTCAATATAAACAAAGCTAAAGAACTTGCAGTCCGTCTCTCATTAGGCTCCGATGTTGGCGGTGGAAACCATATTTTTATGCTTCAGGTAATGGATGAAGCTTATAAGGTCGGAGCAATACAAAACTATAATGTTCGCCCCTTAGCTACATTCTACCAATCCACGCTAGGTAATGCAAAAGCCCTGAGTATTGATGACAAAGTGGGTAATTTTGCCTCCGGCAAGGACGCAGATTTTTTAGTTATTAATCCTTATGCTACGCCATTTTTAAAGGAAAGACTCGAAACAGCTGACACTCTTGAGAAAAAACTCTTCTGCATCCAGATGCTTGCCGACAAAAGGATTATTAAAGCAGTTTACATTAATGGGAAAAAACGCTTTGAAAATAATTCAACTACTGATGAAAGATACTACTGACCGCGGTGTCCCAGTATAAAAACAGCAAATAACCAACGCCAAACACGGAACTTCAATTTCTTAAATCTAAAATCATAAATTCAACCACGGGCAAGATTCCCGTGCTACGCTAATCGCGGAAAGTCGGGAGGCCGGCATTTCGGGACGGTCGAAGCGGTGTCCCGTCAGGGCGGATTAACTGAACAGTCGTAAATATCAGTAAGTTTGTCTTGTCTGGAGCGTCAATTTGAGACTGAAAGAGCCTGCCAACCAATGGGATATCGCTCAAAATTGGAACATTATCATTTATGCTTTGCGTTGTATCTTGATAAACTCCCCCAAGAACAACTGTTTCATTATCATAAGTCCTAACTTGTGTTTGAACTACTCTTGCGCTGATTTCGGGCATTTTTATGGGTTGATCCGTAATAACTTGAGTATCAGCTCCTCCAGATGATGCATAGCTGTATTCGGTCCAACCGACGAGATCTAAAACTTGAGGTTCAAGAACCATGTCTATAGTGTAATTGTCAGAACTTACCTGAGGCGTAACATCCAACCGTATGCCAAGCGGCGTAGGAGTGGTCGCACTTACTGTCGGGGTAGCTGGAATTGTCGTTGTTACTGTACTTGATTGTGAGGTTACGGATTGTACTTGCGTTTGTGTTATTGTTGGGGCTGTCCAACTTGTAGGAAAAAACCTGTCTGTCGTGAGTCTTATTGTGGCCTTTTGCCCGCTTAGAGTTGTAACTCTAGGAGCAGAAAGTATTTCTGCTTTTTCATTTTGATTTAAAGCATGCATTGTCCCACCTAAGTCAATGCCATTACTACTATAAAGAAAACCAAATTCCTTGTCGGGTATTTTTTCACCTATAGGGTTGCCTTTTGTATCATCTGCAAATCTGTCAATAGTGTTATTTGGGACACCTCCATTTGATTTTTTCCAACTCGGATTATTGGAGTCAGATCTGCTAAACTGCCAATCAAAGCCAAGTTCTTCAAAGTCTTTCTGCCTCATTTCAACAAATTTTGCCGCAATTGAGACCTGAGGAAGCGTGTCTTCCAAAGCATCAAGAACAGTTTTAACATTGTTAATTTCAGCAGGCGTATTTCTGATTATCAGACGGCTGATTTTTGGGTCATAAACACAAGTGGTGCCTTCAGGGAACTGTACACCGCGTTCTATGAAATATTGCTTCATGTCAGCTTCTTTATTGTCGGGAAGCATATCCAGAAAAACTTCCTTTTCAACAGGGAGGACTTCTGTATCTAAATTGCTTTCCTGCACATTGGGAGAATGTATCTCAACAGCATATTTATTGATCTTGTAATTCAAACCTGAAGCTTTGCAAATATAGTATATTGCTTTTCCCAAAGAGACATTTTCAACTACTAAAGTCACCTGATATTGATTTGCTATATTAGGTTCTTCTTTGTTAGCTGAGCCTTCATTCCACCCCTCTGCATTAGCTTCCCTCTGGGTCGGCTGCGCTCCCTGCGGCGCGGCATTAGCGACGGCCGGGGCTGGAGGCGTAAGAGATTCTAGCCTTAAAAAGAAGTTAACGCCTTTGCCTGTAGGGTCCTCTTTCTGGCTTTCGCTCTTTAAAAAAGCTATAGCCGTATCAATTGGAACACCCTCAAATGAAATATTTTTAATTACTATTGAATTAAGTTTTTCCTGTATGGCGCTGACTGAATCTTTTCTTCCCGAAGTATCTGATTCGATAAGGTCCACTCTTTCGCCGCTAAGGGTTCTAGACATTATAGGGGAAAGTTTCTCCCATTCAATTTCAGCGGCTCTTTCGGTGGCTGTTACCTGAGTTTTGTAGTCGCCTGCAGCTGTTATCTTAATATTTATCTGTTTTATGTATTCAATGGCATTTGTGTTATACGGGTCTATAAGCAGAAGTTCCTGAAATTTATCTTTTGCCTGATTATACATTTTTTTATTAAACAGAGTTTTTCCTTGTTCGTAGAGTACATCTACGCTATAGAGTTTTTCCTTATTGTCAGGAAGAAGTTTTACCGTAGAACTGGACTGCTGGTAATCCATTACTTTTTTATTTTCACTGTAGTAAGCAATGAGTCTGTCGGCAAGCTCACTGCATTGCGGGTTCATCTCTTTGGCTTCTTTGCAAAGTTCGATGGATTTTTCAATTTGAGCCGGGTCTGAATTTTCTTTTGCTTCATTTAGAAGTTCCTGTGACCAGGCGGTATAAACATTGGAGAGAGATTGAGTAATATTAGATATTTTCTTCTGAGCATCTGAAGTGCTGGAGCCAGGAGATTTTGAGATGATTGAGATCGCTTGCAGATACGAATCTTTAGCTTGAGCATAATTTCTATCAAGATAAGCCTTGTTTCCCTGGCTGAGAAGTTCATCGGCGTCAATTGCCTTAGCCTGGTTTATTACTTCAGTTTGGGTATTTAATGCAGCGATATCCTGTTCTGGCGTGGTTGCAGAGGAAAAACACAAGAGGCCCGAAAAAAGGCTTACAAATATTGCTAAAATTTTAAACTTCATATTTAATGACTTTCCTGTTTTTAAACGGCGCCCTCGGAGAGACCGCCCTACCTAATCTTAACTCAAAACCCAAAACTTAACACTCAAAACTTTCCCAACAAAGAGCAGTCACGACGGAGCGTGACCCTCCACGGCAGTTTCAGAGAAAATGCCACTACCTGCCGAAATCAAAGAACGAATTGGTCTGTTTCCTAAACGGAGTACCGTCTGGATTAACCAGTCTCGCGCTTACAAATATAATTAGATTTTTTCTCTCTACATCCTGATACTTTGAACGGAAGAGTCTGCCAAACAATGGTACATCAGATAGAAATGGCATCGAATCGTCCACATAAATGGCATCTTCTCTGATTGTTCCGCCTAGGACGATAGTTTCGCCATCATAAATTTTAACTTTAGTTACAACATCTCTATGAGATATTTGAGCCATTTTAACAGGGGAATCAATAGTTGTGGGAGTATCTACCCCTTGAGTTGTTTGAGTAATTTGATAAGAGTAATTATCCCATCCTACAAAATCTATTACTTGAGGTTTGAGGTCAAGAAGTATCGTGTGGTTATTCGGGCTGACTGTTGGAGTGGCCCACATCATAATGCCCAAATCGGTTGGGTCTCCAAATGTCGGACCTGAGAAAGTGATTGTCGAATTAACATCTCCTGTCGGGACTGTAGGTTGAGTCCAATCAGTAGGGTAATATACTTTTTTAACCATTTCTATAAAAGCAGCTGATCCGCTCTTAGTTATGACTTTTGGAGAAGATAGAACTTCTACAGTTTTGCTTTGGTCTATCGCATACATCCAGAAGTTGAGATTAAATTGTTTGTTGTCGCTGTTTACGGCAAAATCGTTTATCAAAGCGTATTGATTGTCAGTATTGGGATCTGTAAAGTGGTTGATTATAGGATCATTCCCTTGTACCCCTCCACCTTGATCATAAGGGTTAATCCCTGTTTTTGCCCCTTGATAATTAAGCCTCCACTTAAAAGCTATTTCTTCCAGCTCAGTCTGAGTAATTTCCACAAATTTAGCTTCGATTAGCACCAGCGGAATATCTACATCAATTTCCTTGATCAAACTTTCAGCAATTCTCATGTTTTCAGGGGAGTTAGTTATTACAAGCATGCTTGTTTTGCTGTCCCAGGCGATATTTGAGCCTGGAGGAAATGGAAGGCCTCGTTGAAGGAAATAGGCTTGTAAGTTTGCAGATGTCACCTTTGCCTCTAATATTTTGGATGTGTTTAGCATGCTGGTGGCGTCAAAGGATTTTTTAACGCTCAAATCTACATCATCTACGGACAAGTTTGATACAATTGAGTTAATAAGGCCTGATCTGATTGGAAAAAACTGAGTTGTCATCTTGTCAATAGAGTCGTCGCCGATGACAACAGCATCTTCTTCTATTCTGTATTTAAGCCCTGAATACAAACAGACATATCGGATAATTTCACCTATCGGCACATCGTCAAGCTGGATAGTAACGCTCTTTGGCTGTACTTGAGTATTGGAAAGTCTTAAAATTATATTTATACCTTTACCTTCTTTTTCATCTGCTATTTTGCTTTCTCTGCTTAAATATGTTATTACCGATGAAATAGAAGCGTCTTCAAAGTCAATCTTGGGAATAATCAAAGTGTTGAGCCTTTCTTTCATATTATTCATATTTTCAGACTGAGCTTCTATAACTTTAAGAACTTCATCGCTAGTGATGTTTGGCGGAACCGCCTCATTATTCAGCCACTGTGCTTGAGCAATAGCCTCATATTGTTTTGCCTGAGCCCGCGCTTTGCCTGTATCAAGAATCTGTGTATAAAGAGTTTGAAGCATAGTCATTGCTTTGTAATTATACGGATCCAGAACCAAAGCTTTTTCCAGACAATCTTTAGCCTTGTCATATTCTTTGTTCTTCATGAAAACCTGTGCGTCTGTGATGTATGTATCCAAATCCATTACGCGGTACTTGTAGTTTGGCATAGAACCATTCAGATTGGTTTCTTGCGTGAATTTCTGGTTGTCTTTGGCGTAGGTGGAGTTTTGGATAAACCCTTGCTGAATAGTCGTAGTTGGGTTGCTGGTAGTTTTGGGCTCAAACATTTCAAATGGTACTTTTCCATTTTCGGATGCTTGCTTAAGATTGATTTTCTTGATAATCGCGATGGATTCTTCGGAGAGTTTTATTGATTTATCGTATTCTTTATTGAGGAAAGCATTGGCGGCCTGATCTTCGAGGTAGTCGGCCCATTTCTTATAGAAAAGATTTTTTTTACTCTGAAGAATTGATCTTTTTATCTGCATCTGGCGGTCATCGCTGAGAGAGTCGTAGAGTTTTGATATTTTGGCATACTCTTTTTCGGCATCCTGGAACTTTGCGGCAGCAACGAAAGATTGAATATTCTGCTCCATCTGTTCAACTTCTTTATCAATTTGCTGTCTTTGAAGTTCAACTTCGGTGGAGATAGCAGAATCTGACTCTGTGTCGCTCGAAGTTTCAGCTAAAATACTAAACGAACCAAGCAAAAGGAAAGCGCCAACAAGCATAAGCGCATAAATCTTTCGCGATTTAATAAAATTCCTATTTATTTTTTGTGTCATCGGTAGCTGATTTTTCCTTTATTATTCCTTTTATTGAGGCTATAGGCCTCATATAATCAGTAGAATTTCTAACAGTATAGTTTTTTTCGTCTCTTTGGAATACCAGAGATTCTTTTGAAGCTGTTTCTGAAATGATAACATCTTTTAGCTCATATTCCTCAATGCCTATGAAACTATTTCCCAACGAGATGGAAGCATTGTGTCTGACTTTGTATTCTTCTCCCGTATAAATATCCTTTACTGTTACGAGATTGTCTTTCTCATAAATATATTTATTGACTTGCGCCTGAAGTTTTTCTCCCTTGCTTGTCTGTAATATTATTGCAGAATCGTCATACTCAATCATCGCGCCCAGATTGGGGTCAAGTTTCTCGTAGGTATGCTCTACAATGTCTGTAATTTTATAGGATATATTCGGCAATTCAACAGTCGCGCCAATTTTAAGGAATTGTGTGCTGGGCGTAATATTGGGATCATCAAAGTTTACCTGAATATTCCATTTTGTTTTGTCCTTCCCTGATTTAACTATATTCTTTATCAGAAAAGGCACTTTAGCCTTGGATATGCCTAAAAGAACAAGTCTTTTGACTAAAGGCGGATGAATTTTAGGATTGTCTATGCCCTCAGGATTATATAAATATTCTTGAAGATTTGTGAAAGAGTCATTGTCCAGATCGTAATTGGCATCGGCCGGGTTTGCAGGATTAAATCCGTACTTCTTCTCAATAAGATCAGGGATGCCGTCACCATCGCTATCCTGTGTTTTTTCCACTGATCCTGCATCAGGAACTATGAGTTTGTCTTTTGTAATTGGGCAAAAACCAAGTTTGTAATATTCATAGGGAATGAGTTTGCCGTCTGCTTTCGGAGCATTGGAGCGAGATATCTTGAAAGGCCTCATGAAATCTGTGTAAGTAACGATATAAAATTCATCTTTTGTGTCTAATTCTCTCTTTTCAGAAGGCATCCACAAGATGCTGCTGGAAAGAGTCGCATTGAAATCGTAAAATGCAGGCTTCAGGTTTTTGTATGGTATTTTATTTACGATGACTGTTACCCCGTTAGCTCTGGCTTCCTCAGATTTATAGAAGAGATCTACCAGCCAAATCAAAGAGAGAATGAATAATGCCAGAATAAACCCCAGCGTCATCTTTTCCCAATTTTTCTTAACAAAGGTAAATTTCATATAATGTGTATTAGAGAATCTTCTTTTTAAAAATTACATAATTAACGACTATAGACGCTTTGACTATATCTGAAGTCCCAAGAAGTATTTTTATCTGTGAAGCAGGATTACTGATCTGAGCTTTTGGGTTATATGGAGGCAGATTATTCACATTGTCTTCCAGGACTGATACGCTGAATGCCTCAACTACATAAACCCTGTTTTCCTTGTAGGCTTCCTGAAGGTTGTCCAGAAAAGTCCTAAGTGACTCCATAGATGTAATGACATCTATCTTATACTCAAATATGAGAAAATTAGAGTCTTCAAAACCCTTGATGCCATTCATTTTATTGTAGGATTCTATTGATTCGATATTAGATTTAGCCACTCTCTGGAAAAAGTCTTCCAGGAATCTGCAGTAATTTATTATGTAGGGGATTTCATCGTCACTGGGTACTGATGCGAACTCAGTAAAAAGAGTGAGTTTGCCGCCCTGAACAGCCACATTGTTTGTCGTTAAGATGCGGTTGAGCCCTGACTCGATATCTGAAGCTATGTTCTTGCATCTAATTCTGGAGAAGTCCAGTGATATTCCTAGAGACGCAAGTATGTAGTCGTCAATAGTATCCTTATTCAAAGGTTCGAGTGTCATTTTCTGAAATTCGATAAGGAAAGCGTTTCTGGCAAGGTCGAATTCTTCAGGCGTGTATTTTTTGTATTTACGAAAATTATTGAAAATATCTCCAACTGAAAGTTCCTGTTTCGTCTTCTTTTCTTCTTCTATGTAAACCTTCCATGAGTTTATGAAATCATAGACGAGTTCTTCATCTGTCATGCTTTTGAGAACTTCAAGTCTGGTCTTTATATCATTCTGCCTCTGCAGTGTGGCGCTGCTTCCTTCTTTCTCGAGTTCATCAAGCTTAGTCTCAAGCATTTCTAGATCTTCTTTCTTGAGAGATTTCATAAAAGCCAGTAGAGGTTTAGCATAAACATAGCCGAAGACATCTTCAAGTTTGTATGTATTAAGTTTAAGAGTCCTAATATCTTTAGTGATGAGTTCTATATTTTTTTCTGAAGGATAAGGACTAGTCGAATTGAGAACACTGATTTTTTCCTTAAGTTCCTCTAGTCTAAGGTCAGAATCCAAACGAGCTGAATTCTCGTCATAAATCATATAAATCAATATCATAGAAATAAGCAGTAAAGGCCCGATTATGGAACTCATTATCGGGTTTCTTTTAAAGAAGTCTAGTTTGAATTTGAGTTTGAGCTTCATCTTCCCTGTATTGGGTTTCTTAGTTTTATAATCATATCAAATGAACTTATGTTGTCCGAATCCTTGATAGGCGGCTTGTAGTCAATAATTACGATTTCTTCAGTCTTGTCAGTGAAACACGGAAGTTTAAGAAGGTTTTCTTTGAATTTTTCGGGCTCAGTAGTTTTCAGACTCTTGAAGAGCACCAGCGTGTGGGCCTTTACTCTTATCCAGCCAATGGATTTTGCGCCTGCTTCAGCTGTTACTACAGCCTGAGGATATCTGGTTTTTGGTTTGCCGAATATAGATTTTACTCCGGTATCCTGAGGAGTTGCCTTATCGCTGGAAACATTAGGCTGTCCTGAAGGTTCCAGAAGTACGAGCCAGGTGTTGTCAGGCAGAGCTTTTTGAATCGAATCAAGCACTTCAAACCACGCATTTCTGCCATCTAAACCTTTGAAAATAGAGGCATAAACGACTTTTTGAGAATCGAGCTCTTTGGTTAATGCCCGAACAGAGTTTACGCTTTCTTGTATTTTCCTTGTCTGATCAGTGCTTGAGATAATGAGGTCATCAATTAACTTTCTTTGAGTCAGGACGCCCCAGTAAACTAAAGTCAGGCTTAGAACTATGATTGCGGCTATTGCGTAGAAATATGGAGTTTTCTTTTTGAGCAGGTGTTTGCTTTTTATGAAGAGAGGCAGGAGCGATATTTCAATCGGGCACGAGGTAATTGAATTTACCGCAAGACCTATAAGCTCAGGAAACATGTGCCCTACTGCTGTGAGTTCCTCTCTATTGACGCCTTGAGATATTGAAATGAGATTGAAAGGATTGAGATATTCAACAGGCAATTTTAGCTTTTCAGAAAGGAAAGTATCTGTATAATTGATAATAGAACTTCCTCCTGCCAAGTAAATTTTCGAGAATTTGTTGTCAGGGCGCTGAGATTTGTAGATGTTTATCGAACGGTTTATCTCGCCGTGAATTCTGATCATGACATTTCTTATGCTTGAGGCTACTGCAACGCTTTGTTCGTCGCCTTCCTCATGATTGCTTCCCATAGAAACATACCCGATTTTCTTCTTCAATGCTTCAGCATCTTTAAAGGGGATATTGAGATCCTTGCTTATTTGTTGAGAAATCGAGTATCCTCCAAGCGGAATGGCTCTTGCAAAGAATTTGCCTTTATCGATAAATATTATGTTTGTACATTTGCCGCCGATATTTATAAGCGCTGAAGGCTCCGCTTTGTCGATTTCAAGGGCGCACATGCAGTTGTATGTAGAAGTGGGGCTTGTTCCGACAATGACGGTCTCAAATCCTGCTCTTTCAAAAACGGTTACGATACTTAGAATAATATCGCTTTTAATGACAGCATACATCACGCTTAGTTCGCCCTGAACACTGTCTATGCTATTTATAATCTGATAGTCCCAGGTTACTTCTTCGATAGGAAACGGAATATTCTGCTTAGCTTCGTAGTTGACGAGCTGTTGAAGTTTCTGCGTCTTTAGGCTTGTTGAAGCAGGCAGTTTGGCAAACCTTGTGAAAACTTCCTGTCCTGAAATAGACAAATAGAGTTTTTTTGCCCTGATTTTACGAATTTGAAGTATGGAAGAAAAGGCTTTGTTAATTTCTTCGTGCCGGTTATCATCTGTTATTTCATTTAAGTATTCAACACAGGCAAAATTAATAAGCTCAAGCTTGTTATTCTTCTGCAGGAATTCAGCTGCTTTCAGAGTACAAGCGCCTACATCTACTGTAAGAACGAAACTTTCTTTTGCCATTTAATAAGCCTTTTCAAAAAAAGGATGAGGGATTTATCAACACAGGACACATCTTGACTGAGATTATATTGGAATAGAAAAACCTTTCAACAATACGCTGAAAGGTTTTTTTGTACTTTTTATATATTTTTACTTATAACCAGGTTTTAAACTTCCTTATATACCAGACTTTGCAAGCTTGTGTCAGAAGGCAATAGGCAATTGTCATTACTACCAGGTAAGGGAAGTATGTCAATGGGAGAGGTACAAAACCAAGATGGCTTGCAAATGGAGCGTATGGCAACAGGATTCCTATAGCTATTACAATCGCTGTTCCGGCTACTACAGGAAATGATGCTCTGCTTTGGATAAAAGGAATCTTTTCAGTTCTTATCATATGAACAATAAGCGTCTGAGTTATAAGCCCTTCCACAAACCATCCTGAATGAAAAAGCGCCTGCTGGGCATCGCAATTTGCATTAAAGATGTACCACATAATCGCAAATGTAGCTACATCGAATATAGAGCTTATGGGGCCTATGAACAGCATAAATCTTTTTATCGAATTAGGATCCCATGTTCTGGGTTTTGCCATAAACTCTTGATCCATTTTGTCCCATGGGATGGCTATTTGCGAAAAGTCATACAAAAGATTCTGAATAAGCAGCTGGACAGGCATCATCGGCAGGAATGGAAGAACTGCGCTGGCAATAAGTACGCTAAATACATTACCGAAGTTTGAACTGCATGTCATCTGAATGTACTTCGTGATATTACCGAAAGTCCTTCTCCCTTCTCTGACGCCTTCTTCAAGAACCAGCAAACTTTTCTCAAGAAGAATTATATCAGCGGCTTCTTTTGCAAGGTCCGAGCCTGTATCGACAGATATGCCCACATCTGCTTCTCTTAAAGCCAGAGCGTCATTAATGCCGTCGCCCATGAATCCGACCACATGCTTCTGATTCTTGAGATTTCTGACTATTCTTGCTTTATTTGACGGGGAAAGTTTTGCAAAAACGGTGCAATTCTTAGTTTTTTCAGTAAGCTCTTCTTCTGTGAGTTTATCGATTTCAGGGCCGATTATAACTCCTTTGATAGGAAGTCCTACATCTCTGCAGATTTTTCTTGAAACAAGGTCATTATCGCCTGTTAATACCTTGACCTCAATTCCATGCTGCATCAAAAGCGAAAGCGCCTGAGAGGTAGATTCCTTCGGTGGGTCCAGGAAGGCAATATATCCTGAGAAAATCAGGTCTTTTTCATCTTCTACAGAAAACTTATCCTCTTCCCAGTTCGTGATTTGTTTATAAGCAACGACGACGACTCTTAGCCCGTCTTCAGAAAGTTTGTCTTTAAGGTCAGCCAAAGCATTGGCGTATTCATCCGTAATATCCTTGAGTTCGCCGCTTCTGAGTTCGATTTTCGTACAGTTTCTAATAGTTTCTTCGACTGCGCCTTTGCAGATGAAAAGTTTTTCCTTGGTATCTGTTTTCTCCAGAATCACTGACATTCTTCTTCTTACAAAGTCGAAGGGGATCTCATCAATGAGTCTGTATTCCTTGGCAATTGGGGTAATTTGTTTATCTTCGGCCCTTGTTACTACTGCCTTGTCCAAAAGATTTTTCAGACCCGTCTGGAAATGACTGTTAAGAAAGGCGTATTTAAGAACTACAGGCGACTTTTCGCCTGACAAATCCATGTGCTTGATAAGAACTACTTTGTCCTGAGTCAGAGTCCCTGTTTTATCTGTACAGAGGATATCAATAGCTCCGAAATTCTGAATACAGCTTAAATTTTTAACAACAGTTTTCTTTCTGGCTAAAGCAACGGCTCCTCGGGCCAGATTAGCATTAAGAATCATCGGTAGCATTTCAGGAGTCAAACCTACAGCTACTGAAATAGCAAAAAGGAACGCATCAGTCCAGTCATTTTTCATGAACCCATTTATCAGGAAAACTATGGGGGCCATCACTACCATGAATTTAACAAGGAGTTTGCCCACGCTGTCAACGCCCTTGTCAAAAGCTGTCTGCGATCTTTTTCCAAGAAGTTGTGATGCCATTGAACCAAAGAAAGTATTTTGCCCCGTGCAGAGGACAAGAGCTTTTGCCGTGCCGCTTACCACGCTGCTTCCCATCAGGCACATTGTCGGCTGGTCTATCGAACTTGCTTTCTCAGCGGCTTCGCCCTTTATTTTATCATCATGAATATAACTTTGAAGAGGAGCAGATTTTTTGAGTTTTTTAAAAGTTTCATGTTTTTCTACAGGCAAAACTTCGCCGGTGATTGCAGATTGACTCACAAAAAGGTCTCTACTGCTTATAAGCCTAACATCTCCCGGAATCATATCCCCTGCAGAAAGATGAACTAAATCTCCAGGTACAAGATCTTCCATCGGGATATCTATTTCTTTAGTAACTAGTTTCTTGTTCTCGTATATTTGCCTAACTACCGTAGCCTTGTTATGAACAAGTTTTTTTAGATACTCGGCTTCCATCACAGCTTTGCTTTCCTGCCAGAATCTCAGAACCGTGCTTAGTAGAATCATTGTGCCCATAACCACAGCTCCGCTGTCATCTCCAGTAGCGTATGAAACAAGCATAAGGATGAGCAAAATCATATTGAAAGGAGTCTTGAAGGAATATAGGAATATCTTCCAGCGTGGAGGGGGTTTCTGTATCGAAACCACATTTTTGCCGTATATAGCAAGAAGTTCTTTAACTCTATCGGGCTTTAAACCTCTGTCGCCTGTTTCGAATTTTCCCATCAGTTTGTCTATACTCAGAAGCGACAAACTCTTGAGCTGTTCGCGAACTAGCTCTGCATGAGCCTTTTGTTCGTCTTCATATTTTTTCTTCTGTCTAAAAATGAACATAAACTACCTCAGTTTAATAAGTAGAAAAAGTGGACGATATCGACGACGGCGCCGAAAAAAGAAGTTGATTAGGAGAACCAACCTTTTTGGACGATTATAGCTGAAAGCTGAAAAACTCGCTATTTAACAAAAAGTATTAACAAAAAATTAACAAATCGATCAGTCAACAGAATAATTTGGAGCATCTTTAGTTATCTCTATGTCATGCGGGTGAGATTCTCTTAATCCGGCCGCGGTAACTTTAACAAACTGGGCGTTCTTCCTAAGCTCAGGAATAGTTTTTGTGCCGCAGTACCCCAGAGAATATTTAATTCCACCGATGTATTGAGTTAAAACATCCTTGACTGAGCCTCTGAAGAGAACCATCCCTTCAACACCTTGCGGAACTAGATTGTCAATTTTCTCTTCTTTGACGCCATATCTTTCTCTGCTTCCGGCACTTGATTTCATTGCCTCCAAACTTCCCATGCCTCTGTAAATAACATAGGTTCTGCCTTTGTGTGAAATTTTTTCACCCGGACTTTCGAGAGTGGCGGCAAGAACTGAGCCCATCATTACTGTCGATGCGCCCGCTCCGAGAGCTTTTGCAGCATCTCCTGACTGTTTGATACCGCCATCAGCGATAATTGGAATATCATTACCTACAGCTTTTGATGCCCTGTAGATGGCGCTGATTTGCGGGATGCCAACTCCTGCTACAACTCTTGTCGTGCAGATTGAACCGGGACCGATCCCGATTTTAACTGCGTCTGCGCCTGCTCTCATAATAGCCTTTGCACCTTCTTCTGTTCCCACATTGCCTGCCACTATATCTATCTGGGGATGTTTTTTCTTGCAGCAAGTAATTGTTTCAAGTACACCTTTTGAATGTCCATGAGCAGTATCAATTACGATTGCATCGCAGTGAGCCTCAATTAGGGCCTCTATCCTATCATATTCGTATGGTCCTGCTGCTGCTGCTACTCTTAAACGGTGATCATTGTCTCTCGTGTAAAGCGGATTTAAGTTATCAATAATTGATTTAACATCTTCAAAACTGTAAAGTCCTGCCAGTTTGCCCTTTGAAGTTATCAGTGGAAGTTTGCCGATTTTATTTGTCTTCATTATCTCGAAGGCTTTAGTGAGGGGAGTGCCGTCTGGGGCAGTAATTAGGGTTTCGACCATGACATCTTTGAGTTTTGCTCTCTTGTCAGAGACATACTTTAAATCCCTTCTTGTGATCATTCCAAGTAGCACTCCTTCATCGTCAACTATTGGGAAACCGCAGAATTTATATTTTTTATCTTCTCTTTCATTATGGAGGTGCCTGACAGTCTGCTCTGCATGGAATACTACGGGCGTTTTAATAAGGCCATTTAGATAACCTTTTACTTTTCTGACTTCTTCAGCCTGTTGCTTGACAGTCAGATTCTTGTGTATTACGCCAATTCCGCCCGCTTGGGCCATCGCAATAGCCATAGCGCTTTCAGTTACTGTGTCCATTGCGGCGCTGACAAAGGGGATGTTGAGTTCTATATTGCGTGAAAACTTTGTTCTTATATCGCTCTCTGATGGAAGGAAATCTGAAAAAGCCGTTACCAATGACACATCATCAAATGTAAGAGCTTCATTCTCGAAAGCTGACATAAATTTGTCGAGTTTCTTATTTATAGACATGGTTTATATTCCCCTTTATTTTTTACTGTTCTTCAAGCATGAATACACAAGTGGCTGCAAATAAATTAGGCCAGTACTTCGAGGCAAACTTCATTGTATTATTTGCCGGTATCTCCTTTAAAATTTTAAGATTCAAATCGTGGCAAAGCATTCTGAAATCTTTTATCGTTCCCAAGTGAATATTTGGTGTGTTGTACCACTGGTGGGGAAGAGTTTTTGTTATTGGCATTTGCCCTGCAAACATCAGTTGAAGCCTTGCTCTGTAGAACCCGAAATTTATAAAGCTCACTAGCACTTTTTTCCCAACTCTACTCATTTCCTTAAGCAGCGAATCTGCTTTATGGATTGTCTGGAGTGTCTGGCTGAGAATTACGAAATCAAAAGTTTTGTCTTTGATTTCAGGAAGGCCCTCATTCAAATTCCCGTGAACGACCGAAACGCCTCTTTTCACGCATTCGATAATCATATCCTGATAGAGTTCTATGCCTGAACCAGAAATATTTTTGGTTTTGACAAGGTAGTCAAGGAGCGAACCGTCTCCGCATCCAAGGTCAAGAACTTTAGATTTTTTATCAACCATGTTCGCAATAATATGCAAATCAGGCCTGTTTTTAAAAATTGGATATTTGTTATGCATCTACATTATTAACCTTTTCGAAAACACTGCTTAAATAATCAGAAATAAGCCTGCCCACCGTATCGACTTCAAGCAAAAAGGCATCGTGTCCATAATTTGAATCTATATTGCAGTAAACTACATCTTTATTATTAGCTCTAAGCGCTTTAACTATATCTTTTGAATTAGAAGGAGAGAAAAGCCAGTCGCTTGAAAATGAAACGACCAGAAATCTTGACATAACTTTTGAAAAACACTCTGTGAGGTCGCCTTTGGACTTTTCCGCAAGATCGAAGTAATCCATTGCCCTTGTGATGTAGAGATAACAATTGGCATCAAATCTTTCGACAAACCTCTGTCCTTGATATTCAAGATAGTTTTCCACTTCGAAATTCTTGGAAAAGTCATAGCCGTAATTGTCGGCTTCCCTGAGTTTCCTGCCGAACTTGTTGCTCATAGACTCATCGCTTAAGTATGTGATATGTGCAAGCATTCTTGCAATGGCCAGCCCATTTTCAGGCACTTCATTCTCATAGTTTCCATTGGATTTGCTCCAAACGGGATCTTTCATTATGGCATCACGACCTACCCAATTGAACGCTATTGACTGCGAAGACAATCTTGCGCAGGTAGCTATGGCGCTGACACTTTCAACTCTATCAGGATAATCTAGCGCCCACTGAAGAGCCTGCATTCCCCCCATCGAACCGCCAACGACATTGAGCCATTTGGGGATTCCAAGATAGTCCATCAGTCTGTGCTGGGCTCTGACCATATCGGCAATTGTTATAAACGGAAAATCAAGGTTGTAGGGTTTTTGAGTTTTAGGGTTGATTGAACGAGGCCCAGTCGAACCTGAACATCCTCCGATGCAGTTACTACAGACTATATGGTATTTGTCTGTATCGAACGCTTTGCCAGGGCCGACCATTTCATCCCACCATCCCGGTTTTTTATCGCTTTCTTCGTAGTAGCCTGCCGCATGAGCATTGCCCGTAAGGGCGTGTATGATGAGAATGGCATTTGTCCTGTTCTTGTTGAGTTTGCCGTAGGTTTCGTAACGAATAGTTACAGGTGATAGCATCTTGCCACAGTCGAGAGCCAAGGCATCGCTTCCATCCATCCCGAAAGTGAAATCGTGATATTTAACTATTCCTACGCTTCTCATAAATTAGAGTGATTCTCTTTTTTCCACCCACTGTTTAATCTGCGCAATTTTCTTCTGCCAGTCGGGCGATTTTGTTTCCTGAATAAACTTGCTAAAGAGTGCCCTGAATACAGTTTTAAAAGTCAGAAGATTATCAATTCTTTCGGCAAAGCGGCTGTTATGCTCCATCTCTTCGCCCTGCGGAAGAATAACTGACGAGAACGAAAAACTGTCTGCGTCAAATGTAGCGCTCCAATTCTCATCATCCTTAGCAAATACGATTTTTGCTTTCTTAAGCTTTTTCCCTACATTCAGAGCCGCTCTGGCTTCTGCGCTTCTAAGAGGGTTTCCCTTTTTAACTGCTGACTCAAGCGCTCCATCTCCATCAGATATGAATGACAAAGGCCCATCAATCATAAATCCAAATTTACCTAGATTTTTAACATCGAATTCTCCTCCGTCCTCTTCACTGAAGAACCACAGCCATGTGAGAAAATCCCTTCCTGCCATGAGGTCATCATCAACATTTGGAAAGAGCTTCATCCCGGCATAATGTGATGGATTAAGTTTTTCCTCTATCATAATTTCTTCTGCGCTAAGCTCAATTGGGATGATTTTTACAGTCTTTTCAAATAAGGCAAGAAAAGTATCCATCTGCCCCTGAGAAGTAGCGCCGAAATAGACGCTATTGTCTCTTTTATCTATGACAAACGGAATACCAGAAATAGATGGCACCATCTGCGGAAGTCTCTTTTCTTCCACCGTTGCTTTTATCTCTTTTCTTATCTTTCTTGGAATATCAGCTGAACCTGTAGCTCTCATATAGACAAGTTCTTCCATCTTTATTTCAGCTTTCATAAGCTGAGCAGGAACTTTCCGTTGAGCAATTCTGAGGTACAAATATATATGTCCGCCCAATGTGGCTGTTTCCTCGTCAATTGTTCTTTCAAGCAAATGACGGCCGCTTACCCAGCCTATTTGCGGTTCATTTTTAACTTCGTCGAGCTTCCCTGCGCAGTTGCTGTTAAAGTCCTTCAAAAAATCTTCTGGAAGATCTTTTGAGAGTTTCAAAAATTTTACGGAAAAACTTCCTCTTTCAAATGGCATAATTACTTCTCTTTCAATTTATTAATCTATTATTATTGAGTTTTATCTAAACCAAAAACTCTTTTTGCATTTCAAATATTTCTCTGAGTCCTTTCTCAGCGATGTCTATCATTGAATCAAGCTGGGTTCTTGAGAAAGATTTGCCTTCTGCAGTTCCCTGAATTTCAATGATTTTACCGTCGACTCCCATAACGACATTCATATCAACTTCAGCGGACTTATCTTCCTCATAACAAAGGTCAAGAAGAACTTTATCCTCAACTATTCCCACGCTGACTGCCGCAATATTCTGAATAAAGGCATCTGGAGAAACTTTGCCTTCAGCGACTAGTTTGTTCAGTGCATTTTTGAGGGCAATCATCGCTCCTGTAATGCTTGCACACCTTGTCCCTCCGTCAGCGTCAATCACATCACAGTCAATATAAATCGTTACTCCGTCAATTTTTTCTAGATCGCAGGCACCTCTTAAACTTCTTCCGATAAGCCTCTGTATTTCCTGTGTTCTTCCGCTCAAACCATTGCGCTCCCTCTTGACTCTGGTATGGGTAGATGTCGGCAGAAGCTGATATTCTGAAGTTATCCAGCCGCCCTTCTTCTTTTCGTTTTTCATCCATTGCGGAACCTCGTAGGCAACTGTGGCAGAACATATCACTCTCGTATTTCCCCATTCGATCAGTACCGAGGAATAAGCCTGTTTGAGGAAATCAGGAATAATTTTTATCTGCCTTAACTGATCTTCTTTTCTTCCATCTAATCTCATATTTTTCTCTTTATCTTTAAATAAGTGAATTTAACGGTTATTTCATGTAGTCGTAGAAATAGTTAACTGATGGAAAACTATTATAAGTAACATTCCCGCCTGAAGGGGTTTTGTATTTATGAGTTTTTTCAGTTTGATCATCCTGTATCTGCCAATTGAAAACTCCAGCGGCGCTATTAGAAGTGGCAAAAGTTACAGCGCCTAAAAAGTCATGGCTATCAGGAGTGTCTTCGCATGTCCCAAAAGACATTTTATTTGCAGGCACATTAAAACTAGTCGTAAATTGATTGTAAAATGAACTGTATTGATCTGGTGATACATATGTTTGGAAGTTGACCATATCAAAGCAAGCCATATTGATTTGATTTAACATGCTTGTCTGATAAGGAGTTAATGAAAGAATATATTTGCCGGCAAAGGCGGATTTAAGCTGCTGGCATATTGTTGTAAAGTCAGTTTCTGATATTCCATTTACGCCCTCATAATCAATATCGAAGCCGTCAAGGTCATTGTCTTCCATAAACTGCACTACACTGCTGACAAAGTGAGGATTACCTGAGTTCAAATCTGTAGATATATTCTGCCAGTCCTGCTGATTCCAACCTAAACTAATCAATACTTTGTTGCCCGGAGTTTTATGGGCTTCAGATGCAATTTTAAGGATTCTGTCATGGTCAGTATCTCCTGTAGCCGGAGGAACTCTTTTTCCATTCCAGACGCCGCGCGCATTTTCATAACAAAGAACGAAGGCATTTTTGTCAGTAGTGTAAGTACTAGGGTCAATTGCCGCATAGGGGCTGGCATTAGGCGAGACACTTGGAGGTAGCTGGACGCCATCTCCCGGCATAGTGTGAGCAAAGGCAATGAATGTAGCATTTACTTTATCTAAGGGAACTTGGGTTACTGTCGGGTCCATCCATTCGTAATAAACTGGGTAGAATTGTCCTCTTACAGGATTGGGAATTTCTATGGCGCTGAGTCCGGCTGAAAGAAAGACCATAGATACAAAAGTTAAGATTCCTAATAATGATTTTTTCATATTTTATCCTTATTTCAAAATTCTTATTTGCGTGCAATAAAGCGTGAGGCTTAATACTAGTGTAAGGATTGGAAAATTTCAATTTTCTTTCGAGTGCTTGTCCAATGATTGCAAACTCTAATTTTTCTGTTATCCTAAAACAATATAGTTACCACATACCAACAAAATAGAGGAGAGCTAAAAATGACGACAGCTATCATTTTAATCAATGTTCAAAGAGCCAAACTCAAAAGCGTAGCAGACAAAATCGCCGTAATTGAGGGAGTAACAGAAGTTCACACAGTCGCAGGTGAATTTGACCTTGTTGTCATGCTGAAGGTAAATGATGTAACTCAGCTATCTAAAATTCTAACCGAAAAAATGACCGTAATTGAAGGCCTTACACACACAAGAACACTTGTGTCGCTTGAAGTTACTTCAAAGAAATGGTCTAACTAAAATTTAAGCAAAAAAAATCCCCTGATGGTTCATAACTGTCAGGGGATTTTTATTTGCTTTTGAGGGAACTTATTTGCTAAGCGCAGTAGGCAAAAGGTGTTTCATCGGGCTTTCATCTATTTTATCAGCCAACCATCCGCCATCAGCGTATGTGGCAGGATAATTTCCAATACTCGTTGTAGTGCCGCCGCCCCATATAATTGCAAATATATTGGAATTTACGGCATCAGTTATATGTTCATTACTCCAGTTTTTAGTCAAGAAAGCACTGACTGTCTCTGAAGCTCGGGTCTTGTATTCGCCCGAAAGTTTAAGGTCAGCAACACTTGTCGGGATGGAAAATTCCGAATCTCCAAAGAAAAACTGAGGTTCTGTGGACATCTTACTTCGATCTGTCACATCAGATCCGAGATGTCCTCCGGGTATTTGGAAGAGAAGAGCAGGCTTATTAAGAGCGACTGTTGAATATTTTATAAATTCCAGATAATCCAGCCACTCCTCTTGATTCCAAAGCCAACCTCGGGCAAAATAATCTTCTCCATTAATCAAAGCAAAAGAATTTCTTTCGTACTTGTCAAAGGCGATGAAGTCTCCTGCCCAGTTCCCTGAATAAACTTTCAAGTTATTCCATGTGTCGTACATCTGTGCGGCATAAGTTTTAATCTTGGCAAAATCAGCATTTGTATGAATCCATTGCGCGCCCTGAAGGTTTTTACCGTAAGACACAGCCCAATTATTTCCAGACCATCCGAAAGTCGCTGACTCCTTGCCGGCATAAGCGCCATTTGCATCAAATTTTGTTTTCTCTTTGACCAGATAGTTAACAGCCTGGATATACCCTGTAAAGTCATTTGTGATTTCTGCAGGTATAGCCTGGCTCTGATAATCTGAATCTTTTATGGATGCCCAGCTGCTCTTCATTAATGCTTCAAACTGGTCTTTAAATCCTGTTGTGCTTTTGGAATCCCAATCAGGAATAGTGCCTTCATTGCCTATAACAGTTGAGCACATATCTTCTACAATAAAAATCGGAGTGAGGCTTTTGGTTTTCCAGGGAAGCTTAGATTTTTCACAGAAGTAAACGGCTTTCTGTAGAGCTTTTGTGACTTTAAGTTCAGTGCCAAGAGCATTTTTCACAAAGTCATTTGCATCAGTTGCAGTCCATGTATTGTTGTCTGTGAGAGCTTTTTGATTTGCTAAAAAATAAAGATTTTTTTGGAGTTCAGCCAGAAAGTCAGGATTTATAATCATCGAGGCTATAGGTTTCTCAGGGAATTTGCTATGCATGTAGCCAATGAGCTGGCAGTCAATAATCAGATTGGCAAAATGTTTTGCCATATTGTCCTGTTCAAAATCACGAATCATCTTAGGAGTTGATTCACTCCAATTCGTTGTATAGAAAATAATTACAGGGACGACATCTTTCTGCATATAGGCAAAATTGAGAGTAACAAAAGCAGAGGCAGGGAATTTTATTTTGAGTTCATCAGTCGCGCCATTAACTACCCAATCCGCCTGTCCTTCAGAGTAATTGCAGATCGCATTGATAGCATTCGGATAGTCTTTAATAGTGCCTTTTATATCATCCGAAACTGTTCCGTACGGTTTTGTCGAAAATGCGCCATTGGAAAACTGGTCAGGCCAGTTTGAGGGTTCAAAACCAGCGTTAAGGTTAATGACTGTACTTAGCAAAGAAACTGATATTATTCCCAGTATTAGTTTTTCCATATTGCCCTCACTTTTATAAATTTAAGTTTGCTGAATTATAGAGCAATCCTTAATTTTTCGCAAGATGTGATATAATCCTGCTCAGAAGCACAAGGCTGTTAATTAAAACATATTAAGAAGCTGAAAAATGAGATTTAAAATAAAAGAAAGTTTAGCGCTGAAACTGAGTTTATATATCATTACTGCTGTAGTGATTATTTTTATATCTGTCTTGGTTTACAATTATCATATTTCCAAGCGAATCATCTTGGAAAGCAATGCTGAAAATATATATAACCTCGAGCAGTCCACTCTTAACGAAGTTGACAACATTCTTCTTCCTGTGCAAAAAGTCGCTGAAGGTCTTGGGCGAGTCATGGATAATGCTTCTCTTTCTGAGGCAGAAATAAAAGATCTGCTGCTTGATGCTGTTAAAGACAACAAGGAAATCTATGGTTGTACTGTAGCCTTTGAACCTTATATGTTTGATGCAAAGAAAAAATATTTTGATCCTTACTGGTATAGGCCTGATGGAAGATTGACATATTCCAGCGGTGAGGAGAATGATGACTCTTATGATTATTTCAAATGGGAGTGGTACACCCAGCCTAAGAAAACAGGAAGAGGAGTTTGGAGCGAACCGTATTATGATGAAGATGGAGGCAATATCTGGATGGTCACCTATTCTTATCCCTTCTACAGAGATATCAATGAAAAAGAAGAGTTTTTCGGGGTTGTTGCCTGTGATGTTTCTCTAGATTGGCTACAGGAACTTGTAAGTAAAATAAAAATATTTGAAAGCGGATATGCATTTCTGCTGTCATCGCAGGGAGTTTTTATTTCTCATCCAAATAAAACATACTTTAAAAAGAGCGTCACATTTGCGGACCTAGCAGTGAAATATAATGACCCGCAAGAGAAAAAAATCGGAGAAGCGATGACTTCAGGCAATAAAGGACGCATACAGTATTTTTCCCGTACTCTCCAAAAAACCGTGTTAAACTACTATCAACCTTTAGAAACCACAGGATGGTCTTTGGGAATAGTCATATCTGAAGATGAGCTATACTCCAAACTTGATGCTACTACGCTTGAGCTTTTTATAATCGGAATAATAGGCTACCTCATTACGCTTGCTATGATAATATTTTTATCTGCCAGGGCTACAATGCCGCTTCGAAGCCTGGCAAAGGCAACGCAAAAAATAGGTCAGGGTGATTTCAATACCGCGATTCCGAGAGTCACTTCGCATGACGAGATAGGGATGCTGAGCAGTTCCTTCATCAAAATGCAGGACAGTCTCATAGAGTATGTGACTAACCTCAAAAAAACTACTGCCGCCAAAGAGAAAATAGAAAGAGAACTGATAATTGCCAAAGAAATTCAGCAGAGTCTTCTTCCTCATAATTTTCCGGCGAACAAAGAATTTGATATGTATGCAAAACTACTGCCGGCAAAGGAAGTCGCAGGAGATTTGTACGACTTTTTCTTCATTGATAGCGAAAGATTATGCTTTGCCGTAGGCGATGTGTCTGGCAAAGGAGTCCCTGCAGCTCTCTTTATGGCAATAGCAAAGACGCTTTTAAGGTCAAAAACCAGCCTGACTTCAGATGTTGCCGAGGTTTTAAACTCAATGAATAAAGAACTCTCCAAAGAAAGCGAGACAGCTATGTTTGTCACTTTCTTTATGTCTATTTTGAATATCAGGACAGGTGTTCTGGAATATTGCAGCGCTGGACATAATCCTCCGCTCATCAAACAGGGCGACAAATTTAGATATCTGAATTCAGATGATCCTCTCCCTCCGCTTGGAGTAATAGAAGATATTCAATACAAAAGCGATAAACTTACACTACATAAAAATGATATATTTTGTTTATACACTGATGGAATAACTGAAGCCATGAGCAAGGACGATGTTCAGTTCACTGATGAAAAACTTCTTGAAATTTTTGAAGAATATAAGGATAAAACCGTAGTAAATATAGCAGACAATATTTTGTCATCAGTGGCATTCCACGCGTCAACTGCCGAGCAGTCCGATGACATCACTATATTAGTCCTTAAATACAACGGCTAGAGACTCTTCCAATTTACTTTATATGATTAAAGGAAAGGAAATTGCGGCCGAGCAGACAGCGTCCAATGATAAATGAAGAGAGCATTGCGCCAATAACTCCCGGCATTAGCGCGCTTTGCCCGATAGCATAAAAATTCCTGACCGGAAGTCGGCCGAATAAACTTTGTTCGCCTACTTTGTGCATGATACCGTATGCCGACCCAAGCGGCGGAATATAGTCCTCAAATGTCAATGTGGACGATGTACTAAGAATATTTATTTTGCCGGTAAACTCCGGATAAACCTTTTCAATCTTTTTGATCATCGCTTTGGCGCGGGTCTCTTTGTATTGTTGGTAGGAATCGTCAGCTTTCCTGCAAGCAGTATTTTTCCATCGGTTAGCTTCTTTGGGGAACTCATTTTCGAAGGCGCAAAGAACATTTACCTTATCACTTCCGACGACTTCAACTCCGGTAAGAATAGCCATTGCGCACTCATCGGAGTCTGTACTGATAATCGCATTAAGATTGTCAGAAGTAAGATACGAAGTCAACGAGCATGGAACATCATGATCTAGCTGGATGGTCGCAAATAACGAAAAAAACGAAAAGCTTTCTTCGTATTTCTCTATTGCCTGACGGGTTGGTTCCGCTACAACATCCTCAGGCAGAATTGAAAGTATCTCTCGTGGATGGATTGATAGAATGCAGTTTTCGAAATGGCATGTCGCGCCGTTTGATAACTTCACAGCGTTGATAGTCTTGCCACGCCTTTGAACAATGTCAGAAATTTCAGTATTGGTCATAATGTCAATATTCAATTCAGCGGCGCGGCGCTTGAAGGACTTGATGAAAGCATCGCCTCCGCCGACAACCCTTGCCAAAGATTTACTCATACCTATCGCCGCACGGCAATGCACAGATAGCGGCGTCACATTAGGCGGACTGCCGTAACATAGAGCAAAACTACCTAGAACGGCCTGTAATTTGGTATTGGAAGTAATCGAATCAAGATATTCCTGGAGTGGGATAAAATCTTCATCAATCTGCCGCATCAAGATAAAGAGTTCTTCTGAGTTTAACTTATTCAGATCCATAAATGGAGTGCTTCTCTCAACGGCCTCTTCCATTTGCAAGCATTTGTCAATGACTTCGCATTCATCGGGAAAGTGTTTTTTTAATTCCTTGGCGATTGCACCTAAACCCGATGGCATTTCATACATCGAATCGGAGTTTTCAAGGTAGATACGGTTTCTCTTTGGGTCATCAAGAAATTCAGGACGGATATCATCTTCCATTCCAAGAACACGAAGCATATCCGAAAGCAAGCCGCCAAAACCGCCTGTGAAATGGAAGCCGGTATCAAAAGGAATACCTTGGCATTTAAAACGGCGCATGCTTCCGCCAATAGTTGCCTGCTTCTCAATAAGTAAAACTTTGCGCCCTGCCATTGCCAGCAACAAAGCCACCGACATTCCGCTGATGCCACTGCCTACGACCAAATCATCATATTTCAAATCCATCGTGTCCATCGGTCAAATCACCAGTCCACCGTTGACAGCTATAACTTGTCCGTGGATATAAATATCCTCCTCGGCTGCAAGGAATCCGATAACTGAAGCGACTTCTTCAGCCTTGCCATAACGATTCAGCGGTATCATCGGAAGAATTTTGTCTTTGGGTAGTTTCGAAGTCATTTCAGTCTCAATCACACCGGGCGCTACTGCATTAACCAGGATGTTTTTTCTGCCAATTTCTCTGGCAAGAGCCTTCATCGCGCCAATCAATCCGGCTTTAGACGCAGAGTAGTTGACTTGTCCAGCCTGCCCAACCTGCCCTGAGGCTGATGTAACAATTATTATTCGTCCGCTTTTCCTGGACAGCATTGGAAAAATAAACGGTTGAACAGAATTATAGAAACCATCAAGATTAACACGCATGACATCGTCCCACTCTTCTGGCGCCATAAATGCCATCAGATTATCTCTTGCAATCCCGGCATTGTAGATGACAACATCCGGCAAGTTTTTTTCAATTATTGCTTCCACTGCTTTTACCGTAGCACTGCGATCAGCTACATCGAAAGTTAAAATCTCACACTTTGCGCCGGCAGCAATGACGGTTTCTCTTGTCTCTTCAGCCTCTTTGCTTAAACTTCTGCATGAAAAAACAATGTCAAAGCCAAGTCTGGCAAGTTTGATAGCCGTAGCACGGCCAATCCCTCGGCTTCCTCCGATAATAAATGCATGTTTTGATAGCATGGACATATATCTATACCCTTATACTTTGATTATTATTCAGCTTTTAGGATAGGGTAGGTTTTCGGACTAATCAAGATCCTTCAATCACTTCGCATACAAGTTTCAATCTTGAAAGATTGACTTAATCAGACTATTCTAACCTTTAATAGCATTAAATGCTTCGATTGTTTTTACACAGCCATATAACAACCAATTGTATATCAATGAATTATTCACGAATAATAGGCGGAAGCCTCATACGCTCATGCGAATGCGAATCTCTATTCAATGGAGTGCATTATAATTTTAAAACTCCTGCCGAACTAAAAGAGAAATTATCAGACAAAGACTGGGAAAACGGCAATTGGTCCAACTTTAGAAGATTCTCTATCCATGCTAAAGTCTTCGCATTGGCCGTGGGTTTGGCATTGCGCGATAGCAAGATTAGATTTGCCCCTGAACCAATAGTAGGACTGCTGGTCGCTGATGATTTTGAACATGAATACGACCAAGAAGCATATTTTGCTGATTACATTGAAGGAGGAAGGGAACTGGGGCGGTCAAGTTTGTTTGTACACACGCTGCCGACAAGCGCCGCCGTTGACGCATCCATCTGCCTTGGCCTGAGAGGCCCGCTGCTATATATTCGCGACGAACGCGATGTTTGGAAAGAACTGCTGAACACAGCTTCTGATCTTATCTCCAGCAACAACGCAGAAATCATGGTTCTTTCTTACCGAAGCGCTGATACTTTGGTCTGCCTGGCTATCTCCTCAGGCGGAAAGGCTCAGATAAATTGGACCGCACAATCAACACCCGAAGCGATTTTTGAGTTTGCACGCAAACATTCGAAAGGAAACCCAAATGAGAATACTGCTGATATCAAATAACCTTTCGATTGATCCTTATGCTGTCTTTCCTCTCGGGCTTGGAGTTATTGCAAAAGTCCTGAGACAAAACAATCATGAAGTTAAACTAATTGATATGCTTGGCAGTAATGTAACCGACGCTTCTTTGCAAAATACTATATCTAATTTCGATCCGCAACTCGTCGGAATTGGCATTAGGAATATAGATAATGTCAACAGTCTTAACCCCTGTTTTTTTCTGGATGATATTGTGCTTATAAAGCAGATTATCCGTGATGAAGCGCAGTCACCAATATTTCTTGGCGGTGCAGGTTTTTCGCTGATGCCAGAGGCTATTCTTGCTTATATCGGAGCAGAATACGGCATTGTCGGAGCCGGGGAATGCGCTATTTTAGCATTAATTCAGGCGCTTGAGAGTGGCGCTAAAATTGACTCATTGCTCTATGCCACTAATTTCCCTCCTGCATTTAGCGGAGCTGATTATGATGATGATATCGCAAAATACTATTTGCGTGAAACAGGCATCCTTCCCATTCAGACAAAACGCGGCTGTCCGCATCGTTGCGTCTATTGTTCCTATCCGTTACTTGAAGGGAAGCAATGCACCCATCGTTCATGCGATGACATTATTGATGAGATGATATTTCTGCGGGATAAATTTCATCCTGAATCGTTCTACTTTACCGACTCTATATTCAATGACCCTGGCGGCGCCTATCTTGAACTGCTGGAGGCCATGGTTAAACATGAAATTTCAGCTCCATGGAGCGCGTTTTTCACGCCAGATGATTTCGATAAAGAAAGCATTGCCCTGATGAGGCGTTCAGGGATCAAAACTGTAGAGCTAGGAGCAGACGGCATGACTGATGCCACACTGCTTGGGCTTGGCAAAAACTATGACTTTGCAATAGTTGAAAAGTCATGCGCCGCATTTCTTAATCAAGGCATACAAGTATCATGTTCGTATATCGCAGGCGGACCCAATGAGACTATGGCGACACTCCTTGATGGCATTGATAATATAAAGCAACTTAAACAAGTTCCAGCTTTTGTATTTATGGGCATCCGCATTTTGCCAAATACTCCAATTGAGACTATTGCCAAACGAGAAGGTATCATATCTAACGATCATAATTTACTGTTTCCTACATTCTATTATTCCCCGTCAGTGCAAAGGGATCAAATATACAATACGCTGGAGAATGGATTCAAAAACGCCAAGCATGTAATATTTCCTCCTCATGCCAAGAGTAAGGAATTACGCCTCTACCGAAAACTACAAACCACGCTTGCAGGAGAAACTGCAAAATGAACAATTGCGAAGACCAATATAAATTTTCCGTCTGGGCAGTAATCCCTACTTACAATAACGCAGCAACGATCCATGACATAGTAGAAAGAACTATCAAACAGCCCCTTGATGGAGTCTTGGTCATCGATGACGGCAGCACTGACTGCATCGTTGCGGAAAAACTATCCGGCATCAATGGAATTGCTGTTATCAGGCATGAGTGCAATATGGGAAAAGGCAAAGCTATTATGACAGCTTTATCTTACCTCAATGAGCGCAATGTGACATATATGATCACTATTGACGGCGACGCACAGCACTACCCTGAAGATGTTCAAAACTTTCTTCCGATACTGGCCGAAGACGACCATTCCATCATCATCGGAGCAAGAGACTTTTCAGGAGATCACATACCAGGAAGCAGCAATTTCGGACGCAAGTTCTCCAACTTCTGGATCATGGTGGAGACCGGTTGTAAAGTCGAAGACGCTCAGTCGGGATTACGCGCCTATCCGGTGAAATACATTTCTCAGTTGAGTTTTATTTCATCATACTATAACTTTGAAATAGAGGTTTTGGTTAAGGCGGCATGGGCTGGAATTACATTAAAAAATATCCCGATTCGTGTCTGGTACCCAAAAAACCCAAAGGATCGTGTCTCATCTTTCCGACCGTTTCTAGACAACTTCCGCATCACACTGATCAATATGCATCTGATTGGACTGAGAATGATTCCGATCCCACGCAAAAAACTAGTAAAGACGGCAGATGACACTAAGTCAATGAGATATTTTATCAGACATCCGCTTCTTGCATTGCGTGAATTGTTGTTTGAGAATGCGACACCCGGCGGTTTGGCGACAGCCGCAGGAGCAGGAGCTTTTCTTGCCATTCTGCCAATACCTGGATTTCATACGGCGGCGATTATCTATGCCTCTGTGCGATTGCACTTGAATAAAGTAATGGCTGTTAACATACAACATTTCTTCATGCCTCCATTTACGCCTCTACTCTGCATCGAAGTTGGCTATTTTATCCGCCACGGAAAATGGTTGACGCAGATAACATTTGACAATGTTTTGATGCAGATTGGTTCACTTATTATCGAATGGTGGATAGGCGCAATAATACTCTGCTTGCCACTGTCACTGTTGACCGCACTGATTGTTTATGTCACAGCGATGCTGATTCGGAGGAAGAAATATGTCTAACCAGAAAAACACGCCTCCAAAACGGGGCAACAGTTTCGGATTTATGTTTTTTCACTTTACTCTGCGTATCGTCGGACTCAAGCATGCCAGGCACATGGCGGCTATTGTATGTTTTTATTACCTTATTTTTGACTGGGCAGCAGTTAAAAACGCCATGCCTTATGTGCGCCATATCATGCCAGGTGCCGGATTTTTTAGACGCATGAAATTCACTTACTTACTCTTCGTCAATCAGGCATGGATACTGCTTGACAGGACAGCATTTAACGCTGGTTTAATCTCATTTAATTACACTTCTGTCGGCTATGACACATTCTCTGAACTTGCTGAACGCAAATCAATCGGGATCATTCTTCTCGGGGCGCATTTTGGGAACTGGCAGTTGGCATTAGAGGGACTGAAAAAACTAAACTGCAAAGTTAATATTGTCGTAAGTCCTGAGACAAATTCAGCTGTCAAAAAGTATCTAAAAGTTAATAGTTCCGCAGGTAACATCTCGTATATTTCTACTGACGGTCCAGGTCATGGCGGTGTTGAGATAGCTTCCGCTCTCTGTGAGGGCGAAGTAGTTTGCTTAATGGGGGACCGGGCGTATGGGGCCGATACCGTTAAAGTCGAATTTCTCGGGGAAAGCGCCTACTTCCCATATTCAGCCTGGGTTATTGCCGCGAAAACCCAAAGCGCTGTTATCCCCTTCTTTGTCTGCAAAGATAAAGTGCGCGGATATCATGTCTGGAGCGATAGCCCGATTTATCCTCAGATAAAATCTAAGGCAATGGTTAAAGAAACAATTCAGCCTTTGGTAAGTCAATATGTTAGGGCGCTCGAAAAAATGATCCAGAAATACCCTGAACAGTGTTTCCTTTTCAGCGATGTGTGGAAGGAATAAACATTGTAACTCTCATTTCTAGTGCCATCACACTAATCTTGGGGATTTAATAGCTTGACTCCAAAATACAATGTCGTAAACTATGCAATAAATAAAACTATAAAATGTGTATCTTTAATGAGCATTAGCATTACAGGCATGGGATGTATCTCCCCGGCAGGAAAGAACTGTGAAGACACTTGGAATGGACTGCTAGGCGATGATGCGCCCGAATTAACCAGATTGTCTGAAACATCTCAGACTGTCTTCATGTCGTCGCTAGACGACTCCAATGGCAAACAATACCGTTGTCTTGATCTTCTGACGCAAGCGCTTGATGAAGCGCTTGCTAATGCTGGACTGAACGAAATTCCCGATTCATCCAGAGTTGGAGTTTGTATTGGCACCACATCTGCAAGCTTCCTTAATGACATGAATTTTCATCGCAAGCTTCGCGAACATTTGCTTGATGTAGAACCCATCAAAAGATTTTTTGATTGCAATCCCGCGGAATATGTCAAAAAACGGCTTTCTCTGGCTGGCCCTGCAATGACCGTAAGTAATGCCTGCGCATCAGGGACAGATGCCATCGGAGTAGCTATGTCATGGCTTAATGGCGGCATCTGCGATATTGTTATCGCTGGCGGAGCAGATGAGAACCATAGTGTCTCTGGAGCCGGATTCTATTCGCTGGGAGTCACTTCGCAGAGCCTATGCCGTCCGTTCGATCGTGATCGTGATGGCTTAAACCTTGGAGAAGGAGCCGCAGTGCTAATACTGGAAACTAAGGAATCAGCTTCTCGACGGAAACGAGTTTCTGATATGTTTGTTGAAGGCTATGCTGCAAGCGGGGATGCCAGACATATTACACAACCTGATCCAGATGGAGTCGGAATAGAGCGCGCCATTAGAAGCGCTCTGAATCGTGCCGGACTGAAAGCCGAAGACATAGGCTTTATAAATGCACATGGGACAGGAACAATTCACAACGACCTTGCTGAAGGCCATGCATTCTCCAGGATATTCGGCGATAAATGCCCGTATTTCTCATCTAAAGGAAAAACCGGACATACTCTTGGAGCTGCAGGCGCTATTGAAGCGGTTATTACCGCGTTGGCGCTGAAGAAACAAGAAATCCCAGGAAGCTGTAGATATAAAAATAAGGATACAGACATTTTAGTCCCTCCTGCTGCGGCTATGGCTATAAAGGCTAAATATGCATTATCTACTTCACTGGCCTTCGGCGGATGCAATAGCGCATTAATCATTAAATATGAACCATCCACCATATACCATGCGGAGCAGAATTAATGATACTGATAAACTCATTTGGATTCTGTTCCAGCAGTACCAGCCTGATGAAAGAGTTAACTGATGCCATAGGAGTAGTTAGCCTGCCAAGCAATAGTTTGATAGAAAACGACCTTAAAAAACAGCTCAGGAGCAGCGGAGCATTCGTTACAGCCGGAGTCCGGGCAGCAGCAGAAACTCTGAACAATTCGGGCAGTACTCAAGAAGATCTGGCGACGACAGGAATCATAGTTACTTCACGAATCGGAGATCAGAATACCACTTCAGAATTCATTGACGACCTGATTGACTATGGCATTGACCAGGGTTCTCCTCTTAAATTTGCTCATTCCGTCCACAATGCCGCAGCAGCATATATCGCAAATAAATTCAATATTTACGGCCCTGCCATTACTGCGGTCAACTTTGAAGCAAGTTTTCTAAATGGTTTGACTCTTGCTCAGTGCTACCTTGAACAAGGAATATGCGATAATGTGCTTCTACTGCAAATAGAATCTCGTTCGTTGCTATCCCAAGTCCTTACCAATTATGCAAATAACTGTGTGGCACAGATCCCCTTGCGACCAACAGAAACAACTGCATTTGCTGACAGCAAAGCGCAATGTGTAGCGGCTTGTTTTCTACTGAGTAATCATGCATTAAGAACTAATGGTACCATGAAAATTTCCCTGTCCCGTTCTCAAGAAAACAGCAAAATTCCACTAGAGTCACTGCCCATAGAAACCCCTCTGACAGACCCGGTTCGCCTGATGTCCGCCATCCTCAAGCCACAGAAGAGACAATTTGTAACTATTGCAGGAACAACATATCTAATTGAGAAAACATAAATTCCTATTTTAAATAAAGAGATAAAAAACAATGCCGAGAGCCATCGAAATACAGAATTTTTTGAATAAGGAAGTCGCCCTGATATTGCGATTGAATGAATCAGAGATGAATATAGACGCATCTCTGAACGATTTGGGGATTGACTCAATGTCCTTTGTGGAACTGCTCATCGCAATTGAAAATAAATTTGGTGTGCAATTGATCCAGGCAGGGATTACTAAAGCAGATTTGAGCAGTTTGAAGACGCTTGCCCTCAGGATAGAAAAAGAATTATGACCCGCAACCAGAAAAATCCACGCAGATTCTATCTGAACGGGATCGACTGGATTGTTCAGGGAATACAGCATAACTGTCAGTCGGTGATGGGCGGAGATTACCAGTTTCTGATTATCTCGCATCTAGGTGGAACTCCTAATGCCGATAAACTGCGCGCATGTCTGCACAAACTTCAGGAGATGTTTCCGCTATTGTCTGGAAAACTCAGACGAAACTACCTCAACCTTGCTCCATATTGGCAGGCTCCGAGCAAAGTTACACCCAAGGGCATTTTAACTGTTATCCAGTTGAATGAATCAAATAGCGTGGAACAGGCTTGCCAAAAGCATTTAACGACATTTCTCAATACACCTTTTGTGTGTGATATGCCGAAACTTGGCGCTATGCTGTTAAACTTGCCGGATGGTTCTTCCCGCCTGGCTCTCAATTTCGATCACCGTTTATTTGATGCGGCAGGAGGAGAGCAACTTATTGTTATCCTCAACGATTTGTGGAACGGCACTGAAGTGAATCCTTCCGATTTCATTGCTCATGAGGGACCATGGCTTAATGAATGGAGGCATCAATTTGAGTGTGGACGAACAGTCAACCGAGCGTTCATCGACATCAAAAAACAACGAGTCCCCTCTGTGTTTGGCAGCAACACAATCGGATCCAATCGTTATGCTCTTATTCATCTCGACAATGCTCAATTCACATCACTGGCAAATCGAGCAGACATCGAGGCAGGGCCAATGATGTTAACTCCATATCTGGTAGCAACAATCCAGCAGGCTTTGCACCGTATCTTCAGCAATCGTGGAAACGGTAATTCGACATGTGTATGCCCAATGACAGTCAGTTTAAGACAAGGACGCAGTGATGAACTGTTTTTTAACCGTTGGTCTATTATGCCGATGTATTCCTCCTCGGAAATCTCTCACAAAGAACGCCTGAAAGAGCAAGTGAGATTGTTCTACACATACATTAAAACCAAACTGCCTTACTGCCTGAGCAAGGCAAGTTTGCTCTGCCGTCCAATGCCCCTGCCTCTTATTGCGAAATTCTCTCAAAAACCTTTTTCTTCGACAGCCGGAACCGCAGCTATTGCATTACTCAAGGAGATGGAATTCGATTCACCTTCTTTGCTTGGCGAAGAGCTCAAAAACCTTTATCATGTTCCGCGGATTCCGCCTTCCCCGGGTCTGGGCATTTTCATGAATAAACGAGGAGCAAAATTAAATATTACCTTGTCATGGGTTGACGGCATAATAAACGACGATGAACTTGAAATACTCTCATCGTCAATCCTGCAGGCTGCTGAGCCAATATAGGGAAAATGTAATGCAAAATGCCCCGACAATATGTGATGTACTAATAATCGGAGCCGGTCCGGCAGGTTGCGCCGCCGCTCTTGCCGCAGTAGAAACCGGGGCTCGGGTCATACTTGCCGAACGCGAAAACCATCTTGGCGGTACAGTTGAACATGCCCAACTGACTACTTTTTGCGGTTTCTTCAAGAACGATTCATCAGCGCCGGAACTCTTAAACCCTCACGGAATATCTCTGGCAATCACTGAAGAACTTAAAGCTGTCGGATATAAGCCTGTCAAATACGGACGCGTTTGGTTGCAGCCTTTTCCAAAGAACTTTTTGCATGATTTTTTTATATCAAGAATAAACGCCGCTTCTTCACTGAAGTTCTGGCCTCAGTCAACTGTCAACAAGTTTATAATAGATGAGAATACCATTTCAGATGTTCATGTGAGTTCTGCGTCATCACAGTGGCAAATAAAACCACGGACGGTAATAGACTGCACCGGGAACGGCACTTTACCCCATAATTATTACAATGTTAATCATGATTCACTCTTGCAGCAGGGTGCGGCGCTGACATTCTTAATCCGAAACAGCATAAGACTAGATAAGATAACGAATCTTGAATTGCTCTATAAAATAAAGAAATCCATCAACTCGGGAAAGCTATCAGACACAGTTGCAGTAACATCTTTTGAAAATGGCTTCGCTCCAAGGGAAATCATCGGACGCGTAAATTTGCCAGAAGACACGCCAAAAGAACAGCTTGAGACAATGCTCCAGCACGATATTCAGGCATTGGAAAACTACCTGCGGCAAGACATGGCCGGTTTCGAAAATGCAGAAATTATCATCCCACGGGCGAAATTATCACACCGTATCGGGTTGCGCATTCACGGAGAATACGAATTAAGTGAGCAAGACCTTATCAATGGCAGAACTTTCGAAGACGGATATATCAAAGCTGCATGGCCGATAGAAGAGTGGAATGCGAAGGGGCAGTCTCTTCATTATCTATCCTCTGCTTACGAAATCCCTGATCGCAGTTTTATATCATCACAATGCTGCAACTTATTTGCTGGTGGTGGCACTATTTCATCAACAGCTCAAGCGCATGCTTCTGCCAGAGTCTGCGGCACAGCTTTTGCCAGTGGAGAACGAGCCGGTCATCTTGCCACCGTAAAATTCTTGAAGTAGTCGATAAGTAGGCAATCCTATTCTTGACATCTCTATAAAACAAAGTAAAATTTAAGATGCTTATTAGTATGGATCAGACTATTCTTTTACACTCAAAATGCAACCAAAAACCAATTAACATAATAGAGAGGTAAAAAATGAAGAAAACGCTTTTACTATTAGCGGTTCTGTTTGGATGCGTTGTCATGGCGCAGGCAGAAGAAATCGCAAATAGCACTTCAAAACTCCAGAATCCAGTTGCTCAGCAACAGCCAGTCCAAGCGCAGAATCAATCTTCGGTTTCTGCTGATACAGGAAAATGGGATTTCTTTCAGCTCGGATTCTGGTTCGGGGTTCCTACGCAAACTAACGCCACAGATGTCAATGGAATGAAGCTCGGTATTCCTGCATGTGGTGGTGTCGGGCATGTTTATGGTTTGGAAACCTCAGTATGCGCCAGCGGTACTGACTATGTGAAAGGCGTGCAGTGTTCACTCCTTGTAGATGTCAGCAAAAAAGTTACTGGTGTGCAGGGAGCTGTGATTAACTACAGCGAAACAGTCGATGGACTCCAGCTTGGCGTATTAAATATGGCAAAGAACGGAGCTTTCCAGTTTGGTGTTCTCAACTATATTGAAAACTCTCCACTGCCATATTTCCCAATATGTAATGTCTATTTTAAATAAATAATCAAGGATCCAAATAAATGAAGAAAACTATTTTGCTTTTGTCTTCTCTTGTTGCGCTATCAACTCTTTCAGCCGCAGATAATGTCGCTGTTCCAGCTGCTGCAATTCAGACGCCTCAGGCAGTTGTTCAGCCTGCTGTGAAACCTGTTTCCCAAGCAGTTAATCCTGACCAACAGTCTCCTCTTGACCAGTGGAGCGTTTTTCAGCTGGGCTTCTGGTTTGACCAACCTTCAGCTACAGCTAATTCAAATGTTTACGGCATAAAGACAGGCTGGCCTATCAGCTCAGGTCAAGGGAGCGTTTACGGTCTGGAAGCATCCTGGTTTGCAGCAGCGACTGACCATATTCAGGGACTTCAGGCATGCTGGGTTTATACCGGAAATACTGATATGCAGGGGGTTCAGGCATCGTTAGCATGCAATGTCAACAAAAATAGATTCAGAGGACTTCAGGCGGGTGTAGTTAATGTTGCTGGAGACATTCAAGGCTTCCAACCTGGCGCTGTGAATGTAGCTAATAATGTAATGGGTGTTCAGGCAGCGGCGCTAACCAATGTGTCTAATGGAGAAGTCGTAGGAACTCAGCTCGGTTTATTGAATTTTACACATACACTCGATGGGTTTCAAGCCAGCGCTTTTAATCATTCCCAGGGCAAGTCAGATGGATTTCAGCTTGGTTTTGTGAACATCAGCAATACAAGCGGAGGTTTCCAGTTTGGCATAGCAAATTATATCAGGGATGCATGGATTCCTTTCTTGCCATTTGTTAATTTCTCTCTTTGATAAGAAGAGTATCAGCAGTTGAACCCAAGCGGCCAAAATGGTCGCTTTTTTAGTGCCCTGGCATATCTCCGGGCGAAATGAAAAAGCCCTGAATTACTCCAGGGCTAATGTTTTCTTTTTCGACTTAGCTTTAGTTGTTACTGCTGAGTAACCGGCGCTGTTGTCGATCCACCTTGCAGTTTGGCTAATTTTTGCTGCATATCAGTTAATTTACTGTTCATATTAGTTAATTTAGTCTGCATATCAGTTAACTTACTCTGGGCTTTATTTATCTGAGCTTGCTTTGCAGAGTTACTTGTCATATCAGCAATTTTTTTTTGTTGATCGGTAATTCTTTTCTGCTGGTTGGCGATTTTTTGCTGTTGATCAGCAACGCCTTTCTGCATTTTAGCGATTATTTTATCTTTTTTTGCCCCCTGCCCAGAAGCAGTTCCTTGAGTTGTGGTAGTTCCTTGCGCCGAAGCAGGAGGGTCGGCTAACACATTAAAAGCGATGCAAAACATGAAACCGGCTGCCATAATAATGGACATTTTACCTAGAAATACCTTCTTCATAGATTTTTCTCCTTGTTAATAATTGTAATGAGACTATTTAAAATGCTAAACTTTTTAATGCTTTTGTCAAGACTTCGCCGAAATTTAGAAAGAAAAGCCATTAGATTATCCTAAATATAGGGTAATATGCGTCGGACTTAATAACGAAGGCCCATATTTTCATTTTCTCAACTTCATGATTACTTGCATTTTTGTATCACTCCAACATATTAGTTGTCTGTAGTATAAGGAGTAAAATTGAAAGAAAATCAAAATGTTTACCAAGACATCTTTGATGCTAATTCGGATAGACTGGACAAGACAGCAGTAGTATATCGCGGCATCAGGACAACTTACGGAACGCTATTAAAACAGGTTGAAGAAACGGCGCGTCTTTTAATGTCATACGGCATAAAAGCAGATGATCGTGTCGCGTTGCGTTCTCCAGATTCTACCTTGCATATTGTTCTGGCTCTGGCTTTGCTTAAAATCAGAGCAGTGCAGATACCTGTCGAAGTTTCCATCCCTGGAGCCGAAGTCCGAAATATCTGCGAGCAAGTCAGCGCTGATGCATTCATCTCAATGCTTCCTTTGCCAGATGGCTGGCAGATGGCATCTGAGATGCAGCGCTTCACTTGCGCCGAGGATGAATTTCACCTGCAACAACTCGCTCCCCAGTCACTTATCTCTTCCGAATTGTCAAACCTCAACCCGGCCTTCATCAGATTTACATCAGGCACTACTTCGAATTCAAAAGGAGTAATAATATCGCACGAGTCGGTTATTTCCCGCACTAATTCCGCTAACGATGGACTTAAAATCAGCAGTGCCGACACCATACTCTGGGTGCTTTCAATGGCATATCACTTTGTCGTTACAATTCTCTTATTTTTGCGCAAAGGAGCGACTATTGCCATCTGCGAATCTCCTGCTGCTCTTTCAATGCCACAACTGCTTGAAACTGAAAAAATAACTTTCTTATATATGTCGCCCTTTCATTATCACTTGATGTGTGAGTCTTCCGTCTTTAACGCCTCGATGCTTAAACATGCCCGTCTTGCTATCACTACGGCAATGCCTATGGATCGCAATTTAGCAGATAAATTTTATGCAAAATTCAACATCCGTCCCCGCCAGGCTTACGGCATTATAGAAGTAGGTCTTCCATGTATAGATTTGGATGAAAAGGAGTTTAAACCCGGGGTCGTAGGCAAGCCGCTGCCATCATGCGAACTGCAAATCAGACAACCTGACAAAAATGGCGTAGGCACTATCGTATTGCGTTCACCCGGCATGTTTGACGGATATTTGCACCCATTCTGCATTCGCGAAGATGTCTGCGAAAACGGTTTTTTTAACACCGGTGACATTGGATTCATTGACGAATCAGGCCAACTTGTAATCGTCGGAAGGTCAAAGAACATAATAAACTTCGCCGGGATGAAAATATTTCCGTATGAAGTGGAAGATATTTTGCGTTCGTTCAAAACTGTTAAAGATGCGAGTGTTTATGGCATTAAAGACCCAATCTATGGGGAAAAACCACAGGCAGATATTGTTTTCAATACAGACACAAAGAGCGATGACGAGTTGCTTAATGAGCTGAGAAAATTCTGTTACGCTAACCTTGCTCCTTACAAGGTGCCTAAAGCTTTCAACATTTGTGATGAACTTGAGCGCACAGTCAGCGGAAAAATTTTACGGAGAAATTGAAAATGCCGCGCCGTAGGTTCAAAGAGCTGCATGATTATAAATGGTTTCCTGACATCTGGCGTCGAGGCATGACGGACTTCCTCTCTTTTTTTGCGACATATTTTTTTCAATATGATCCGATATTTCTACTAATTAAAGGCATGATGCAACAAAGCGGACATCGCAAACTTCGCGATTACTGTTCAGGTGGTTCGGGATATTTATTGTCACTATTGCGATACTTGCGTAAAAATGGCATTCAAGATTGCAAAATTGAACTCACAGACAAGTATCCTAATCTGGATTCGTTTGAACGCATAGTCCGTCATTCCAGAGGTGCTGTCAGCTACATTGCCTCATCGATAGATGCGCTGAATTCTCCTGCATCAGACACTCCGAAGATAAGAGTGATGTTTTCTGCGATGCATCACTTTTCGCCAGATGAGTTGGGGTTAATCCTCAACAGAGCAAGCATGGACAAATGTTCAATCGGTATCTTCGATTACTCTTCTTGGGATCCAATTCGAGCTATTCCATTGCTGATTTTGCTCATTCCTCATATATTTATAATTACGCCGTTTGCAGGAGTTTTTTCATGGAGAAAAATGTTCTGGACTTATATTATCCCTGCTATTCCGCTAGCGCTTTTGATTGATGCGGCCATCTCACGCTGGAACGGCTATTCTACAACTGAATTGAAAGAGATAATTGATAAGTTGCCAAACTTGACTTATGATTGGAATACAGGTTCAAAACATAACTTTCTCTGGACTGGCAAAGTAGTCTATTTAATTGGTTGTCCAAAACTGCGGCAAGATGGTTAAGAATTTATAATCTGAACCGATTGATTGAGGGTTTTTATGCGTAGAGTAGTAATAACAGGATACGGAGTCAACAACTGCTTCGGATTTGGCGCGGACGCATTGCAAAATGGCCTGAAACAAAACCTTTCCGGTATTGCTATTATGGATGAACTGCTCAAATGCAGCGACCTGCGATGCAAGATTGCCGCCTGTGTAGGAGAATATAAAGTCGATGTTATTCCCCGCACTTACCGCCGTTCTATGGGGAAGGTAGCGCATCTGGGAGCATTGGCTGCGCTTGAAGCTGTTGAACACTGCCGAGCAAAGCCTGAAATGATCACTTCTCAAAGAACAGGCTGTATAATGAGTTCCACCATGGGCAGCGCCAGCGAACTCTGCGCTACTTTTGACACATTCTTTAATGAGAAGAGTATGAGTTCCATTTCCGGCATGCAATTTTTTAAATGTGCCTCTCATACCGTAGCAATGAATGTAGCGCAAATGCTTGGCATTCGCGGGTCTGTACTCAGTCCTGCTGCGGCGTGCGCCTCTTCAATGCAGGCCATCGGACTTGGTTTTCAACTCATTCGCAGCGGCATACTCGACATGGCATTGTGCGGTGGCGCCGAAGAAGTTAATTTCATGGTAGTTGGTTCTTTCGAAACTATATTTGCGACTGCACCTGAAAGTCGTAATGATAAACCTCAAACCGCCTCGAGACCTTTCGACTCTCAACGCGACGGGCTTGTATGCGGAGAAGGCGCCGGCGTAATTGTCCTTGAGTCGCTTGACAGCGCTCTGGCTCGCAACGCCATTATCTTAGGCGAAGTTATCGGTTACAATACCTCAGCAAGCGGCAGTCATATCAGTCAATCCGACTCAAGCGCAATCCAGGATTGTATTAATGCGGCCTTGAGCGACGCCAATATTTCTCCACGCGATGTTAATTATATAAGCGCTCATGCGACAGGGACGACCCAAGGAGATGCTTCTGAGGCTGATGCGCTGTATCAGGTCTTCGGAGACAAAATTCCCGTAAGCGGTCTAAAGGGAGGACTGGGGCACACGATGGGCGCATCGGGAGCTATTGAACTGGCGGCTTGTTTGATGATGATGCGAGATAGCGTTATATACCCTACGAGAAATTTGGAACAGATGGCTGAAGATTGTTCCAAACTTAACCATATTTTTCAAAAAACTTCAGCACAAATAGACTGCTTTATCAAAAATAGTTTTGCCTTCGGAGGAATCAACGCGGTACTGGTTTGCAAAAAATTTAAGGCTTAAATCAAGGTTGTTTTTTCTTCTTCCGAATAATATAATAGACCCAAACATAATATTATGAGATAATAATGAGGGCATTTAACCAATGACTAACATCGATGTCAGAAATAAGATTAAACAAGTTTTCGTTAAAAATTTCGAACTGGATGAGGATGCAATTCAGGATGACAAGCTTCTATTTGACCACCTTGGTCTAGACAGTTTGGATCTTGTTGACTTGATTGTAGGATTACAGCGAGAATTCAAAATTGACTTGCGCAAGCACTCTGAGTTCATGACTATCCGCACATTTGGCGACGTGTGCAATGTCATGAATAAAATAATAGACGAACACAAATAGAAGAAACGGTTAAAAATGGGTTCATCTTCAGGATCCCGGCTAAGCTTATTTTCTCTCGTCTTCTATGTAAGATTTGTATTTACAACAGTAATGTACTGTCTATTCATCGGCATACCCGGGATTATGGCTATGCCGTTTGTATCATCGGCAGTTCGCGGAAAAATCTGGCGAAACCTGATAAGATTCTACGGTAGAACTGCAATAAGAATATCCGGTTATCCATTTATTAAAGTTAAATATTATGATTTGGCTCCGGATGAAAAGTCTGCCGGTGTCGTTGTCGCTAATCACCGTTCAGGCGCAGATGCCTTCATGTATGGCATATGGCCGCTGGATCTGGTGCAGATAGCAGGTGAATGGCCGTTTAAACTGCCGTTTTTCGGTCTGTTCGCTAAATATGGCGGTTATTACAATATACGCAAAATAGAGTTTGCTGATTTCATCCGCCAGGCCTCGGATGATATATTGAAGAATAATGTCTCGGTAGTAGGATTCCCTGAAGGAACCAGATCTGTCAGCTGTGAGATGGGACCCTTTCATGGCACTTTGTTCCGTTTGGCAATTGAGGTTAAATGTCCCGTATATCCGTTTCTTATGTTGGGAACTGAAACAGTGGTAAACCGTCAATTCAAAGTTAGTCCGGGCATCATCAACCTATATAAACTACCTGCCGTTAAACCAAAAGAGTTTGAGAACTGGACGCCATTCCAACTAAAGAGTTATGTCAGAAATTATATGGCGACAAAAATCGTAGAACTGGAAAAGTGAGTGATGAATGAAACAGTTTAATTATAGTCATCAGCGGGAATTTCTCGGCCGCGACGCTATTCGAGATGAGCAAGCGCAGCTACTGGCTGAACACCTCGAGTATTGCCGGGCAAAATCCCCGTATTATGCAAATAGATTCATAGATGTTCCCGTAGCGACCGCGGCAAACAGTTTTGACATTCTCTTTTCCATGCCTTTTACCACCAAAGACGATCTTGCCAAACACATCAATCATTTTGTCGCCGCGCCTGAATATAACATTCGAGACATAGCTTTTTCTTCAGGAACTACCGGGGCTCCTCTTCCGATCGTCTATACTGAAATCGATCTTCAGCGCCTGGCCTACAATGAGCTTAAAGCTTTTATAGGTTGTGGCATGACTTGTTATGACAAAATATTGCTGACATGTACAATGGATCGCTGTTTTATTGCCGGGCTTGCATATCGCGAAGGAGCAAGAGCCGTCGGAGCCTCTGTTATCCGTAATGGATTAAATTCTCTTGAAAGCCATGCCGGAGTTATCTCAATCACCAAACCTACGATAATCATCGGCGTTCCGTCATTTCTTAAAAAACTGATCAAATTCCTCCATGACGAAAATATAGACCATAGTTCAATCAAAAAACTCATCTGCATTGGAGAAGGCGTTCGAAGCAGTGACTGTAAATTGAGCATATTAGGCAGTCTATTGGAAAAATTATGGGGAGCAAAAGTCTATTCTACTTACGCATCATCCGAGATAATCACTTCCTTCTGCGATTGTGAGGCTGGTTGCGGAGGTCATTTGCACCATGACCTTGCCATCCTTGAATTAATTGACGAAAATGGTCAAAAGTGCGGGCCTGGCGAACTGGGGGAAGTTGTTATTACCCCTTTGCAGATGGAAGGAATGCCGTTACTGCGCTTTAAGACCGGAGACATCAGTTTGTACTTCGATGAAAAGTGCGCCTGCGGCCGATCAAGCCCTCGTCTTGGACCCATACTCGGACGAAAACAGCAGATGATGAAAATCAACGGCACCACACTGTATCCTGAAACTATTTTTTCCTGCCTGGAAGCCTTGCCTGGAATTACCGACTACTTCATCATTGCCAAGTCCCATGATGGTTGTCTATCGCAAGCTGAAGTTACTGTTTCGCTTAGCGCTGACAGTGCGCTGACATCAGATATGATCAGTAACAAAATAGCGGCGATTGCGCGGGTGCGTCTGGGCGTAACCATCAAACCGTACGAGCAAGTACACCAGCAAATATTTTTTGGTTCCTCACGCAAGCCAATACGGTTTTTCATATTGGAATCTAAAGAAGGTTTATTATAGAAAATGGATAAATCTGATTTCACTTCATTTTCTCCATCCTATTCACTGGAATTAATCCGGGAAGTTGCGGCAGGCAATCGCCTTCTGAGTATAGAAATAGAGCCTACTTTAGCTTGCAATTATCATTGTCCATACTGCTATGCCACAAGAAATGGCGCTCCTGATAACGAGCTTAGTTACCAGGAAATTACCGATGTGGTAAAACAGGCCAGAGAACTCGGAGCTGAAAGGATAATTATTCTCGGCGGTGAGCCATTGATCTACCCCATGATTTTTGAGCTAATTGATTACATCTCATCACTTGGCATGCTAGTCGAACTCTTCTCAAATGGTTCATTGCTGACTATTGAAACAGCCAGAAAACTTTTTACTGCTAATGTCAGATTGGTTCTCAAGCTTAACTCTTTCAAGGATAAAGTGCAGTCGATGCTAACAGGTGAAACAGACGGTCTCAAAAAGGCCATGCAGTCACTAGAAAATGCCAAAGCTGTTGGTTATGCCAATGGTAATGAGTTGCTGGCAGTCAGCACCATTATATGCCGTCCGAATTTAGACGAGATGGAAGAGCTGTGGAGATATCTGCGCGATCGCCACATAGTGCCGTATTTCGAAGTGATAACCCCACAGGGAAAAGCGACTGAAAATGCCTGGCTGCAGCTCTCAGCAGAAGAGATTCATCGCGTCTTTGCAATGCTATCGGCGCTGGACCGTGAATACGGATATAACTGGGAACCGCATCCTCCTCTGGTCGGAGACCGTTGTTTGCGCCATCAGTATTCGTGCCTGGTAACGAGTACAGGCAATGTTTTTCCTTGTGTCGGCATAGACATAATTGTAGGCAACATCCGTGAGACATCATTGCAGGAGATAATCTGCGGCAGTGAAATCATTCAGGATCTCCGCAATCATCACAAAACAATCAAAGGCTCCTGTGGATCGTGTGAACTTGCTAAAGAATGCTACGGATGCCGTGGAACAGCCTATCAACTCACTGGCGACTGGCTGGCCTCAGATCCTTTGTGCTGGAAATGCGACAGGAATAAAAGCCCAATCCAGACTTTGCCGATGAGCGCCGACAACCTTGTTCCACATGAAGCGCCGATGAAAATGATAGACTCTCTGGATAATGTTGGTGAGAAAACTTTCGCTGCTTCTGTTAAAATTGCGCCGGACAACCTTTTCCTTTTAGAAGACGGCACAATATCTGAATCATCATATATTGAGATGATCGCCCAGACTATGGCTGCGGCTAACAGTTTTAGAGAACAGTCAATTAACATAGGAATGCTTATCGGATTGAAGGACTTTCTGGTTCATGGTTCATGTCGAGTCGGGGACGAACTGAACATCTCCTGTATAAAGAAAATCAAATTTGATAACTGGAGCGTTGTTTACGGACAGGTTCATCACAAAAATGAACTTATAGCTGAAGGCGAGTTGAAGGTATGGATAAATCCATGAGATACATTATCCAAGTTTTGATTGCCATTATCGCATTTTGCACTATCACGCTCAATGCCGTAACAACTTCACAAACGGATGTTGTAGTTGACGGTACTCTTTTCCAAATCAATGAATCTATGAAAGAGATGTCAACCTTCAGCGCAAAATTCAAGCAAGTTAAGAAGTTCCGCATCCTTGCCTCTCCCATGTTGCTTGAAGGTTCTATTTACATTAACCGCTCACCCTTTAAATTGGCCTGGAACATTGAGAAGCCAATAGGCTATACAGCAATCATAAGTGAAGACAGACTACTGCAATGGGACAAGGAAACCGGCAGTACCAAAGAATACAAATTCAGTGACAACCCGATGCTGGGGATGATCGCGAAAACATATCATGATATTCTACTTGGCGATTTTTCAAGGATTGTAAAGGAGTGCGATATTGCCGTTGATAAGCCTGCATATACCATCAATGTCACACCCATGGCAAACAGCAAGATGAGCAAAGCAGTTTCTAAAATCACTTTTACCTTCAATAAGGACTTCTGCTATCTTGTAGCTATCTCAATCGACGAACCCGGCGGCAATAGCACAACCATTGATTTCAGCGATATAAAACTCAACTCTGCCATTCCTGAAAAAGCGTGGATAGCCGGAAATGATTCTTGACCTAAGACATCACCGCAAAACTATTATCATTGCCCTCTTTGTCATCATAGGCGTATGCCTGCTTTTGCTTTCGACTAAAAAATACAGTAGTGACATTACAGACATGCTGCCAGAAGGATCTGTCGCCTCAAAAATGTTGAAATACCTGCAGGAGGAAAATGTATCCGGCAGAATGACCATTGAACTTCATTTGAACGATAACTGTGACAACATTGAACTGCTTCCGCAAGCCGTGACTCAACTCGAAAAATCTCTCAAACACTCCGAAATCATCTCACTGTTTACGGGTTTTGCCATGCCTGGCGAAAATACCCTCTCCGAGGCGTACACAGCCTTACCTCAACTGGCGAGTAATGTAGATATGACAAAGGTAGCTGAAATAACCAGTGCTGATGAAATTGCTAAATCCATGAACCGCAATTATATGATGCTTGCCTCTCCGGGGGGCATTGGACTTTACCCTTTCATTGAGAAAGATCCTCTAGGACTCAATCGCATAGTCCTGAAAAAGCTTCAACTCTTCTCCGACCTCGTCACTTACAAAACGGCTCCAGGCTCCACAATGTTAATCGGACCAGATCAACGGCGAGCTTTGGTAATTATCGAAACCACTATTCCGGTTACTGACAGCAAACGGGCAAGCGTATTCCTATCTTATCTGGATAGTGTGATTAAAGAGCTGCCTGAGCAAATTACAGCATCCGTGCTGTGTGGACACAAGCATACTATCGGGAACGAAAAAACTATCGCTTCTGATATTCCAAAAGTATCAATCGCATCATTAATCATCTTCGCACTTCTTTTCGCTTTCATATATCGTCGAAGACCGCAGGCATTTCTGATTATTCTAATACCGATGGTAGCCGTGCTAATCGCCGCAACTATCATGGGCTTTTTCGTGAAAGAGATGTCAGCATTTGTTATCGGTTTTGGCGGAGTAATGGCCGGTATTTCCGTTGACTACGGAATCTGCGTCTATGAATTATGCGGCAAAACCAAAGATGACAAATTCCATGAAATCCGCAAAATTGTTCGGCCTCTTTGCGCCGGAGCGTTGACGACGATAGGCATCTTTATCGCCTTTCTCTTTTCCGGTACCAGTGTATATACTCAACTTGGGGTTTTTGCTATTTTAAGCGTCTGTCTTTCTCTGGCAATGGCTATATATATTTTGCCTAATCTCCTGTCTGACAATATAAAGAGTTCAGTTATTCAACTTTCTACCCCTGTATTTTCATACCGCAGTTCCCTCTTGATCGTCATCGCCTGGGGCATTCTTATCGCTGGATCAATATCTCTTGCGCTTTCATTCTCTTCCTTCGACAGCAGCATCACTTCTCTTGATGGGGCAGGAAAAGACATCATTAATGCTGAAGCTAATTTCAATGCCTACTGGAGCAAGCGCGAAATGCCGGCAATCCTGGTTATAAAAGATAAAGATCGCGAGCAACTTCTTCAGACAGGAGAATTGCTTGGCTCCGCAGTTAATGAGGCAGGCATCAAGGGTTTTGTCTCTCCTGTTATGCTTACGCCGAGCGCCAGAACTATCCAAAGCAACCTTAACACATGGCGCGAATTCTGGTCAGAAGACAGGCTTAATAAAATGACGGCTCAAATTGTTTCATCAGGCGTTAAAAATGGCTTCCGTGAAGACGCTTTCTCGGTCTTCAATAAATGGCTAGCCGCAAGCCGCGATAATAATAACAGCAAGTGCGAACTACTTACTAATATTCAGGATAAACTGCTCAAACACAATGCCCAAGGATGGACGCTTACATCATTCATGACAGACTCTCCCGAAAATTATAAATTGATCGAGAATGTTCAGAAAGAAATTCCAGATCTTCGCGTAATTTCTCCTCGCATACTGCGCTTTTCGATTGGAGAAGAGGAGCTTAACAGATTGCTGGTAATCGGGACTGCGAGTTTTATTATTGTGCTGATTTTGAGCATTTTAGGGGCGGGAGGGTTTATAAGTGGCATCGTTGCTCTTCTGCCGGTCGGAGCTGCAATCACTGTCATCTGCGGTTTTACTGCGGCATTGAACATTCCCTTGACTATTCCGTCATGCGTGGCCATGATTATTATTATCGGTTTATCCAGCGACTATGGCATATATATGGTTTTTCGCTGTTTCAAGTCACTCGAAGACGACATTATGACAGCTGTAACACTCTGCGCATTAACCACTGCCGCAGGAGCTTTAACTTTGCTGTTCGCTTCTCACCCGGTAATGTTTAAACTTGGGATTACCTTATTTTCGGGGATTGTCATTTCATACATAGCAGCAGTGACATTGATCCCTGCTCTGGGAGTGCTCATCAAAGGCAAACGAAAACCCCTGATTGAGTTGATACTGGTTTTTGTATCAATTATGTGTTGTAGCGGATGCTCTCTATACAATCCATTGCCTGAGCCGGGACCATTGCTCAGTTCACCTGCTCCGAAAAAATATAATCCGCCTGACAAGCAATGGAGTACTGTCTCTTTTCTGACTTTTTGCGTGTTTGGACAGCAGGACAGTTTGTTGTGCGCCGCCCAATTTGATGCTGTCAATAACAGCGGTTCAATCGTCTGCATGCAGCCTAGCGGAATAAAAGTGCTTGAAGTCTCATTTTGTGAAGATAAAATCACTCATCAGTTTGTCATTCCTGAACTGGAAAAACAAGGTTTCAAGGTGGAGGATATGGTTCGGGATCTCAAGCGCATCAGTTTCGACAACAAGGCTGCGAAAACGGAAGGAATCGTTTACGAATTTGATAAAGATACAGGGATGCTAAGGTCAAAGAAATTTATGGATAATGATCGCTGTCTCTGGGAAATATCATATAGACAGTATAAACTCATTGATGGTTACTCCGTCCCTCTTGAAATGAGGCTGGATAACCATAGTCCTAACTATTCTCTGCTGATCAAAATTAAAGAATTTTCAACAATACAGCCCAAATATGGATCATAAAATGGCTTACTCTTCATTAATCAGTCAAGGTCTAAAATCATGTTCTAAAAATGAAGGAGGCGATATTGTCGCTACATTCAGTTTTCCTGCCGAAAGCATGGTATTCAAAGGGCATTTCCCTGTCAAACCTATTCTTCCCGGTGTGGCTCAGCTTGAAGCCGTGAAATATATGATTGAACAATCGCTTAGCTGTAAATGCCGCTTACAGCAATCTACAAGTATTAAATTTTTTCAGCCGATTCTCCCAAATCAGGATTTCACCTTCATCGCCAGATGCAAAAATATCGGCGACGGTCTTCTTGATGTCAGATGCAAAGGAACCGCAGGAGATAGCAATGCAAAGAGCACAGAAATAATAGCAAGGTATAAAATAGATGACGCGACGCAAAAAAAGTGATTACTTCGATCTGCCAGACAATGCACCAAAACCCATCGCCGCCTCAATAGTCAGGCGCTGTCAGTTCAGTGAAGTCGATGCGCTTGCAATTGCATGGCACGGTCGCTATGCCTCATTCTTTGAAGAAGCCGCCGCCGAACTCGGACTGCGTTGCGGGCTAACCTATGAAGCTATGCGCAAATCAGGCATCGCGGCGCCTATTGCCCAACTGCATATTGATTATCATCGTCCGCTCAAACTTAATGAACGCTTTACGGTTCAAGCCTCATTTATCTGGTGTGAGGCTGCAAAACTCAATACCCAATTTCTAATCACCGCCGAAGACGGCTTATGCGCCTGTACGGGATATACCGTGCAGATGTTCGTCGAAGTCAAAACTGGGAATGTCTGCATCTTTCCGCCGCCATTGCTGACGGCATTTCGTGATAAATGGTTGACAGGTGAATTCTATGAATAAAATAAATCCAAACTCTAAAGCAGTCATTACCCAATCGGAAGTAGTTAGCGCTTACGGCGATGGCGTTTCCTCACTCATAGACGGACTTTACTCTTCTGCTTCTGCAGTTAATTTTCATCCAGGTACTCCGTCGGCTTTATTTCAGATGTATCCTGTAGGTCTCATTCCGGAAATAGAAGATGGAGGAGCAAGACTGTTCAATATCCTGCGCCGCCTTGCAGGTAACATCGACAAATTACCAGACGGCGCTCCTCTCTACCTAGCAGTTACCATCGGTGCAATAGATCTGCTGGAACAAAAAATTCTCAATACATCAATACATAATAGTGAACCACATCTTAAGTCACTTATGAAGACAGTTAATCAACTTTTTGGAGAACGCCGCATTGTCATTATTTCAGGTGCCTGCGCCGCTTCAAGCTGCGCTATTGCCAAAGCTTCCGCTGATATTGACGCGGGAAGAACTGATTGCGCAATTGTGCTGTCTTGTGATGCGTTGAGCGAATTCATCTTTTCGGGTTTTGCCTCGCTTGGAGCGCTGGATCAGAAACGGGCTCGCCCTTTTGATATTAATAGAGCTGGTTTGAACCTGGGTGAAGCTGCATCCATCATGGTTTTGAAATCCCCTGATACTATTGGAAGAGAGACTGTGTTAGGCTCTATTGCCGGATGGGCTATGTCCTCTGATGCCACTCACGCTACCTCTCCAGACTCTGAAGGCAAAGGATTGGTGCGAGCTATCCATTGCGCTATTGCAACGGCAAAAGCGACGCCATTAGATATTTCGTTTATCGCCGCGCACGGAACAGGCACTCCATATAACGACACTGCTGAACTTACGGCATTTCATCAAGTATTTGAGCAACCCCTTCCGACCTTTTCAGTCAAGTGGGGCACCGGGCACACTATTGCCGCCGCAGGAATGGTTCAGCTCATAGTCGCTTGCCATGCAAAAAAAATCGGCATTGTTCCGCCCAACGCTCTGACCCTCACTCCTGAAGATAGAGCTAAAGGCTGGGTCTCATCCTCTCAGGTCGCCGTGAAAGGCGGCGACTACATACTATCAGTAAGTTCCGGTTTCGGAGGCATCAACTCGGCACTGGTCTTGTCTTGACTTTTCTTTGAAGCCGTGTTTGTAGATGATGCAAGCGGATAAATATTGGCAATATCTGCCCTTAAATTATTTACCCATTTATTATAATTGCCGTTGATGGTATTTGTCGCACTATCGTAGTTGAGGTTGGAACTGTCTTGATATGTTATAGAAAAATTTTCAGTGGTGTATTTTATATCCATAACTGCTCTGATATTCCGCTTGACATAGACTGCTTCTATATGCCCTGGAGCTATAACTTCCATGCGGAACTTTCTTTCCTTTCCTGCTTCAAGTATCGCTTCTGTAACCAAATCCAGATCGGCATTTTTTGTAGCCGATAAAAATGGCTCATTATTAACATTAGCAACAGGTACCGGAGACCGGCAACCAGCTCCTACAGCAATTAATAGAAAAAATAGCGAAAGCAAAGTGTAGCGTTTTATCTTTATCATTTTCTTTACACCCTTATCAATTGCTGAAGTTGAATAGTATCATGAAAGGCATTGGTGATTTTTCATTGATGTTGATCAGACCAAGCTGGAAGTTACTTCTTTCAGCATAGTTAACTAAACCAATCTGGGGCCCGATACTTCTATTTAATACATTGACAAGACTAAGCTGAAAACCATCAACTTGCTTTGCTATGCTGGCTAAAAGGCTGACTTGTCCGCCTTTTAACTGTTCTGTGACATCTACAATTCCAAGCTGGCTTCCATTAACATCATCACTCAGATTTGCACCGCCGATCTGCCATCCTCTGGAAATATCAGCTTTGTTGAAAAGTGAAACTTGAATGCCATCAAAATGACCTTTGTTAAGGCATGCTCCCAGAGCGGCTTGAAACCCATAGCTTTTTGAAGAAGTATTGCAGAATCCTACACTCATTTGAGCACCGTCAAGATCGGAGATATCTGAGCCGAAAAGCGATAAATCCAAACCTCTTACAGGAGATGTTCCAGAGAATGGCAATCCGAGTCTAAAGCCATTAACTCCAACTCTTTGAGTGTAGCCAGGCACATCAAACCAAAAGCCGACTTCAAAAGGGGTCCACTCAGCAACTTTCTGTGGTTCTGCAGATGCTGGCAAAGTTGAAGCTTTAACTTGGTTATTAGGTTGCTCAGGAGATGCAGATACAACATCTGGAGTCTGAGCAAAAGTTTGCAATGCAACAAAACCGATAGCCATCAGGCATGCCAAAGACTTTTTTCTTAACATAATTCTACCCTTTTTTAATTTTAGTGATTCTACTAAAACGATTAATTAGCGACTTGTAAGCAGATAAGCAGATATGTATCCAAACTTATCTGATAGTAGTCATTTTAATCTAAAATTGTAACTAAGAGTTACTGAAAAAGCTTTCTTCTAGGATAAAATCTATGAAATAATCTATAAACAAATTCAATAAGTAAATTAAGCAGGCTATATCTAAAAGTATGTCAGAAATATCTAAAACTAATGAAACTATTATCGATTGGTCTAATAAAAACCTGGCCTCTCTTGAAGGATGCCCAAATGAGATCGACGGGAACTTTATTTGTTCTGGCAATAACCTCACTTCTCTTGAAGGGTGCCCAAAAAGAGTCAGCGGAGACTTTGATTGCTACAACAATAAACTTACTTCATTAAAAGGATGTCCATCTGAGGTCGGCGGTGACTTCTGGTGTTCTGTTAACAGCTTGACGACACTTGAAGGTAGCCCTGAACTTGTGGGCGGTAACTTTGTTTGCTTTAGGAATTACATAACCTCACTTGAAGGGTCCCCAAAAAAAGTCGGTGGGGACTTTTGGTGTTACGCAAACAGCATCACTATGCTTAATGGATCCCCGACCGAAATTAATGGCGACTTTTGGTGTTCTCATAATAATCTCATATCACTTGAAGGAAGCCCAGAAAGAATTAATGGTGACTTTGTTTGTTCCTGGAACCAGCTCGCCTCACTAAAAGGAGTTCCGGAGAAAGTTGTTGGCGATTTTAGGTGTTCCCGTAACAATCTTACCTCTCTTGATGGGGCTCCGAAAAAAATAGGTGGCGAGTTTTGGTGTTCTCATAACAATCTTGCCTCACTTGAAGGAGCTCCCAAAAAGGTCAGTGGAGACTTTGTTTGCACTCATAACCATTTAATTTCACTAAAAGACGCTCCAAAGGAAGTCGGCGGAAGTTTTAGGTGTTCCTCTAACAATCTAACCACACTTGATGGTTGCCCGAAAGAAGTAGGCGGAGACTTTGATTGTTACAATAATAATCTTACCTCACTAAAAGGCTGCCCAAGCGAAATAGATGGCGACTTTTGGTGTTCCTGCAATAATCTAACTTCTCTTGAATACAGCCCTAAAAAAGTTAGCGGAAACTTTTTTTGCCCAAGAAATAAACTTACTTCACTCGAAGGAGCTCCTGCTGAGATTGGCGGCGAGTTTGTTTGTGCCTGGAACCAGCTTACAACACTTGTAGGCGGCCCCAAAAAAGTCGGTGGTGACTATAGGTGTTCCTGCAACAATCTCACATCACTTGATGGTTGCCCATCTGAGATTAACGGCGGTTTTTATTGCGCCAGAAATAACCTTACATCACTTAAAGATGCACCGCAAATAATCAATGGCGGTTTTACTTGCTATGACAATAAAATCACATCCCTTGAAGGATGCCCAAGTGAGATCAAAGGTGATTTTAATTGCTCACATAATAAGCTGAAATCGCTACTCGGATGCCCAAAAAAAATCGGTGGCAATTTTGACTGTGCGGGGAACAACCTAGCTTCACTTGATGGCTGCCCGGCTGAAGTAGGCGGCGACTTTACCGTTTGGAATAATACAAGGGCTTTTACCGAAGAAGAAATTAGAGCTGCGTGCAATATCAAAGGTAATGTCATCCTCGTATGTGATAATTATATTTGCAGTAATAAAGGGCTCACCTCGCTTGAAGGGTGCCCTAGCGAAATCAATGGTGATTTCTGGTGTTCTCGTAACAGCCTTACATCGCTTAAGGATGGTCCTAAAAAAGTCGGCGGCTATTTTATTTGTTTTGACAATAAGCTCACCTCGCTTGAAGGATGCCCTAATGAAGTGGGCGGTGATTTTGATTGCTCTGATAATAAACTAACGACACTTGAAGGATGCCCAAAGATAGTCGGGGGCAATTTTATTTGCTCTGATAACAAACTTACCACGCTTGAAGGATGCCCAAATGAAGTAGGCGGTGACTTTAAGTGCTTTGAAAACCCTAAAATTTTCACAGAAGAAGAAATCAGATCTGTATGTAATGTCAGAGGCAAAGTTATTATTGAGCCCGAACGCAAGTAAGCTGATGATGTATCTTAGTCCTGGCTTGGCACTGATAAATTTTCTATATCCTTAGTTCCTAATTCATTGGATATTTTTGATGCATCTGCGACACCTGCATTGCCTGAATTAATAGCGCTATTCGAAGAGCTTATATCCTTGCTTACCTGCTGATCAATATTTTCGAAGGAAGCTCCATCGGCATTGATAAGATTTGCTTCAGCTGAACCGCTAAACTGCCCGCTGTTATTATTATTTGTTATCATAGGATTAGTGTTTAGCATAGGATCGTTACTAAGATTATTCATAGTTTGCTGGTTGTTTACATTGATTGGGCCTGGCATAGCATCTTGCAGATTGATTATTTGAGGAACAGTCCGACTTGCGGTCGTAGAGGTCGCTGGCACTGGTGTGACTGGCGCTAGAACAGTCTGAGTAACCGGCGCTAGAACAGCCGTATTTGTAGCTACAGGAGTGCTTGGTGTCGGTGCAGACACATTAGCTGCAGCTGGCAATGAAGGAGTTGAGCAGCTCTGAATTAGTAATGCGGCAGATAGTAGTAATAAGCAAATAATTGTTTTTTTCATTTTCTTCACCTTTTGTTCGATTGAGTTAACCTTAACTAAAATATATTGGGATTATATGGTATTTTAGAAATTTTGCAAAAGTTCTTTCCTCATTACGATGCCATTCTCGAAATATGGCTCATTTTTTTTGTAAGAGAAAAACTTTTCCATTACATTTATCTCTTTAAATCCGTTAGCAGAATATATTTTTCTTGCATTTTTCCAGTTTTCAGACACTAAGAGTATGATTGATTCGATATATTGGAACTCATCTGCAATGTATCTGAGAAACTCCTCAAAAAGACCTTTTCCCACACCTTTTCCTTTATGTTCAGGCGAGATTCCCATTGAAGAGATATAGAGTTCCTTGCCGTTTGGTTTGTGCTGTTTTCCAATAGAATGGCTAAGATCAAAAATGTTTTTGTCGATTGAAACGACTTTATCCCAAATTTCGGAGCAAATGTACCCTGCAAATTTGTTGTCAATTTCCATTATCCTGAAGCCTTCTGGGAAAAGTATTATTCTTTCTATAACGACCTTTTTATCTTCACAGATGAGGTTCGGAAATGCAAAGAGGTCAATTTGTATGACACTATCAATGTCCTGAAAAACTGCATTTCTATAGGTTATTTCTGGGTTAAACATAATTATTTTTCAATTCCTGCCTTTGTATAGATTTCTTTTGGATAAAGCAATTATAGCAGATAGTTGAAGAATGAAGCAAGGCAAGTTATTCTTTTCTGCGAGCCGACAACTATACTGAAGAGAAGTAATGATGTTTAAACTTGTATCAAAATTCGGACCGGCCGGAGATCAGGAAGATGCTATAAAAAAGCTTCTTTCCGGGCTAGATAAGGGATTTAAAGAACAGACGCTTCTTGGCGTAACTGGTTCAGGCAAGACCTTTACTATGGCAAATGTTATAGATAAGATTCAGAAACCTACTGTCATTATTTCGCACAACAAGACTCTTGCGGCTCAGTTATTCAGCGAATTTAAAGCATTTTTCCCTGAAAACGCTGTCGAGTTTTTCATAAGTTACTATGACTATTATCTTCCCGAATCCTACATCCCGCAGACTGATACTTACATCGCCAAGGACTCGAGCGTCAATGAAGAAATTGAGAGGTTAAGGCTATCGGCTACAACATCGCTTATGACGCGAAAGGATGTCATTATTGTCGCAAGCGTTTCGTGCATATACGGTTTGGGCTCCCCTGAAGACTTCAAGATTATGAGCATAGAGCTTGACAGAAAAAAGAGGATGACCCGCAAAGAACTACTGGACAAACTTGTGAACATCCAATACGAGCGCAACGATATGGCTCCCGGCAGAGGCCAGTTCAGAGTCAAGGGTGAGATAGTTGATATTTACAGCCCGCATAGGGACGAAATAATCAGAGTCGAGTACTTTGGAGACGACATTGACAAAATATCTGTACTGCACACACTCACAGCTAAAGGACTGAAAGTTATTGATTCGATAATAGTACCGCCTGTTAAACATTTCGTGCTCCCAAAAGAACGGATCATTTCTGCAGAGGAAAGGATTCTCGAAGAGATGCGCGAACAGGTTAAATTCTTCGAGAGCAGAAACAAACTCATTGAAGCGCAGAGGATTTATGAACGGACCCGCTATGATCTCGAGATGATGAAAGAAATAGGCTACTGCAGCGGAATTGAGAACTATTCGCGGCATCTTGCCCAAAGAGAACCTGGTTCGAGACCGTCGTGTCTCCTGGATTACATGGAAGGAGACTATCTACTTTTTATAGATGAATCTCATGCATCGATTCCTCAATTGCGCGCGATGTATAATGCTGACAAGAGCAGAAAACAGACGCTTGTTGATTTTGGGTTTAGGCTGCCTTCTGCATTGGATAACAGACCGTTGAACTTCGATGAGTTCAATAATCTGATAAACAAGGCAATATATGTTTCGGCGACGCCTGGCGATTATGAAATTGAAAGGTCAGCTGTCGTTGCCGAACAGGTTGTCAGACCAACAGGCTTGCTTGATCCTGAAGTTATAATGCGCCCACTTGAAGGACAGATAGACGATGTGATAGCTGAAGTTAGAGCAAGAGCCTTGAAGAATGAGAGAACGCTTGTTACGACCCTTACAAAAGCAAGTTCGGAAAAACTGGCTGACTATCTGAGCGAACTTGGCATAAGAGCAAAATATTTGCACTCTGAACTTGATGCCATAAAAAGAGTTGAGATACTAAATGCTTTGCGTAAAGCTGAATTTGACTGCCTTATCGGAGTAAATTTATTGAGAGAAGGTTTGGACCTTCCTGAAGTTTCTCTGGTGGCTATTCTGGATGCAGACAAGGAAGGTTTTCTGCGGTCAGAAAGATCTCTGATACAGGTCTCAGGCAGAGCCGCCAGAAATGTAGGTGGGCAGGTAATTGTTTATGCAGATAAGATAACGCCAGCAATTGAATGTCTGATAAGGACTACCGAACGAAGAAGAAAGACACAGATCGAATATAATAAAGAGCATAATATTACTCCTCAAACTATCATCAAGGAGTTCAGAGAAGACATAAAGTACTCAGATGAAAGCAAAAAGAAGCGTTCCTCTCTCAAGCTTGATGGTAAATATGACGAAGCAAGCCCTGAGGATATGATTGAACTTCTCAGAGATGAAATGCTTCAGGCCGCCGCTTCCTTGGAGTTTGAAAGAGCCGCTCTTCTCCGCGACAAAATAAAAAGCCTAACTTCGGTATAAGTTTTAAATAAATATCTCGACAACTCAGTATAAATCCTTATCCTTAAATTAGTCGCTAGGGTAACTGCCGGATATAGGGAATTATGAGGAAACATTTATTATCGTTTGTTATTGGTTTATTTTTATCTGCTTCCTTGATAGAAGCTCAGGAATATACAGGCACGGTCGTGTCTCCTGACATTTCGACTTATGCCGAAGGAACAGACGGGGCTTTTTATGGGTACATTGACCGAGTAGCAAGGTTAGGGCAGATAATCAAACCTCCTCTTTATGACTCCAAAGGCAATATCACAGCTTTGAAAGAAGGCAACATCGTCCTTGAAATGGACAAGAGGTATTTCAAAGCTCAGATGTATGGTTCAGAAGCGGCAGTTCAGGATTCTATCATTCAGCTTAAACTAGCACAGATTAACTACAAAAGGTACATGGCGCTCTTCCAAAAAAATGCTACCAGCCAGGAACAGCTTGAGAACACAATGAATACCTTTTTGAATGACTATTATATATACCAGACTAATCTGGCTACCCTTGCAATGAATAAGGCTTTTTTAGAAGACTGCACGAACTATGCGCCTTATGAAGGAATAGTTTCAAATGTCTATGTAATTGAAGGAGATGCTGCATGGCAGAACATTGTCGAAACCACACAGCTTAATCCGATTGGCATAGAAGTAAAAATGAACAGGGAAAAAGCCAGAGAAATTGGAATAGGGACACAAGCAACCATAATCCCGCTGAACACTAATATCCCGCAGGGAATATTCAGCGCTGACTCTATGCTTACGGATAATGGGATCATATTTTTTACTGAGAATTATCCTGTTTTAAATAAGTCAGAACTTATTCCTTACGATGGAATTCCAGTCTATAGAAACTGTATGCCGGTAATTAAATTCTATATTGATTCGGATGGTAATACGCTTGCAGTACATAAAGACTCACTCAAGCATGACTCAAAAGGAGATTTCGTATGGAAAGGCAAAGACCAGAAAACCATGCAGTTTAATAAAGGCATTGACCCGAAGTTTAAAATTGAAAAAGTCTATGTAAAGCTCAGCGGACTGTACAGGCCAATAGCAGGTTATGACGAATTCGCTGCTTTGGGGGATTCGGGAAGCCTAGAACTTAATGATATAACTCTTCTGAACGGAGCTGATGATTTAAAGGATGGGCAGGAAGTCTATTTTCCTGATCAAAGGTATCTTCTGATGCCTGGAGACGAAGTAAAAGTGATAATCGGGGATTAAAGCAAGATGCCGAAACTGAACAATTTAAAAATTCTATCTTTGTCCATGATGATATTTTTAGCGCTTAGCATTCAGAGCGCAGAAGAATACACAGGAAAGATTGTTTCTCTTAATGTTGAGACCTTTATGTTTGGAACTGATGCCGCCCTGATGGGATATATACAATATGCCCCTAGATTGGGCGAAATAATTAAACCATCAATCACAAATCAAAAAGGAAATGCCATTGCTCAAGGTACAATGCTTGCTAAGATGGATCCAAATCCATGGGCGGCTGCGCTAAAGCAGTACATAGTCGGCGGCAAGGTGTCAAAAGAGGAAATGTACTTGGCGCTCCGAAATCATTTGAGGTACAAATTTTTGACGGAGAAGAATGCCGTAAGTTTAGAGAGCTTGACCAATATGGACTATACGCTATATCAGGATAAAGGTCAGTACAAAGATATGCTCGATGAGGCACTTATGAATAAAGAAGTGCTCGAATCGTGTATTGCTATTTCTCCTTTTGAAGGATTGGTAACAAAACTGTATTTTGCACAGGGGCAGGCGACTGGAAGGCCACCGATAGCAGACATTGTACAACTCAACCCAATCGGGTTACAGATCGAACTGCCGCAAGAAAAACTAAATGAAATTGCTATTACGACCCCGATTAAGTTTTATCATCTTAATTCTGATGTTTCCTATGATGTGCTAAAGAGTTTCAGTATGTTTAAAGGGGACAAACTTCTATTATCTGCTGATAATTATCATATCCTTAATAAAAATGAGATTATAGCTGACATTAATATTCCTATTGTCAGAGAGTGGTCGCCTGTGCTGAAGTTTGGACTCGATTCTGATTTTCATGGACTCCTTGGAGTAGCAAATTACGCGATAGAAAAAGATGCGGATGGTTACTTCGTATGGAGAGCAAAAGGGCAGAAAATTATGCAGACTTCCAAAGGTATTGAGCCGATCTTTAAAATTGAAAAAATATATTTTAAACCCTTGGAACTTACCAGATACAGGACTCCCTATGAGACGATAACTGCCGTGAGCGATTCGGATAAACTTGAACTCTACGACATTGTGATAAAAAAGCCGCCAAAAGATTTGAAAGAAGGTCAGAATGTCTGCTGTCCTCAGCGAAGGTATCTTTTTATGCCTGGAGATGAAGTCAGAGTAGTAATCGGCAGTGGTCCAATAACTAATTCAAAACCCAAAGACGAAAAGAAATAAGGCGTCATGAAAAAATATTTTTACAGGAAAACCCTTCTGATAACAATACTTGCTTTGGTTATGTCCTCTCTCGGTGCTGCAGACAATGAATATACAGGAACTGTCACTTCATTGCTTGTTTCTCAGTACAAAACTGGTTCTGATGCCTATTACTATGGTTCTATAATCTATGTGGCAGGGCTAGGCGAAATAACAAGACCGGGGATAAGAGATTCTAAAGGCAAAATTGTCCGCAAAGGGACTATGCTGTACAGCCTTAATCTTCGATATTGGCAACAGCAGCTTGAAGGCAGCAAAGAATTACTTACTGCCGGAAAAATGATGCTAAAGGAAACCCTTGAAAACTTTAAGAGATATCAGGTTCTAGTTAAACCAGGAGCTACAAGCGAAGAGATTTATGAAAACTATTTTTCTTTACTTAGTTCATCCTATGATTCTTATTTGAATGATGAAGCCTCATATATGGAAAATCAGGAGTTTTTGAAAGCTTCATACCAAGTGGCATCTTTTGAAGGCATAGTCGATCAAGTTCTTTATAATCAAGGGCTGACTTCCGAGAATGCCGCGGCATTGGAAGTTACAATGCTTAATCCAATAGGAATAACCGTAAAAATGCCCAGAAGCAAGGCGCGGCAAATAGGTATAAATACTCCGGTTAAAGTAATACCGTCTTCTTCAGGCGAACCTCAGGGAATTTACTATGGTTATTCGATGTTAACTCCTGACGGCATAACTTTTGTAACGGCTAATGCGCCTCTCTATACGCCAGATTCCAAAGGTCTCAGAGCCATCAGAAATGTTGTTAGCGTTACAAAGTTCTACATAGATTTATTTTATGATACATTGGCTGTTTCCGACCAGTCTGTTTTGAAAGACAAAAAGGGCGAATTTGTCTGGAAGGTTAATCACATACAAGGTTCACAATTCAAACTTGAAAAAGTCTATATAAAAACTTTAGATATGTACAGACTCAAAAATGGAGCAATCCGACTTCAGGCTCTTGCTGAGACAGCAGGCCTTAAACTCAATGATTTAGTAGTCAACAATCCTGCCAAAGATTTGAAAGATGGCGAAATGATTTGTATTCCGCAGCCAAAATATCTTCTTATGCCCGGCGATCAGGTGAAGGTTATTATCGGGAAATAATAGCTTTCATTGTGATGAAATTTCCTTGTCTTTACGCTATCATCAAAAAACAATTTAAAATTAATATTCAAAATAAAGGGAATTGGAAGATGAAGAGGATAAAAGTTTTACTGTTGGCTATAGCTGCAATATTTAGCGCGGCTTTAACTTATGCGGCGTATGACACGCTTGGCGCGACTGTTATTCATAGTGGAAGCAGTGCAAGCACCAGGTTCGCAATCTGGAATCCAGACAATGTCACTCCAGCATGCGTTTATATTCAACTTCCTGGAGCAACTACTTTTATAGAGTATCCCCTTACTCTTCAACAGCCTTATTATGATAACAGCATAAACCAGTACACAGCTGTTTACGCAGTTACAGTTCCTCAGGACTTAAACCTTTGTCAATATTATTTCACATTAAACGGTGTCACCGTCCGCGATCCTTATGCGAAAATGACTACCGGCATTCAGAGCAATGGCTCTGCTGAAACTCAGTTCGTTAATACAGGCACACAAACAAATCCAATTCCTGCCACATCTCCGACCAATCCACCTCCTGTTCCGACTCCATGTAATGGCATAGTTATTGATATGAGCCTTGTTACAAATTATAAGTTTGCTGCTCCTCCAGCATTTACCGAACCTACCGATGCGATTGTTTACGAACTTGATGTTATGGATTATACCAGCAACCCGAATACAGGCGTAACCAATGGCGGAACATTTACAGGTCTAACTCAGAGTGGAATATGCAACGGTCAGACAACTGGACTTCAGCATCTCAAAGACCTAGGCATCACACATGTCCAGATCATGCCGATGTACACTTATAGTTTCAGCGGTTTTTCATATAACTGGGGTTACAACCCTGTCGAATACAATGTTCCTCAGGCTCAGTTCTCAAAATACAGCGTAGGGCAGTATATGAACCGTATTCAGGAGGTTCAGAATATGGTAAACACATACCATCAAAATGGCATCAGAGTCATTATGGATGTGGTTTATAATCATACTTACGCGGCATCAATATTTGCCCCAAATAGCCCATTAACAAATGCTTACTATATTACAAGCAATGGACAGCTCGTTGACGACACAGGTTGCGGGAACACCATCAATGGTGCAAACCCGATGGTCAGTAATTTTATCGCCGACTCTCTTGCTTCATGGGCGACAATATACAATCTTGACGGCTACAGATTCGATTTGTTGGGCGTATTCGACTATACCACGGTAAGCTCATGGGTTCAGTACATTAATGGTCTTAAAGCCAATAGAGGGTATCTGATATATGGAGAGCCATGGGCTTGCGGCAATGTTGATAACAACTCTGTCAGAGAAGGGAACATATCATGTTCTGAATATATGAATGCCGGCGTTCTGACTCAAGGCGCAGGTTGCTTCAACGGTCAGTACAGAACAGCTCTTGAAGGAAACAACAACAATGGACAAGGGGGAGGCTATCTCTTTAATCAGAATAACGGCAATGAAAACTCCATGATGGGACAGATTGCATGCGGTTTCAATGGTTCAATCAGAGCCTCAGGTACGCAGAATACTACAGCTGTTCCAACTGCTCTTTCGAATCAATGGGCAAACGCCTTTGCCAATATGCCAGGCGAATCGGTAAACTATATTTCATGCCATGACGGTCTCTGCTTATGGGACAAGATTTGCGCTGTGACAGGACAGAATTCATGGAGCAATGTTTACAATCAGCAAGTGGATATGTTCTCAGCTGGAATCCTGATGACTTCACAGGCAATAGCTTTCTTCCAGGAAGGAGACGAATTCCTCAGAAGCAAGGACGGAAATGCAAACAGCTACAATTCGCCTCTGACCGTAAACTGGATAGACTGGTCTGCGAAGAACGCAAATATGAATGTCTTCAATTACTACAAGAAGCTGATTGCTATGAGAAAAGCCTATTCAGCCTTTACCCAGCCTACATGGACTGACATCAACACCAACAGTCAGGTCTATACATGCGCAAACAGCGGCACTTCCGCAGGCGCGCTTATCTCGAATCTCAAGGACAACGCCGGAAACAAATATATTGTAATCTATAACGCCGGTTCGGATTACAGCTATATGATTCCGTCCGGAAGCGGCAACTGGCTTCTTGTCACGAATGTAAATGATTGCGGGCTCACAATTCCAAATGACGATTACCCTCAGCCTGGAACCACTTTCTCTCAGGGACAGACAGTATTGTGCTGTGGCACATCAGTCACGGTATTGGCCAACACAGCTAATCCCGCCGACCCGACCAGCAGTATTTGAAATCGTCTAAACTGGAGTCTTGAAGCGCAGTGATGAAATTTAATAAAACTCCAGTTGTGATACTTCTGACTTCAATAGTCTTTCTGCTTTGCTCTGCAAATGACATTTACATTTCGTCATTGCCTCAGATGGTAGTGGATTTCAAAACTACTCCTAATGTGATCAATCTGACTTTATCAATGTATGCTTTGGGTACTGCTGTATTTGTCTTGTTTGCCGATCTAGCCAGCAGTCGTTACGGTAGAAAGCCTGTTATTATCACGGCTTTGGGTATCTTTACATTAGCATCGTTGCTCATAAGCATCTCTGCGTCAATATGGCTCATCATAGCTTTGCGCATAGTCCAATCAATGGGGCTGGGGTTTATCATGACGACCAGCACGCTCATACTTAAGGATTCTATGGACGAAAGAGAACAGATTAAGGCGCTGGGAATAATGTTGACAGGGCTAGTGCTTTCTCCCGCCATATCACCTGTAATAGGAGCATACCTTGCACACCACTTCGGCTGGAGAAGCTGTTTTGTATTCAGCACTATACTTGGAATTATCCTATTAGGGTTTACTATCAAAATCCTGCCTGAAACCATTAGTTTGAAGTTAACTCAACTCCCAAATCTGGGCATTTACATTAAAAAATATTTTATGGTGCTCGGCGATAAAGTATTCCTTTATCTTACTATACTTTTCGCATGTGGAGCAGGAGCATATTATGCATTTATAGGCATATCGAGTTATCTATTCATTAATAATCTCGGAATTACGCCTATTATGTATTCTTATATTTATATTTTCATGGCAGCCGCTTTCCTTGCCGGAAACCAATATCTGCTTGTCCTAAACAAAAATAAAGCATCCTACAATAAAATCCTTGGCATAGGAGTTTTTGGAACATTGGCTGGCTCTGCTATTATTTTGTTGGCAGAAGGCATTTCAAATAATCTATTGATTGCGGTTTTAATTACGCTGGGTGCGATTCTAATGCGAGCAGCAAACGCCCTGGTGAATCCTACTGTTCAGGTTATTACTGTAAATCGCTTCAAGAAAAGAGGAGGCATAGCGCTTGGTATGGCAATGAGCGTGGGTATTGGCGGCCAGGGAGTTGCAGTTATCCTTGTGACGCTATTCCATGATAATCCTCTAGCAGGTTTAATCATAATATCTCTTGCTCTTTCTATTATCGGAGTGGTCGTCTTTTATCTCGTAAAGCGTTTACTGCACATTGAGCATTCTCTTCCCGAAAAATAGATATTCTAATTTTGATCATGGCAGGAGTTTTAAAATATTTAGTGGATGTCCGGGTGATTCGCAATCCATCACTTTTCAGCTGTCATAAGAAATAGAGGGAACGCTTTTTTATCCCCCCCTGAAATTTCCTTGATGACTTCAGTTACAGTCTCGATTTTAATATTTCTGAATCCAACTTTAATAGCTTTCAGTTTTAATTGATCTCTATCAAAACCATTGTGTCCATCAAAGCCTTTTCCATGAAAAGAGCCATCTTCTTTATCAAGATCGGCAATAAATAAGTACCCTCCTGGGTTTATCATTGAATAGAAGGATGACAGGATTTTGTCAGTATCAATGACATGATGAAGAGTAAGAAGGGTATAAATGATATCAAACTTTTCATCTATAGGAGATGAATTCATCAAATCAAGTTCAAGTGGGAATACATTGGAGATGGTTTCTTTATTAATTTTCTCTCTTAACACATCAAGCATACTTTTGGAACTGTCAGCGCAGACTATTTTGGAGAAATGAGCCCGAAGATGTAAACTCACAAGTCCAGTGCCGCACCCATATTCAAGAGCACTACATAATTGCATATTCTTTACCTCATTAAGTATGGCATCGCCTACTTTTTGAGCCCTGTTAATTTTGTCAGCGTCCATGTCCCAGGTTTTTGCCCTGGCGTCAAATTCATTTTCTATCTTATTCATGTTGTCCTCCTTTGAATATTTCTTCTAGCATATTCGTAGCATCTTTGACTAGGCTATTGCATATAATCTTGTGATGATCTTTAGCTTCTACGGATTTGGCATCGGCATATTTTATGAGCAGTTCTTTGCACTCAGCGGTACCGTGTTTTTCTTCAAATTTTTTATAGAGTTCACGGACCATATCGTATGCTGTTAGCTTAGTTTTCAAATCTTTAGGATCGATATTGCCGTACTTCATTCCGATAACCATGAAAGCTCCGGTTAATGCTCCACATGTTTTTCTGAGTCTTCCCATTCCGCCTCCGAATGCGGAAGATATCTTCTTAGCTGTTTCCAAATCCAGCCCTAGTTCCTCTGCATGAGCCATAAGAACAGATTGTGAACAGGCATATCCCTGTAGGAAATATTCTTCGGCTTTTGATATTTTATCCATCTATTTTAACCTTTTTTGTAGATTTGCTATTGGGTTTATTATTGGCATATGCTAATAATTATAACATCATACAATCAAATTATAAGGTGAAAATAAAAAAGGGAAAGAAGATTATGTCACCTAGGCCTTTCATGTGTAGGAAAATATCTTCTACTGCACCTGTAAAATGTTTTAGCCCGAAAGGCGTTCCATTTTGCAAGCTAGAAAAAATTATGCTTAATCCTGATGAACTCGAGTCAATAAAATTAGCAGATTACGACTTGCTTTATCAGTCGGATGCGGCTGATAAAATGGGAATATCACGGCAGACTTTTGGGAACATAATTAATTCTGCTCATAAAAAAATTGCAGACGCTCTTCTTAATGGAAAAGCAATCTGTCTAAAGGGTGAATGCGACAAGAAAGTAATTCAACAATTTGAGTGCCCTAAGTGCTCAATTGTATGGGATTTTCAACAAAGTGAAAATGCAAAATGCCCTAAATGTGAAAATACAGAATCAATTCGCTTATACCAAACAAAAGAGAATTTAGAATACAAACCAGAACCATGTTGCCAAAAAAGGCACAGACTAAAACAAGAGGAAGTAAAATGAAAATTGCGGTACCAACAAGAGGAACGGAAATAGATGACCATTTCGGGCATTGTGAAGCCTTCACCATCTTTACTATAGATGACAGCAACAAGATCGAATCATCTGAATTACTTCCATCCCCGAGCGGATGCGGATGCAAAAGCGGCATAGCCGGCATACTGCAGGAAAAAGGCGTAAATATCTTATTGGCAGGCAATATGGGGCAAGGCGCTGTAAATGCCCTTTCTATGCACGGAATTGAAGTTTGCAGAGGTTGTAGCGGCAATGCTAGAGAAGTTCTGAAAGTTTTTTTGGATGGGCATATTCTGGATAATGGCGGGGTCTGTCAGCATCATCACGGCGAAGGCCATGAGCATGGACATCAGTGCGGACACTAACCCAAACTAAGACTGAATAACGAAAAGTTAATGGTTCAAAATTTTTCACTATCAGCTTTTTCACTTTTAACTTTTCAGTAGTCAGACTAGAAAAGATTGAACACAATATGTTATTTGTCAGTAGATATAGATATAATTGACGGCACGCCACTTTTGGATATAAAACCTTTTGTTCCGGCATTTGATATTCATAAAGCTGAAAGAGCTGGATGGGTTGAGAAAACGAAGTATGAAATAGAAGCCACCCGCGATGACGGGAGGTTCACCAAATAAATATTATTAGGAATACGATGAATTTATTCAGTAAGGCTAAGCCCTATTTTAACAAACTAAAGTCAAGAAAAATTCTAATACCCATAATTGCATTTCTGATTATACTCGTGATGCTTTTATGGCTAGCGGGAGCTTTTTCACCCAAAATTAACTTCAAAAATATCAAAATCTCTGAAGGGCAATTCTATTCAGGCAGAACAGCAAAAGTTTTTTATATAAGCGTACCTCTTACTGAAACTGCATCAGGGACAGTCCAGGCTGTTCACGAAACTACTATAACTTCGAAACTTACTGCCAGAGTAGTGGGAGTTTATGTCAAAGCAGGAGAATATGTTAAGAAAGATCAGATTCTTGTTAAACTTGACGAAACTGAATTGGTGTCGAAGCTTCAGCAGGCCATGGCGCAAGTTGAGCTCTCAGAAGCAGCTCAAAAACAAGCGCAGAGCGATTATGAAAGAGCCTCAAAACTCTACAAAACCAAGGCCACAAGCGGGCAGGATTTTGAAAATGCTCAGACCAAACTCAGGACTACTGAAGCCGAAATCAACAAAGCTAAAGGAATGGTTAGTGAAATTGAATCTCTGATCAGATACGCCAATATAATTTCGCCAATAGATGGACTGATAGTGGATAAAGAGGTTGATACCGGAGACACCGTACTGCCCGGGCAAGTGCTTCTTAAACTCTATGACAACAAGGCAATGCAGTTGATTGCCAATGTCAGGGAATCTCTGGCAAATAAGCTTGTTCCAGGACAGGATATCGGCGTTAAAATAGACGCATTGGATAAGATTTGTCTAGGAAAAGTAAGCGAGATTGTCCCTGAAGCAAATTCATCCAACAGGACTTTCCAGGTCAAGGTTGTAGGTCCTTGCCCAAAAGGAATTTACAGCGGGATGTTCGGAAGGATTATTATTCCTCTTGGTAAAGAGAATATTCTTGTTATTCCAAAATCTGCTGTTATAAAAGCAGGTCAGCTGGAACTTGCAGCTGTAGTTGAAAATGGAGTTTTATCCAAACGATACATTCGTACAGGCAGACATTTCGGAGATAATATTGAAGTTGTCTCAGGATTGAAAGAAGGTGAAACTGTAGCTATGCAGTTTAGACAATAATGAATTCTACAAAACATTCGTTTACCGATAAGATCGTCAGGATTTTTCTTGAGTCTAACCTATCTCTTGTGCTCATTCTGCTGTCAGTCGTACTAGGCTTGGCAGCAGTTTTTATGACGCCCAGAGAAGAAGATCCTCAGATAATAGTCCCGCTTGCTGATGTCTATGTGGATTTCCCCGGACATTCTGCCCAAGAGGTGGAACAGCTTGTAGCAGATCCTCTTGAAAAAATTCTCTATCAGATAGACGGCGTGGAATATGTCTATTCAATGAGCCGCGAGAATCAGGCTATCATAACGGTCAGATACTATGTAGGACAGGACAGAGAAAGAAGCCTGGTAAAACTCTTTAAGAAAATAGACGAAAATCTCGATATTGTTCCACCCGGAGTCACAGGATGGATCGTCAAGCCTGTAGAAATAGATGATGTGCCGATAGTGACATTGACTCTGTCCTCATCCAAGGCAGATGATTCACAGCTTCGCAGGGTTGCAGAAGAAATTACACATGAGCTTTCAAGCATTGGGGATATATCAAGAGCTTATGTGGTCGGAGGCAGACCCAGGATAATTCAGGTGTATATGAACCCTGATAAAATGACAGCCTATCATGTCTCTGTCCCAGATATAATAAGTTCGATTAAAGCGTCAAATATTCAGGAAACAGCTGGTGATTTCCGCAACAAGGATTTGCTGATTAATGTAGCAATAGGCAGCGGCATTAAAGATGTCGAACAGCTCAAAAATCTGGTGATTGCCGTTAATGATGGAAGTGGAGCATTTCCCAAAGATGTCGCGGCTATGGCTGACTATATGTATTCTAGCAAGCCCAATGACGGAAAAGCAGTTTTTCTGAAAGATGTGGCACAGGTCGTTGACGGTCCAGCTGAACCATCAAATTATGTCAATCACGGATGGGGAGCTGCAAAAGATATTCATCTGCATAACGGCGCTCCCGGAACAATAATCGGAAAGAGTAATATTGATAAAGCTCCTTCTCTAGAAAATGCTGTAACCATAGCCATAGCAAAGAAGAAGGGAACAAATGCAGTCAATGTGGCAAATGAAGTTTTAAATAAGGTCGATAAACTTACAAGCAGTATTATCCCCGATGATATGCAGCTAATCATTAGCCGGAATTACGGCCTGACAGCAGATGAAAAAGTAAACGAGCTGATCTGGGCGCTAATAGCTGCTGTAGTAATAATGTTTGTGCTTCTTACTCTGGGGCTTGGATGGAGAGAGTCGCTTATTGTAGCTCTGGCAATACCTGTGGTTTTCGGACTTACTCTGGCAGTAAATATGATGTTTGGTTTCACGATAAACAGAGTAACCCTTTTTGCGCTTATTTTATCGCTTGGTCTTCTTGTGGATGATCCGATTGTGGATGTCGAAAACATCTCCAGGCATTTTGAACTTGGCAAAAAAGCTACAAGGAGCATTGTCATGCAGGCGGTTTCAGAAATCCGTCCGCCGTTAATCATAGCAACCCTTGCAGTTATCGCCAGTTTCCTCCCGATGTTCTTCATCACCGGCATGATGGGGCCTTATATGCGTCCTATGGCTATGAATGTGCCGGTAACAATGGTCATGTCTATGCTTGTCTCATTCACGATCACACCGTGGTTTGCATACCATCTGCTGCGGAAAAAATACAACTCTCCGGATTTAACTACTGAGCATGTTCATCAGGATCTTGATGTAAAAAACTCCAAGCTATATAAATTTTTCTATCCCATGATGGAACCACTTCTGAGATCAAAGAAGAATTCATGGATATTCCTTGGCATAATCGGTGTTCTGACTCTGCTTGCCTTGAGCCTGGCTATATTCAGGGCCGTGCCTCTTAAAATGCTTCCGTATGATAACAAGAATGAACTCCAGTTAGTGCTGAAAATGCCCGAAGGGACCACACTTGAAAGGACAAATGCAGTAGTCAACGATTTTGAAAATTATCTCTCGACAGTTCCAGAAGTAGTTGACTATATCGGGTATTCCGGCGTCGCTTCCCCCATGGATTTCAATGGTCTTGTAAGGCACTATTACCTTAGAAATGCAGAAAATTACGCCGAGATTAGAATTAATCTTGCTCCAAAAGAAAACCGCTCGCTTCAGAGCCACGCCGTTGGCTTGAGAATCCGGGATGAATTGCAGAAGATCGCTGATAGAGACAATGTAATGATGACTATTGTCGAAACTCCGCCCGGCCCGCCGGTTCTGGCAAGCATAGTTGCCGAAGTTTACGGAAAGAGCGAAAATAGTTATGACGAACTTCTTGCTGCGTCCGAGACGGTCAGGAACCGCCTAGCAAAAGAACCAGGTGTATCAGATATTGATAGTATAAAGGAGAAGCCCAGAACCAAATATGTTTTCATAACGGACACAGAGAAAGCCGCGCTTAACGGCGTGAGCGTTCTGAATATTGCAGAAACTCTCAGGGCTGCATTGTCAGGAACTAATGCAGGGCTTGTCCAAAGTAATACAGAACGCAACCCATTGAATATCGCTGTCAAACTTCCGATACAGGATCGTTCCGATCTGAATGACCTTTCAAAAATTTACTTGAAAGGAATAAAAGGGCAGCTGGTTCCTCTCTCAGAACTGGGAAGCTGGGAGACTGCGACAACAGACCAGACTATTTATCATAAAAACCTTCAAAGGGTCGTTTATGTTTTCGGTGAAACAGTCGGACGAACTCCGGCGGAAGTTGTTATAGATATTCAGGCAGACAAAGTAAAGCCGCAAGAAGGCAAGAGTGAAAACTTCGTCTCAGAGACTAAATCAAAACCACTTAATTGGAGGACATTTGCAAAGAATGGCAGCGATGTTGGATGGAGCGTACCAAAAGATATAAAAGTAACTTTCTCCGGCGAAGGCGAATGGAATATAACACTGGATGTTTTCAGGGATCTTGGAATTGCCTTTGCGATTGCCATGATAGCAATCTATATCCTGCTTCTAATACAGACAAAGTCCTTCGTGATACCTCTTATTATCATGCTGGCCATTCCTCTTACAATACTTGGAATAATGCCGGGTTTCTGGCTTCTCAATGTTTTCGGAGGGCACATTGTCGGAGGTTATATCGATCCGATTTATTTCACGGCCACAGGAATGATCGGGATGATTGCTTTAGCGGGAATCGTTACGAGGGATGCAATTATCCTTATAGACTTTATACATATTTCTCTCAAGAAAGGAAGCAATCTATTTGAGGCTATTATGGAGAGCAGAGTCGTCAGACTGCGTCCAATCTTGCTTACTTCGGCTACTGCAATGTTAGGCGCACTTCCAATCATAATTGATCCGATATTTTCTGGTCTGGCCTGGGCGCTTATCTTCGGCCTTTTTGCATCCACAATCTTTACGCTCTTTGTCATTCCTGTAGCCTATTGGCTGATATATGCCAATAAACCAGGTCACGGTCTGCCTGTAATAGAAGAAGAGTGAATATAGTTTGCAGCAATAAGAGAGACTTGAAAATCATTTATATTGAGTAGAATAGAGGATAAGTATATAATAGGAAAAGCAATTCATTAACAAAGGAGAAATACTTATGGCAAGTATCAAGGGAACACAAACAGAAAAGAATTTATTGAAGGCTTTTTCAGGCGAATCACAGGCTAGAAACCGCTACACCTATTTTGCAGGCGCTGCCCGCAAGGAAGGTTTAATGCAAATAGCCGACATCTTTGAAGAAACAGCAAATCAGGAAAAAGAGCACGCCAAACGATTCTTCAGCCAACTCGAAGGCGGAGTAGTTGAGATTACAGCCAGTTTTCCTGCAGGAGTCATCGGAACAACCGCTGAAAACCTAGAAGAAGCCGCAGGCGGCGAACACGAAGAATGGACTGACCTCTATCCGTCTTTTGCTCAAAAAGCCAGAGATGAAGGATTTCCTCATATCGGATTTTTATTTGATAAGGTTTCAGTTGCTGAAAAACAACATGAAAACCGCTATCTCGGACTCCTCAAAAATATCGAAGACGGAACAGTTTTCAAGAAAGCTAGTAAGGTTGTATGGCGTTGCAGAAACTGCGGTTATCTCCACGAAGGAACAGAAGCTCCACAGTCATGTCCCGCCTGCGCTCACCCTCAGGCTTATTTTGAAGTTCTCGGCGAAAACTGGTAAAGGATAATCCATGACAGAAAAACTGCAGAAGTTCAGATGCATTGTTTGCGGATATGTCCATATCGCAGCTGAGGCTCCTAAGACTTGCCCTGTATGCGGTTCGTCAAAATCAGATTTTGAATTGTATGCTGAAAAGAAGCAGGAATCCGCTCCAGCAAAGATAACTAAGTGGCGCTGTATTAATTGCAGTTATGTCCACAATGGAGATAATCCACCCGACATCTGCCCTGTGTGCGCGGCTGAGAAAGATAAATTCGAAGCTTTTACAGAGACAAATCAGGCATCCGGAGTTAAATCAGCCAAAGTTGTAATAGTTGGTGGTGGAATTGCAGGTGTAACTGCTGCAGAAACTATGAGAAAGTTCTCTCCCGACTCAATCATCACTTTAATAACTATGGAATGCGATGCACCATATTATAGACTTAATCTGACCAGATTCCTTGGAGGAGATATAAACCGTGAGGATCTGATTGTTCATCCTCTGTCATGGTATCAGGAAAATAATATTGAACTCGTCAATAACGCAATTGTTTACACGATTGATAAGGAAAAGAAAGTTATAGCTCTTGTTGATGGGCGCGAATTTGTTTACGATAAATTGATTCTTGCTACAGGTTCGCATCCTTTTATCCCTCAATATAAAGGAACTGAACTTGAAGGGGTTTATTCATTAAGAACTGTATCGGATGCTGATGAAATTCTCGCAAAAGCTGTTAAAGGCGCCCGCTGTGTATGTATCGGCGGTGGAATACTTGGAATAGAGACTGCCGGATCTCTCGCCAAGCGCGCAGTAAATGTCACTATGCTTGAAAGTCATGGATGGCTGATGCCAAGACAGTTGAATCTAAAGGCCGCTGCAATACTTGAAAAACATCTATTGAGTTTGGATATAAAGACTCTGAAAGAGACAAAGGTTCAGGAAATATCAGGAGATAAAAAAGTATCAGGCGTTCTTCTTCAGAATGGCACTCTTCTTGAGGCAGATATTGTGATTTTAGCTACTGGTGTCAGAGCCAATACAGTGCTTGCAAGAAAAGCCGGGCTTGAGTTCAATAATGGGATTATCGTTAATAATCATCTCATGACATCCTCACCTGACATTTTTGCCGCAGGCGATGCGACAGAACACAATGGTCAGCTCTATGGCACCTGGGCGCCTGCGCAATATCAGGGAAGCATAGCAGCTCTTAACGCTCTGGGAATTCCTACAGTGTTTGGCGGCATACCAAGATCAAATACTGTTAAAGCTCTCGGTTTGGACATTACCAGTATCGGACAATTCATGCCTGAAGACGGAAGTTATACAGTCATTGAAAAGGAAGATGAAAAGTCCTATATTGAATTTGTATTCCATGATTCAAAGATGGTTGGGACTATTCTCATCGGACACGCGAAACTTGCGACAGCCGCCAAAAAAGCCATTGACAGCAATACAGATTTTTCAGAATTGCTCATCACTCCAAAATGTGATGAAATAATCTCCAAATTCCATCATTTCTAAGTTCCAGCTGGAAAGCTCAACTTAAATCTGAACTTTGCATCGTCTTCGAACCACATCGGGAAATTGGTTCCCCAGAGATTATTGAAAAGATTGAAATGAAAGCCTTCGTTGAGTTTGGGCTGTGAAGTGTCAAACTCAAGAATCCTTGGGCGTCCTGGACTTACGAGAGGAGCATCCAGACTTTCTACTTCTATATTTCCATCATTTCCGTTATAAAGAACAGAAGACCATAGAGCATGAAGAGCTCTGTTCCCTTTTTTGGCGACATCCAATGGCGAAATGGGCTCACCCATTTTATTAATACTCCATTTTTTACTCTCTTTTGCATTCAGATTGAAAGAGAACCAGAATGCCTCAGGGATGCGGTTGGCTTTTTTGCCGAACCACTGGAGTTCAATACCTATTTCTCTCTTATCAGTAAAACTATATTCAATCAAAACTTCTGACGGCGAACCATAACTCTTTATGCTCTTTTCGGGCATTGTCAGATTAAAAAGTATGGAATGTGATTCTGATGATTCTTTCTTGTAAATAGCCTTTACGGATGGAGAGAAAAACTCATGCTTGAGATTTTTAACTCTGTCCAGCCCGGGTTTTGTAAAGTCGGGGATTGACCAGAAGTCTGTGACTTTATGGTTGATATTATATTTCTTGTGAAAATTCTTGTAGCATTCGGCAGAGAATATCTCGTGTCTGAAAAGCCCAATATTTTTTGAACACCACTCTTTGCCTGTTGATTTATCTTTCAGTGACTTGATTGATCCTGTTTTGTCATTGAATAAAATAGTGAAAAGTTCAGTTTGAATAACACCGACATTCTTAATTTTGCAATAGTCTTTGAGAGATGGTTTGGATGGTTCGACTTCTTTCAGAACATCCAAAGCTTCTTTCTTTAATTTTGCGCTCTTCAGGCAATCTATGCTTTCTGTGATGTAGGAACGCTGTTCCTTCCATGAGCTTTCAAATAGGCTGTAGTCAGTTGTAGTTTTAGCATTTTCGGGGTGGGGTATTTTACATATCTTCTTTTCAGACAGATTATTAAAAACGGCTTTATCGTTTAGATTTGTATCGAAAATATTTTTTGAGCGAGCTTTTGTGAACTCTTTAATACCGTAGTTCACATAGTCCCTTAGATGGGTTTTAAGATCCATTCCCCATGTGTGTTCAGGAATGAGCATGAGTTTTCTTGTGAACTCATTGTACTCAGGATTTTTCATGTCGAGTTTGTACTCGAGTGCCCACTTGTTTCTAAGTCTGCAGAGTTGACGGAAATGAGCTACTTTAACCGGATCAGTGCCTGCTCCATGAATCCATGTATCTCCAAGTTCACTTGTTACAACTGGAAGTTTATCTTTGATTAGGATTAAATTTTCAGCAAAATTATCGAGCTTAGAAGCCTGAACTTGCGCGCCTTTGTATTCAGCCCTGTATTTTGCAAAAATTCCTTCTAGTTCTTTTACGCTTGACGGCGGCCCACAGTTATCATTCGAGTGAGCAAATGCCAAAATATCTTCTAGCCCTTCGACTTCGGCAGGTTTTCCGTAACCTGAAACATAGTTTACGACGACTTCGCTTCCATCTGGATGTTGCCAAATAAATAGAGGAGGTATGTCAACGAGTTTTGAGGCGTCGTTTACTCCGATATGCAGGAATTTAATTCCAGCTTCGGCAAGCAACGGGATTATCGCTCTGCAATGACCGGGAACATCTGTCATCTTGGCGGCGATGGTCTTTTTGCCAAACATACGGTCAAGTTCCTGAGACAGATAGAGTCCTGCTCTGAAAAGGCTCTTGTCCATTAATTCCGTATGTGTAGTAAATGGAATGGCATGCCATGTAATATCGCCTGATAGGATTGCTTTCTCCATCTTTTTTTTCATATCAGGCGGAGCTTTATGAAGGTACTCATAGATAAGCCACGAGCCCGTAGTCCAGATAAATCTATCTGAACTTTCCTTCTTTCTCATCTCATCAGCAAGGAGCATGGCTTTTGGGATGAACTCGTCGAAATATCGCTTAATCACATTTGCAGACAAATCAGTAAAACCAATGTCCAAATGCGTTTTGAAAACCAGATGAACAGTTCTTTTCCTCATATTCAATAAGATGGGGTTATTGCTCAAAATAGATGGGGTTTGTCAAGAGAGCTATGTCATAGCCGTCTGTAAACTTGTTGTGCCTGCTAACTTCTGTTCTCACAAAAGACTGATTAGTTCTGTTGAATTCAAGTTCAAATTTCTTTTTGGAGTCGAAGACAAACTCACTCTCCACGCCTTTATTGCTGACAATACGGATCTTATCCATAGGTTTGAGTTCAGATATGTCTATGTGTATTTTCTTGTCAGTTGTAACTTCTCCAAGGACATTATTTTCTGTTCGCATGTCAATGACTGGGCCGTTAATGATGCTGATAAAGACATTCCCTTTAGTGAAACCTTCGAGAACGGCTTTGTGGTCGAGCGAATCCACGAATACATGAGTAACTGGCAACGGCATAGTTTTATAGTAAAGAAGTCTATGATTATCGCTGCCAGCGATTACAGGGATTCTTTTGCCTTTGCAAAGTTCGCTCTGCCAGTAGTCGAGCGTTCTCTGATTCATAAAACTCCATAGTGAATTCCAGACCTCAATCCAGTCATGAGGCAGATCAAAACCCCAATCCCAGGTGCATCCCTCGCAGTCGCTTGCATTCGGGTGATTTATGCCGACGAAACCGCCTTGAGCTTTCGTCTGGCTAAACTTGTCGAGTATATCTTTTTTGTTATTGCATCTGAAGTCACTAAAAGGTTCATTTAAGCCAAGCAGATGCGCATGACCATGATATGTAGTAAGCTCTACTCCGGGAATCATCAACATCCCCATATCGGTTGGGAGAAGGGGATTCATAGTAAGCGTATTATGCTCTGTGGAAACCAGATAATCATAGCCGAGTTCGCTGCATGCCTTGACCATTTCATGCATCGGGGAGTCGCCGTCGCTATGAACTGTATGCATGTGAGTGTCGCCCTTAATCCATCTGAAATGCTTCTCTGTAAGGGTTATTTCTAATGTAACTTCACATCCATTTTTAGGTACTTTGTAGGCGCTCAGGAGAACAGCCCATATTCCTTTTTGAATCTCACCCTGGAAATAGCCAGGTGTTGCGTGATATTTCGTTATAACTAGATGTCTTTTATTGCTTCCAGTCCAACCTCTTACTCTTATCGGATCCCTGACTCCGATATCAATTACACAATCTTCATCAGTCTTGTTATGGACAATAATTTTAATCTCCAGCGTATCAATATTTTCAGGCACTTCAAACGGCACTTCTATATGTCTGAATTTATCAGTTTTGTGAAACTTCTGAATAATAGTTTTTTTCATAAGATTTTCTCTTTGGTTTTATTCTTTTAGAGCGCCAAGGCTTGTTCCCTTAACAATGTATTTCTGCGCTATAAAATATAGGATGACTAATGGCAGAAGACCTATTATCACTGCCGCCATTTGGACATTAGGCGTAATTAGGATATTTGAGGAAGCCTGCTCTGTCGAACCTACTAATGTTTTTAATGCAAGTTGAACCGTGTAGAGGTTCGGGTCAGTTATGAAAAGGAGCGCTGAAGTGAAGTCATTCCATCTCATCACAGCATTGATGACCATGACAGTTATCAATCCGGATTTTCCCATCGGAAGGTATATCTTCCAGAATATCTGCAATTCGCTGGCACCGTCTATTCTGGCTGATTCAGTAAGGTCATAAGGAATAGATTTAAAGTAACTGTGAAGCAGGAGAATACTAAAACCGCTCACCAAACCGTAAACTATCAGAGCTGTATATGTATTTATCATAGCTAAATGTTTATACAGTAAATAAGTAGGAATAATAAGCACCTGTTGCGGAACAGCCATAGTTATAAGCAGCAGTGCCATCATAAATTTAAGCCAAGGGATATTCTTTTGGATGAGAGTGTAGGCTGCAAGCGCGCAGAGCATCACATGAAAGAAAGTGCCAAAGACCGTGACTATTGTGCTGTTTATCAGAGGTCTGATGTAGTCACCAGTGGTAAAAAGGACTTCATACCCTTTTATAGAGAAACTTTCCGGCCAGAAGTGCAGACCGCCCTTTAATGATTCCACAGAGGCCATGAAGGATGTAACAAGCGCAAACCAGACAGGAAGAAGCAGAAGAATTACTATGAGTGACAAAACTAGAATTAGAACAATTTGAGAAAATTTGAGTTTCATAGTCTTCAATACCTGATTAGCTTTTTAACGACAAACATCAGGAAAAGCGAAAGAAAGAAAATTATTCCTGCTGCGGCAGATGCAAGGCCCATATCGAACTTTAGAATTCCTTGTTCATATGTATAAACAATTGCTGTTGTAGCTGCTTTGTAGTTTGCTGAATTAAGAACTACATAAGACATATCAAAAGTTCTCATTGCTCCCATTAGAGTCATCAAAAAAACAATTTTTATTGTTCCTGAAATTCCAGGAATGGTGATATGAATTGTTTTCTGAAAGATATTTGCTCCGTCTATTGATGCGGCTTCGTAGAGAGCAGGATTAACCGCTGTAAGCGCCGCAAGATATATAAGTGTATTGTATCCAATATCTTTCCATCCTGTCATTATTATAAGCATGATCTGTGACAATACTCCATTGGTAAAGAATGGTATTGATTCATTAATCAATCCTGTTTTTTGCAGAAGCGTGTTGAATGGGCCGGTCGGACTTAGCAAGTTCACGAATATTCCGACTATTATCAGTGATGAAAGCAAATAAGGTACATAGAGAGTGGTTTGAATTGTTTTTTTGATTCTCTCGACGAGCACTTTGTCTATTGCCACAGCAAAAATGATTGGTATAGTAACACTTATAAGGACTATTCCTGCAGTCATAATAAGCGTATTGCCTATCGTCTGGTAAAAATATATGTCTCCGAAAAGTTTAAGATAATTGTCCAGCCATACGAACTTCTTAAACCCAAGCAATCCGTATTTCTGAAAGCTAATTACAAACCCATGTATCAGCGGATACATTACGAATAGAATTAGATAGAAAACAGCGGGAAAAATAAACAGATAGAAAATGTAATTTTTTCGTGCAGATTGGAGGTTTTTAAACAGTTTATTCATAATTATTAGTCTGTAAGATTTTTCTCTTTGAGTTCTTTTCTCATTTCTATTACGGCACCTTTGCCGCTAATCTCACCTTTTATTGCTTTGAAAGCCCAGTATTCAATAATTTTCAGCGCATCATCCCAACCAGTAGGAGTATCCATTGGAGTGCCGTTTGCCATTACGATTTTCTGGGCATCGAGAACTCCCGGCAGATAACCGAAAGGCGGAGTCCATTTCTGAGATACTGATCTTGGAGAACCGTGGTCCAGTCCATCTGCCTTGCCTATGTCAGTGAGGACAATTTTGCCATCTTTATCTTTCGTGTAGTCATAGCCTTCCACTCCGACAGAACCAATCATATAACCGTCAGGAGAGTTCCAGTATTCAAGAAATTTAACGGCCATATCAACATTCTCGGCATTATAGGGAATAAACCAGATATTGCTTGCGCCTCTTGTGAGTATGACTTTGCCGTCTGGTCCGGGGACTCCATTGATGCCTTTAGCAATGAATTTCCCTTCCTTGTATCTCCTTTCTTCGGCATTATTGAAAAGGCCTACCCATGCATCCCAGTACCCGAGCGAAGCCACTGTGTCTCCGAAGAAACCATTCCTGGCATCTTTCATCTTGTTTACAATAAAATTAGGGTCTATGTAACCTGCCTTATACATTTTTGCCATCCAGTCCCAAAAAGGAGCTGCTTGATCGCTTGAGTAAGGAATTTCTCTCTTGCCGTCTTTTATCACATATCCGTCTTTGATCCCCCATCCGCTTGCCCATGGCTGAAAATCGTACAAACCCTGAGTTGATATACCGTAAGCGCTTTTCTTTTCCTTCGCAAGCTTCCAGTAATTCTCCCAATCTTCGATTGTTACCGGATCCTTGATATTGAATTCCTTTATCCAATCCTCTCTTACAATTGGAAGTCTCCCACCTTCGAGTTTAGCGGGAACACCGTAGATTTTTCCATTGTATTTTATAATTTCCCATTCTCCGGGTGGAACAACTTGTGGATCAGACAGGACTTTGGATTTAGTGATAATGTCATCCAGTGGCATAACTGCTTCCTCGTCAATGAAGATTGGGATCCTGTCAGTCGAATAATTTATAAGGTCATAACTTTCACCGGATGAAAATACCTGCCTGAGAATATTATCTACATCTGTCGGAGGCTTGAAGAACTTTATCTTGAAGCCAAGTTTTCTTTCCATTTCTTTGACAAATAGAGCTTGCTCTTCAGGAGTTTTACCGCCGATCACAGTAGATATGATTTTGAGCGTGCGATTTTTATAGGGATCGTTACTATTTACATCATTGGTGGATGAATATTTTTTACCGCAAGACAGCAAAAGGATACAGGCAAAAACTGCAAGGGAAAAAGTTCTTATAAAGCTCATTGCTTAGTTCCGTTTATTAATGCGACTATTATCTTTTCTGAGATTATAGAGAAAGAAGCAAATAAATGCAATTAAAACTTATCTGAGGCAAGGCATTATTTATTCAGAATCAGAAAATCAGCATTTTGATTGAAGTAATAAGAAGAATTACGGCAAAAATTTGTCTAGCTCTGTCTTGTGGAATTCTATTTAGGAATTTTGCGCCGAACGGCACGGATATCACGCAAAATATGGATACGGCTATCAAAGCAGGAAAGTAGATAAATCCTGCCGACATTGGAATATCGGTGTGTATGTCAGTCATGTGGATTATAGAGACTGCCGTACCGCATAGAGCTATGGGAAGAGTAAGTACTGCACTTGTCCCGATTACGCTCTTCGGATTGAATCCCATGTAAATAAGAAACGGGATCATAATCGAACCTCCCCCGACGCCAAGTATGCCTGAAATGATTCCGATAATCAGACCCATTATCATAAAAATGAAAGTTCCTTCATTTTCTGTTCTTTTTATGAAACGGCTGAATTGAATAAATAAGTCTATTGAAATCAATACGAGGAACACAGCAAAAACCTTGCTTAGAGCTTCGCTGTCAATGTATTTGATTGCCCAGGCACCTATGATAACTCCGATTATTACCGGAAGAATCATTTTTTTTATGACTGCGGGAATTACATTTTTTAGTTTGAGATGCGATGCAGCATTGGTCATCGAGGTAAAAACCATAATGCTAAAGGCTGTGCCAATGCTAAAATGCATCAATTGACTATGCGGGATTCCGATGCGCTCAAATATTATGTATAGAGCAGGGATGACTATTACTGAGCCACCTATACCCAGCATTCCTGAAAGAAAACCTGTCAAAATCCCTATAACAGGAAATATGACAAAAAAAAGAGAAAGGTGTTCGAAAGGCATTGCTTAATTTTGCTTCAGGTACTTATCAAGGAAAGCAAAAATCTTGTCAAGGTTTTGTTTGGATTCAAATGCAGGATCTCCGTGCCCAGCGCCTTTAAGATATTCAAATATGACTGCATTCTTTGATTTGGCTTTGAGAGTTTGAGCAAATTCTTCGCCCTGTATTGATGGAATTACTTTATCGGCTGTTCCATTTTGAATGTAGAATGGAGGTTCGTCGCCATTTATATATTCTTCAGGGTTTGCACTTTCTACGAGTTGAGGAATATCAGTAATTTTCTGCCCCATGAGCTGGGACTCAAATGAATTTGCGTCACTGTGCTTCTGTCCGTCAATACCGATCACTTCCCACTGTTTGTCCATTGTAAGGAAATTGATTGGGCCAAACCAGTCAACAACCGCCTGGACTTTTGAGGAAACATCAGCATGTCCAAAATTTGGATCTTCAAGCGATTTTACATCTCCTGAAGTTCCTGCGAGGGCCGCAAGGTTTCCGCCTGCTGAACCGCCCCATACTGCAAATTTGTCAGGGTCAAGATTCAATTTTTTAGCATTGGCTCTGATAAATTTGATTGCGGCTTTTACATCATTTATCTGGGCAGGCCATTTTGCCTCTCCGCTTAATCTATAATTTATTGAAATTACCACATATCCTCTTTTAACTCCTTCAAGCATAGGATTTAGCATTGTATCGGCCTTGTCGCCAAACTTAAAAGCACCGCCATGAATTGAAATGATGACCGGAAACGGTCCTTTGCCTTCATTTGGATAATAGATGTCAAGTTTTTCACTTGGACTTTCATATGCATAAGAAATATCGAGAAACTTTTTATGTATCCAGCTCGTATCAGCATCGTTGCTGACATGCTCAAAAATGAAGATGACAATTGCTACCCAAACGACAACTACCAGGACTAATATGGCTATTTTTTTCATATTTATAACAGTTATGTTACTTTGTTAGAGTACCTACTAAGAGAACTTTAGTTAAAAAACTTTTGCATTTTCGACAAAAAAAATAAAACCTATAGCAACAAATGAAAATTTCAAAGAGAAAAAGATTAAAACTTACATGACATTATTTGATTGAAGCTAAAAAATCGAGAATTTTAATCATTTTAACAAGCGACCCAAAGTTCTCTTTTTAGTTTTTATTAGATGATCAGTCTGACGGCGTTTAAAATTCGCCTGTACATTATTGTAAGTATTGGACCTACTCCTTGGTTTCAATAGCTTTAATCATATCTGCACTCTTATCATTCGCGCCGCTTAGATCTGCTTTCTGAAATTTTTCAGTTTCAGGAAGGATCAAATTCATCTCATAAATAGTTTCTACAGAAACTTTACCCTTAATTATAGTGAAATCGAATACATGTCCGCCGACCTTCTTGTCATTGGATAGGAAATGGGCATGATAGCCGCCTACTCCTATGCCGCTTATACATTCGGGGCATTTAAAGATAACCAGAGTCCCTGAAATATTCTTGAAAGTGAAACTTTTCTGATGATTTTTAATCCATTCACCTAGTGGGACTGGTTCATCACCTAAAAAGTCTTCGCTTCTGGCTTCAACGCTCTGGAATGAACCGTCAACTCTTATCGCATAAAAAATGTTGTCGCCTTTAAGTTTTTTCTCTAAAAGCGCATAAAAGTCTTTGGAGTTCTTCACATAATCTACTTTGAATGAGTTGTCCGGGGAGAAACTGACGGCAGTAAGGTAAGGCACCTGAGTTTTTCCGTTCATTTGTTTTGCATTGCCATTGGGATCAGCCAGATAAAATTTGCTGTCAATCCCTACTACTTCGCCAAGCTTAGTGGTTGTACCAAGTCCCATATTGGCGAAAGACTTGACTTCATTTATTTCCATTACTCCTTCATAGTAACCTTTCATCATCGAGTTAATCGTTCCAAGCTGATAAAGTTGTCCGGCAAATATGCCAGAAGATAGAAATAAAATGAACGCTGAAAATAAAATAATTTTTTTCATGTGGTTTAGCCTTATTTGATTTTAAAATAGCCAAGCTCGTCCGAGAGTGGGGTTTTATTGATTTTTATGTCATCAACCCTTGCATGGGAAGGGCCATGTGTCAGCCATGCAAGAATCACTTCAAGGTGTTCTTTTTTGCCTTGGATTAAAACTTCCACTTCATTTTCGCGGACATTGCGGACATATCCTCTAGTTTCGGAGAATTGATTGACGAAATCTCGGGTGGAATATCTGAATCCCACACCCGTAACCCGACCGATTATTTTAACTAAATATGCTTCGTATTCTACTTTCATTTGTGTTAACTCTTTTTATATCGCTCTGTTTTCGCTAAACTTATTTTAGTGCTAATCACATTCTGCAACAACAAAAGAGGGTACATAATTTATGAGAATACTTATTAAAAACGCTAATGTTTTCAATGGCAAAGACAACGAACTGTACAAAGGCAGGAATATACTTATAGAGAACAATGTTATCTCTTCTGTGTCTGAGAATAGTTCACAGTCTGCCGATAAAGTTATTGATGCTAAAGGCAAGACAATTATGCCGGGGCTAATTGATGCTCATACACATGTGACCGGCGCGGCTCAGGTGGACTTGTATCAGGACAAACTACCTGACAGCTACATTCAGATTTGTGCAGGAAAAGCAATGGAAGAGATGCTTCTGAGAGGATTTACAACTATTAGGGATGTCGGCGGAGCAGACTATGGTTTGAGTCTGGCCCTTAACAATAAAGTCATCCGTGGACCAAGGCTTTTTTCGAGCGGAAAAGCGCTCAGCCAGACTTCCGGTCATGGTGATTTTAGATTGAGAGCAAGCGGTATTTATGAAGGTACGCATACGACTAAATGCGGTTCATCAATTTCAATTATCTGCGATGGGGTTGACGGAGTAAGAAAGGCAGCAAGAGAACAACTCAGAAATGGAGCGACTCAACTCAAAATAATGGCGGCTGGCGGAGTGGCATCACCTAATGACAGAGTCGTAAATATGCAGTTTTCCGAAGAGGAAATAAAGGCTGTGGTAGAAGAAGCTAAAAATGTCGGAACTTATGTTGCGGCTCATGTTTATACTCCGCAAGGAATAATGAGGTGTGTTAGTTTGGGTGTCCGATCAATCGAGCATGGCACTCTCATAAATGATGAAGCCGCTAAATTCATGCACGACAACGGCGCTTTTATGATTCCGACCTTATCAGTGCACAATTTTATTTATGAAAAAGGCGAAAAGCTGGGTTTTCCAAAAGAATCAATGCTCAAACTTAAAGAAATTAAAGATGCAAGTTTCGACTCTATAAGGATTGCTAGAAGAAATAAGGTCAATTTAGGTTTCGGCACTGACTTGCTTGGTTCATTGATGGAGTATGAACTCTGTGAATTTACTTTAAGAGCGAACGCCGAGACACCATTCGAAACCCTCAATTCGGCAACTTATATGAATTCAAAACTCCTTAATATGGAAGGCAAACTTGGAATCATAGCCGAAGGAGCTTTTGCCGACCTGATAGCAATCGATGGCAATCCACTGGAAAATATTGAGTTAATGACAGACATCGCCAAATATATGCCTCTCGTCATTAAAAACGGCGAGATAGTTAGAAGTGTATAACGAAAAGTGAATAGTTAAAAGTATGAGAAGACACAACTGACATGACACTCTTCAATATTAGTTTTTAATAATGTAGCGTCTTCTATGTGATGGCAATTTGCTTAACAGATATTTCCTTAAACTTATCCTGAATTTGCTCAAAGACATCAACCAGCTTTGGATCGAATTGAGTTCCTCTGCTTTCAAGGATGATTTTAACGGTTTGTTTGTGTGTCATCTGTGACTTATATACTCTCTTTGAAACTATGGCATCATAGACATCAGCGATGGCCATTAGTCTGCCTGGAAGAGGAATTTGTAATCCTGACAAACCATACGGGTACCCTTTGCCATCCCATCGTTCATGGTGGGTCGCTGCCATTTCCATGGCCAAACTTAGAAATGAGTTTGAGCCAAGTTTCTTTTCTGCGCTAGCGAGAATATCTTTGCCAGCTGTAGTGTGCTTCTTGATTATTTCAAATTCTTCTAGAGTAAGTTTGCCTGGTTTGAGGAGTATTTCATCAGGAACAACGACTTTGCCTATGTCGTGCAGAGGTACGCATTTAAGGAGCAGCCTTAGCCTTGAATTCTCCTGTTCTTTTAAGCTCTTCGGCGAGCGCCTTGACATAAGACTGAGTGCGGATGATGTGTTCCCCAATCTCGGTATTGCGGTATTCACCCATGCTTACGATGCATTCGATAACGGTGTCCTGAGTAAGTTCAACTTCCTTGGTTCTAAGCTCAAGCTCTTTGGTCCTTTCCTCAACAAGACGCTCAAGATGATCTCTGAGAGCCTTTAACTCAAGCTGATTTTTTACTCTTATTTTAACTATTTCCGAATTGAAAGGCTTGGTGATGAAATCCACGGCACCTAATCCGAGCCCCTTGATTTCATCCTGAATCCCTGAGAGGGATGTAACAAAGATCACAGGGATATGAGTTGTTTTCTCGTTTGCTCTGATTCGTCTGCAGACCTCATAGCCGTTTATTCCCGGCATCTCCACATCAAGCAGAACAAGATCAGGAGGGTTCTTTGATATTGACTTCAAAGCTGACTCTCCGTCTTTAGCCGTAGTAACATCGTACAATTCATTCAATGAATTGAAAAGTATATTTATATTTATAGGCGAATCATCTACTATAAGAACCAGATTGTCAGATATGTTTTTCATTCAGATCCTTCATTAGTGATTTCAAAAGCATTCCGGCCATCTCAAAATCATACGAACCTATGACTTCTTTAATTTCCAATAATTTCTTTGTTGCTTCTTCTGTCCATTTTGTTAATGCAATCTTAGATAAAATTTGTCCGCATTGCTTAGGTTTGCTGTTTTCCACAAACAAGTCCAGTTCGACCAATAGAGACTTTAACTCTTCAGAATTGCCGTCAATCAAGGGAGAATTTTGATTGCTGGGGTTATTTATTGGAACAAAATCTTTAAGCGAATCCAGCACTCTATTGAGCTCCATTTCAAAAGACACTAGAAGGTCATTTGTTTTAGTGCTATCGTTGGATTTTAAGGCTTCTTCGAGTTCCATAGATGCTTCCTGAAGTCCAACCGCTCCGATATTGCCGGATGTACCCTTGAGAGTATGGGCGACTCTTCTGGCAGTGTCAATATCTTTAGCGGCCAATGCAGTTTTTATATTATCAAGGCTGTCTTTGTTCTCTTTGTAAAATCGCATCAGGATATTGCCGTAAAAGTTTTCATTTTCGCCTAGCCTTGAGAGGCCGACTTTCGTATCGATATCTCTAAGAGCTTCAAAATTAAAGACTTGTTTGGGTTTATCTTGAGATGGTGCTTGTGCAGGTTCAAAATATGCCCGATTCATTGGTTTTATCCATTTGACCAAAGTTCTGAATAGCACATCAGGGTCAATCGGTTTTGTAATATGGTCATTCATTCCTGAACGGAGACTTTTTTCTATGTCGCCCATCATTGCATTAGCTGTCATGGCGACAATCGGAAGTTCATGCTTATCCTTGTTCTTTCTTATTCTTATTGTAGCTTCTATGCCGTCAAGTCTCGGCATCTGAATATCCATAAGCACAATATCGAAACTCTCATTATTTGCTTTGTCAATAGCCTCATATCCATCTTTAGCCAATGTTACATTCAAAGACATGTGCATTAGTATCTCGGTAGCGACTTCCTGATTGATCACATTATCTTCCACGAGCAATACTCTGGCACCTCTGATGATCTTCAGGCCTTCTTTACTGAACTTTTTTTGTTTAATTTGTTTTGCGACAGAAGCCTTCTGGTCGTTAAAGCATTCTATAATGGCATTGAACAGAGCAGATGTTGTTACCGGTTTGAGGAGGAATCCGTCCAGATGAATTTGACTGATTGAACTCATGATATCTTCTCTTGTATGTGCTGTGAGCATGATAAATTTTGGCTTATGGGTTATTGTGTCGCTCTTCTGGATGAGTTTGATTGTTTCTATGCCGTTCATGCCGGGCATCAGAAAGTCCATAAATACAAGCTGATATGGTTCATTTTTGTCTGCTTCTTCAATGAGTTTTATAGCGTTCTTTCCTGAATCAGCAGTTACTACTTTGAATGAAAGTGATTGAAGCTCTCTTTCTATAATTTTTAATACTATTGGACTGTCGTCAACAGTGAGAACCTTCAAACCCTTCAGATTCATCTCTGGAATACTCTTCTCGCCTATTACTTCACAGGGAATGATCGTAAAAGGAATCTTAAAGGTAAACTCTGTTCCCTTTCCATAAATGCTATCTACCCATATCTCTCCACCCATCATTTCTACGAGCTGCTTTGATATGGCAAGCCCAAGCCCTGTTCCGCCGAATTTTCTTGAAGTCGACATGTCTGCTTGGGTGAACGACTGGAAAAGCCTGGCTTTTTGTTCCTCTGTCATTCCGATGCCAGTGTCTTTGACTGAAACTTTGAGACCTATTATGTTCAGCGCTTGTTTCTCAACTTCCATTTTGACTATGACAGTGCCTTTCTCTGTAAACTTAATGGCATTCCCTGTAAGGTTTATGAGTATTTGTCCGAATCTCAGAGGATCGCCTATAAGTCTTTTCGGCACATTCGGCGATATATCAAAGGCAATTTCAAGCTCTTCCTTGGTTTCAGCCTTTGCCAAAACCAATGTGGAGAGATTATTAAGCACCTCTTCCAAATTGAATTCTATATCCTCAAGCGTAAGTTTATTTGCTTCTATCTTGGAGAAATCCAGGATGTCATTGATAATCCCGAGCAGATTCTTGGCAGACAGGTCAATTTTGTGAAGATATGAGTATTGTTTCGGAGTAAGTTCGGTTTGCATCAGGAGGTACGACAATCCTACAACTGCATTCATCGGAATCCTTATCTCATGGCTCATGTTGGCCAGGAATTCGGACTTTGCTATGGTAGCCATATCTGCCTGCTGTTTTTTTACTTCCAGTTCTTCGGTTTTCTCCTGCAATTGCAGTGTTCTTTCGAGAACTGTTTTTTCAAGGTTTGCATAGAGGGAGGCATTTTCTATTGAGATTGAGGCTTGGGATGCCAGCAGATTTAGCATTTCCAGATGGGCAGGGGTAAAAGCCCCAGTCACAGTTCTATTTTCAAGATAAATAATGCCGCTGAGTTTATTCTGATATGTCAAGGGAAGACATAAAAGAGAACGGGGCTGATATTGCTGCATATAAGGATCTGTGGAATACTGTTTTTTTAGATAAGAGTCTTCCAGAATCAAGGGTTTTAATGTACGCGAGACATATTGAATTATAGATACAGGAAAGAACTTAGAAGTTTCTGCATTGTCCAAAGGGATGGATTCCAATACTCTGATGCTGCCTGATTTAATAGTACGCGCTTCGACCAGCAGTTGGCCGTCCCTGGCAATGAGCAGATATCCACTTTCAGCTCCGGCATTCTCCAATAGTACCTGAAGCAGGTTCTTCAGTAGGTCTTCCAGATTTATCTGGTGTGAAATTACCTGTGATGATTTTATGATACTAAGAGCGTCAATCGATCCATCGTTGATTGTTGAGAAAACAGTGGGGTCTGATGCTCTTGATCCCAGCCTATTGTTATGCGAATAGAGCGCATGCTCTTTCATAAGTTGAGAAACTTTTGCTGTTGCGCCCCATTCACTGTATCGAGTTGCCGCTTCAAAGAAATAAAGACGGGAAAACTTTTCCATACCCCATTTATGGTAGCTGCAGGCTGCGCATTCATAGGCCAATGCTTCTTCATTCAGATGTTCATGCACATTGGCAAGCCGGATCGACTCCTCATAACTGTTCTGTGCCGCAAGAATATTACCCTTAACTGCTTCAATTTCTGCTTTAACCAACATGAAGCGATGCTGGAAATTTTCCGGACAGCCATCAGCCCAGCGCTGGAGCTGCTGCTGGTTTTTCTCCAGTTTCCCGAAGTAAACTTTCTGTTCCTCTTCCGAAGATTGCCATGCAAGCTGACAGAGAGTCAATGAATAAAAGAAGTTGTGAGTAGAGACGGGAGCGAACCCGGTTATGTATGCCAGGAGAGGTTCGCTTCTGGTAAGGTGATCAAAAGCTTTCTTAAAGTCACCGAACAAATACAGCAGAACAGCTTTGTAAATATGATAATAGTCGAGAGCCATGATATTCTGACCGATGTTTGACAGATGAGTTTCTTCATTGAATTCCTCGTCATCAAAACTCTTTACGGAGGCAGTTTTACCTCTGAGAGAACGCAGCAGTTGGCGATAAACAACATAACTGCCCAATGCATGCTGGTTCTTGGTTTTGGTTATGAAGTGCAATGCCTGATCAATTTCAGACTGAACAATTACTAGCGGCTGACCCTGTTCGTATAGGGCGCATATCGTTTCAAAAAAGGTATAACCGGCCATTTGAATATCACCGCTTTCCAGTAATCCCTGAAAGGCTTTCCTCCCGTAGATTACTCCTTCCTGATAAGGGCGTTTCCAATGTACTGTAAATAGAGCATATACATGTGTGGCAGAATACTGTCCGCGTTTGTCCTTATTTCTTTCTGCCAGCCTCACTCCCAAAAGAGCCAAATCATGGCCCTTGGAATAGTCATTTTCTAGGGGAATATATGCCAGGGTTCCAAGCGACAGAGGATAACCTATATACTCCAGTCCTCCTGCTTCGCACAAGAGACGAATGCCGTAAAGGGCCAAGTAACAATTGATTAATGGGTTGTAGAAAAAAGAAGTAGGAGCGACCCCGCCAATTACCTGTGCGATGGCATTTCTTGTGGGATCGTCTATAATCGGCTGATTAAGCAAGGACTCGTAATCCAGATTTTTCAGCAAGGGATTGGAAAGAGACAACTCTTTCTGGCAATCTTCCAGGATGTGTTCTTCCGTAATTGATAGCCCCAACTGCCCGAGAATATCAAAACTAACATCTATGGCCTGTTTATATAAGCCTTTCATTGTATCCTGCTGAATTTTGATTAGATACGATGGAACTTTTTCCAGTGTCGTTTGCAACTTACGGCTTAATACCTCAAAAATTTGATCCGAGCGATCAAAATCATGGTTGAAAAACCAGGCTTCATGCATCGCAATGTAAAGTGCTTTTGCGAGATTATAATGTAGCTCCCAATGGTTATCAGGCAGGAGGCTTTCAGCGGTTTTAATTATCTCCAGGGCGGCCTGGTGAGCAGCGGAGTCCTTGGCTTTTTGAAATGCTGTTAAACTTAATTCAATTACCCTGATGCGTTCCTCTTCATCTTTTAATAAGGGCAAGGCATGAGTGTAATGGCGTATTATGTCAAAGATAATGCTGTCCAGCTCTTCTTTTTCTAATGATGAGGTTAGCAGTCTGGCAATCTTCAGGTGGATTTCCTGCCTTGCTGCGTTTTCGATCATGAAATAAGCCGCTTGTTGAATTCGGTCATGAATAAACTGAAACAATAATTTATTTATTCCTGTATTATCGTAACGGAATTTTTCCAGGGATCCTCTGACGCTGATGAAACGCTCTTCTAGCAACGATTCCAGATGCTTAAAAACTCCTCGGCCTGACATTCGTAAAGCATCTGAAGAATATGTATTTCAAAGCTGGACCCGATACAGGCTGCTAATTGCAATAGGTTCTGGGTATTTTGCGGTAATTCTTTAATCTTTTTAGTAAGCAGATCCACTACGCTGTCGGAAATCTCTTTCTTGCGGATTTGTTCAATATCCCAATACCAGCGGAGAGCTGAAAAATCAAAGCGAAGATCGTTACTCTCATATAGAGAGCTTAAGAGACGGACGACAAAGAAAGGATTGCCTGCGGTTTTTTCATATATCAGGTCAATTAGCGATTTTATGTCTCCGGATAAAGTATCGGCAAGTAAACTCTCTATATCGGAACGGCTGAGATTTTCAAGAACAATCTGGTGGATGTTAATCTGGTGCAAGTTTTTCAAGTCATTGAGCGCTATCATGAATGGATGGGCTACATTCACTTCATTATCTCGATAGGCTCCTAAAAGAAAAAAGTTTTTCAGTTCCTGATCGTTCATCAGCGCTTTAAATAGTTCCAGCGAGGCAGGATCAGCCCATTGCCAGTCATCAATAAAACAGACCAGAGGATGTTCTTCTCGGCTGAAAACCCTGATGAAATTCTGCCATGTAAGCATTAACCTGTTTGAGGTTTCCTGAGCGCCCATTTGCGGAACCTTCGTTTGACGGCCAATAAGCAGTTCAAGATTGGGGATAATTTCAATTAGTATTGCTCCGTTTTGTCCCACCGCCTGCAAAACTTCAGTTTTCCAGTACCCGATTTGTTCAGTGGACTCGGACAGCAGAATGGTTAAATGCCTGCGAAAAAGCAGAATACGGCAAATTTCGCTCGTACTGATCGAATTTTCCTTCGATAAAGAAATAGCGGGAATGAATCCCTAATTTCTGAACTTCGCCAACCAATGAAGTTTTCCCTACGCCTGAGTAACCAGCAATAAAGGCAAGTTCTTTGCTTCCATGAAGAACCTGCTTCAGAATCTCTTCAAGTTTTTTGATTTCAGTGTCGCGACCGTAGAGTTTCTGTGGAATCTGCAGTCTGCCTGTAGCATCCTTTTCAGCCAGCTTGAAATCTGATGTGACTTGTACTTTGTCTTTAATAGCGTGTTGGATTTTTCGCAGATCAGCCTCGACTCCATAAGCTGACTGATATCGGTCTTCTGCATTTTTGGCCAGCAACTTTACTATAAGTTTTGATAGGATGACAGGAATGCCTGGATCTAATATGTGTGGAGGCTGAGGTTCTATAGTAAGAAGATTATGCACTAATTCCAGTACATTCTTGGTTGTGAACGGGGGATGACCTATCAGGAGTTGATACAAGGTGGCTCCGAGCGAATATAAATCTGTACGGTAGTCAATAGCCCTGTTCATTCTTCCAGTTTGCTCAGGAGAAATATATGCCAGAGTACCTTCTATTTTTGAGAATTGGATAGGATCTATCTGCGTGCTTGTCTGGCATGTGGAAAGTCCAAAATCGATCAGCTTGAGTTTTCCGGTTTTGGAGTTCCATAGTATGTTTGAAGGATTAATGTCTTTATGGATTATTTTATTTTCGTGTGTTTGACTGATACTTTCAGCTAACTGAATGGCAATCTGAAAAAAGGATTCGATTTCCAAACTCTTTGCGTTTAATATCTTTAATAGAGAATACCCGCTATAATCCTCTTCGATAAGAGCAAAACCTGATTGATATTTAATTAGTTCATAGACCTTTATTATTCGGCTTAAGTTAAGAGAAGTCAGCAGATTGTACTCGTGCTGGATACGCACATTTTGAGCAGTAGTAATACCTTGAGGGGATGGCGCTTTAATTATAACCGGCATCGAGTCAATCGTGCGCTCGCCACGATACACATAAGAGTTTTCACCCTCATGAATTACTTCCTTTATCAAATAGCCTTTTAGATTAATCATACTAAAGTTGGGAAATTAAGATGCGAATTTGAGTAGAGATAACAGCAAGTTTAAGTTCTATTTACTTTTTTAAAACAGGAGAAAATAAACAAAGGCAAAGAATGTTTAAGATTAAATACTTATTTAAATTTCGAAGCAAATCTCAAATTCGAAATTCCCGTAGAACAGAATAAGTCGACATCGTTGACAGGACACTTTTCACTTCACATAGCAGTCGGGGTCTTCGGCGAGATAATCGCCTGATTTGCCGTAAGCTTTACCACGACAACCGCCGCAGATGTACCGATTCTGGCAATCATGGCATTTACCTTTAAGATTGTTTCTGTCTTTCAGGCTTTTGAATATAGGACTGTTGTCATAGATATCTCGGATTGATGTAGTCCTGATATTTCCTCCTGAAACAGGGACAAATGGACATGGCCATAAGTCTCCATTTGGTTTCAGATAGAGTAAACCCCAACCTGCGGCGCAACCGTGAAAAGGATGGTTTTTAAGTGTCGGCTTAGTGTCTGCATTATCTCTTTTTAGTAAGTGTGGCCAGTACTGAGGGCAGGCTACAGGCTCTATAATTGTTGTAGAATTCTTTTGGAGGGAACGCAGTTTTGAAGTCAATTCTTTATTGTCATCCGGGCTTAATGCAGAAGTTGAGATTGCACATCCCCTGCCCATTGGCACAAGCTGATAACACAACATGATGTCAGCTTCAATCTCATTGCAGAATCTCACAATGCTATCGAGATTTGATATGTTGTCTTTCATGGCAGTAAAGTTTATCTGAAGCACCATTCCGGCACTTTTGCATGCTTCTATTCCTTTCATGGCAAGCTCGAAGGCTTTTGGATTGCCGCGGATGGAGTTATGGATGATTGGATCAGTTGAATCCAAACTTATGGCAACTCCTTTTACGCCAAGTGATTTTAGACCTTTTGCCCGGCTTTTATCTATGAGTGTACCATTGGTGGCTATTACATTGACAAGCCCTCGTTTCTTGCTGTGCAACAGGAGCGTTTCGAGGTCAGGCCTCATCATGGGTTCGCCGCCTGAATAAACCAGCATTTGAAATTTTTTCATTTTTGAAAGACCATCTATAAAAGCGATCCCTTCTTGAGTGGTGAGCTCATCAGGGCCTGCCTTATCTGAGATGGCATGGCAATGTTTGCATCTGAGATTACATGCTTCGGTAATTTCCCAGACAGCATGATAACCGTATCCGATGCACCCCATTCCTACAGCGCCCGAGGCGACAGGAATAGATTTGAATGATTTTCTGGCCAGCCAGCCATAGAAGTGTTGCCATTGAGTAGAGTTTTTTAAAAGCAAAGCAGAATGAAACTGCTTAATGAGATTATTTAATGCGAAATAAGGCTTTAGCGACATAAGAGTAGAGCCGCCAAAGTGAATGAACAGAAGTGATTTAGAATGATTGTTAAACCGCAGAGTTTCTCAAGTTCTTGAGGTTGTTTCCATCTTTTCATAAAAATAAGAGCAATAGACAATGTGAGAGCCAAAATGATTGAAGGAATCAGGATCAATAAATATGCGTAGGACTCTGAGTGGAGTGTTCGGCAAATAATAAAAAGAAAAATAATTATCAGAAAATTGGCACCGCCATAGACTTTTGATGCCCATTTCTTGCCAATGCGTATCATAAGATTTTTCTTTCCAGCTTCGAGATCTGCCTGGAAATCAGGAAATTCATTAATGAGAATAATGTTAAAAACAGACAAAGCTATGGGAATGCACATGAGAACAGAATTGGACGGAAGAGCTCCGCAAGCTGTAGCATAACCAGTGGTAAGAGTTAGCCAGCCGTAGCAGACACCTATAAAAAGTTCGCCAACACCGCGTTTGGCAAGCCTGAGCGGCGGGACAGAGTATAAGACTGCCGCTGCTGTTCCGAATGCCCCAAGGCCGAATAAAATAAGGCTCCGATAATAAAAAGCAATTATGATTCCACAACTGAAAGCAATGCCAAGAAATAAGATCGCGGCTATCCCGGCAGAAAGTGGAGAAATATATCCCTCAGCGACCATCAGAGTTCCCCCAGCAAATTTTGATCTTCCGTAAATAATAGTTTTTCTGTCTTCTTCCTGATCAAATATTTCGCCTAGTAAATGGCAACTTACGCAAATGCAGAAAACAGCTATTTCTCCTAGTACGGCCATCGTGATTGAGAATTTCATTCCATCTGATACAGCCCAAACTATTCCAACGGCAAAAGGAACGATTGCCACAGTCGCAAAGGGAATTCTCATTGCTTTTATCCAGCAAAGGAGCGAGGTTTTTTTCAGCATTGTTATGCCTTTAGAGTTGAATAAGGTAATTAAAAATTGCGAATTAGGAATACGAGTTTAAATTCTTCCAATTCAAAATCTTAAACATCATTCCAGAGTTATCTCTACTTGATCGGAGCTTATCTTCAATTTGTCTATCTTCTTGGAGATTCTGCTTACTTTGGTGTTTGATGCGAATGGGCTAAAATCGTCGGCAAAAAAATTGCTTAAGGCTTTAGGAAGAGATAATTGACCGAATTTGATATATTTGAGTTTCATAGAGAAAACATCAACCCCCTTATCATTCTTGATGATTTCAGGCTCAAGGACGGCGGTTTTGCTTATCTCGACTTTTACATAGTAATCAAAAACTGTCTCATAAAAACAGAATGTTAAATATTTGCCGTCCAAAATGCCGGCAGAAACTGTTCTGGTTTTTGTGCCTAGATATCTTTGAGCCAGAAAGTCTATTTGCGCGGAAGTTAGTGAATAAGAACCTTTTCTTCCAGTATCAATTGTGCTCATGGTAGTTATGGCTTGAAGTTCTTGATCTTTTGAAGTGGTATTGATATTACCTTTAGCTAAATGGAAAGGATCTATAATCAGATAGACAAGATAAAAGGCAATGATTATGAAGAGAAATACAATGATGCGATATATTCTCGCAAAAACCTTATTGGAGTCCCTTCGTTTCATATTCTTCTTGATGTCTATGTCAAGTTGTTCAAAGGATAGTTTTGCTCCGCATAGACGGCAGAAAATGCTTCCGAGCGGATTTTCGCCTGAACAGTTCTTACACTTAACAATCATAAAATTCACCTGCTGCTAGGTTGTTTTTGTCTCTGTGCTCTTTTTTTCAGAAATAGGGGTTGATGGAGCCGGAGCAGACGGTTTCGTAGTTGACACAGCAGACGGGGAACTTGATGACGATGATAAATCGCTTTTAGCGCCAGCCTGATATGAGCTTGACCTATAGTCTGTCTGATAGAAACCCGAACCTTTGAATATGATTCCGCTCCCTGTTCCTATTAGTCTTTTTAGTGTATTTTTGCAGCATTTAGGACAGTCTCCGATCGGGGCCGCAGTCATGCTTTGGAATAGTTCAAATCTGTAATCGCAGTTAACGCATTTGTACTCGTATGTAGGCATTATATTTACCTTAGATTTTATTTTGCTATTCTATAGAAATCTTTTATTAAAATAAACATCCGCGCAGAAAATTTTCAATAAAATGTTAATACTACGCTTAATAATTGCAATGTTATGACAAATCAAGTAAAATCAATTTCACCTTAATTTTAGACAATAATAGGAGGTCTATATGTTAAAAAATTTGAACCCTACAAAGACAGCTGCGTGGGCTGATCTGACCAAGAAGTATGAAGGCGGAAAGAGTAAAAATATTACTCTAAAACAGCTCTTTGCCGAAGATAAAAACCGCTTCGAAAAGTTTTCACGCACCTTTGGCGGAGATATTCTTCTGGACTTTTCCAAGAATCTGATCTGTGACAAGATTTTTGATTCACTTATTGCTCTTGCGGAAGAAGTTGACCTCAAAGGCGCGACTAAAGCAATGTTCGGCGGGGAAGTGATAAATAAGACAGAAGGACGCGCAGTATTGCACACAGCTCTTCGTAACCGCAGCAATACCCCTGTCATGGTAGAGGGCGCAGATGTAATGCCCAAAATTAATGCCGTTCTCAATCAGATGAAAGAATTCTGTTTGAAGATTCACAGCGGCAATTGGAAAGGATATACGGGCAAAAAAATTACGGATATCGTTAATATCGGTATCGGCGGTTCCGACCTTGGCCCGGTAATGGTCACAGAAGCGCTGAAGAAATACAAAATACAAGGCATTAATTCGCATTTCGTATCCAATGTGGACGGGACACATATTGTAGAAACTCTCAAAAAAGTATCTCCGGAAACCACTCTTTTCCTTGTAGCTTCAAAGACATTTACCACACAGGAAACAATGACCAATGCTCACACGGCAAGAGATTGGTTCCTTGCCGCAGCACAAGACAAAAAAGCTGTAGCCAAACACTTTGCAGCACTCTCTACAAACAGCAAAGCTGTAGCTGATTTTGGAATAGATGTGGCCAATATGTTTGAATTCTGGGATTGGGTTGGCGGCAGATACTCACTCTGGTGCGCTATCGGGCTCTCAATCGCACTGAGCATCGGATACGATAATTTCATTGAGCTTCTCGAAGGTGCCCATGAAATGGATTTGCACTTCGCAAAGACTCCGTACAAGGACAATTTCCCTGTCATCATAGCTCTCATTGGCATCTGGTACAATAATTTCTACGGGACAGAAACTGAAGCCATACTTCCTTATGACCAGTACATGCACCGTTTTTCAGCTTACTTCCAACAAGGCAACATGGAATCCAATGGCAAATATGTTGACCGTAATGGCAATAAAGTTGACTATCAAACCGGCCCGATTATCTGGGGCGAACCCGGCACCAATGGCCAGCATGCTTTCTATCAGTTGATCCATCAGGGCACAAAGATCATCCCATGCGACTTCATAGCTCCAGCAGTTTCCCAGAACCCGACTGGCGACCATCATACAAAACTTCTATCAAACTTTTTTGCTCAGACAGAAGCTCTTGCTTTTGGTAAAACAAAGAAACAGGTCGAAGACGAATTTATCGCAATGGGCAAAAAACTCAGTGAAGTAGCTGACATTGTTCCTTTTAAAGTCTTTGAAGGTAACAGACCTACAAACTCTTTCCTTGTTAAGAAAATAACTCCAAATGTATTAGGAAGATTGATTGCGATGTATGAGCATAAGATTTTCGTTCAAGGCGTTATTATGAATGTTTACAGCTTTGACCAATGGGGCGTCGAGTTAGGCAAACAGCTTGCAGGAAAAATACTCCCCGAACTTAAAGGCAATGAAGAAGTCCATTCGCACGATAGTTCGACCAATGGGCTTATCAACGCATTTAAAAACTGGAGATAATCAGTTCATTTTCAGCACGGGCATATCCGCCTTGGCGGATGCCCGTCTTGATTTTATCCGGAACTGTCGAGAAACTTCATAAACTCGGCAAACAAGCAAAATTTATGACAGTTGTCAGATGATTTACTCCCTAATACGCCGTTAGAAAGAAACTATTCGATAAGGCGCATCCAGTTAAATACATCTGGAGTATTGCCATATTGAATGTCCGTAAGAGCTTTATAAAGTTTTTGAATTACAACGCCTTTGTCGCTTGTGAAATTGTAGGTCTTATCACCTCTCTGGATTGCATTGACTGGAGTAATTACTACAGCTGTACCGCAGGCGCCAACTTCTGCGAAAGTTTCAATTTCTTCAAATTTTATCTGGCGTCTTGTTGCTTTTATCCCAAGATGGTTCGCAAGCTCTATCAAAGAGTTATTTGTAATGCTCGGAAGAATTGACTTTGATTCGGGAGTTATGTATTCCCCGCTTTTTGTAACAGCGAAGAAGTTGCTTGAGGTAAATTCATCGAAATATTTGTGTTCCTTTGAGTCAAGATAAAGCACTATAGGAAAACCTTTAGCCTTGGCTATTTTGGAGGCTTTCAGACTGGCGGCATAGTTACCGGCAAGTTTGTAACGACCCGAACCATTAGGAGCGGCTCTGTCGTAATCCTCAAATATCATGGCATTAACGCCAACTATTCCGCCCCTATAGTATGGGCCTACTGGAGTCGCAAGAATTAAAAAAATATACTCATCACTTGGGGCTATTCCAATTATCGGGCCAGAACCAATCATTAAAGGTCTTAAATAAAGCGCGCCGCCCGTTCCGTACGGTGGAGTGTATTCAATATTAGCTTTAATGACTTTATTTACTGCTTCCAGAAACATCTCTTCAGGAAATTCAGGCATACATGCGTAATTAGCTGAACTATTCATTCGCCTTATATTCTCAATATCACGAAAAACTCTGACTTTCCCATCTTTGCATCTATATGCTTTCAAACCCTCAAAAATAGCCTGACCGTAATGAAGGCATTCTGCTGCCACGCTTAAGGAAACATGTGGATCTTTGACAAGGCTTCCGCTATCCCATTTGCCTTTAGAAAATTTAAATTGAATATGACATGCTGTCGGCATGTACTCGAACCCAAGTTTTGACCACTCTATATTTAGCATAGCTATCCTTTATCTTTGTAGTTCTCTTTAGAGCTTCTCTATGCAAAGAATAGCAGAAAATGACAAGATTAAAATATCGCTGTTTATAGAATTCTATTTATATACGCTTGGAATTTTGTATTAAAGTATAGTTTTCTTGCTATTTACTTGAGAATTTTTGAGATTATACTAATAGCAGAATTGTAAAAACAGTTTCAAAATATTTTATAAATTTAGGAGTAATTGATGAAACTTTCCAGAATACTAGCAATGTCAATGCTAACTGCAGCAGTAGCTTTCCTCGGAGCCTGCTCAAACCCTGATTCAAGTCAAATGAAACCCGGCGGAGCTGATGAATTCGGTTCAGGAAGCGGAGATTTAGCCTCTGGTTTCGGTTCTGGCTCTGGTTCTGGTAGTTCTTTAGGTGGCCCAGGATCACTTCCAGGCAGACCTGCAAATGCATGGACACCAATTCCCGGCGTGAAACTTGACACAGTTTATTTTGCTTATGACAATTCTAGCGTAAGTTCTTCACAGACTCCTAAACTAGAAGCAGCAGCAAAATATATGACTTCTAATCCTAGCGCTGGATTGATTATCGAAGGTCATTGCGACGAAAGAGGAAGCGCTGAATACAATATGGGGCTTGGCGAAAGAAGAGCTCTTGCGGTAAGAGAATATCTTGTAAGCCTTGGCGTTCCTGAAACCAGACTCCAGACGATAAGCTACGGTAACGAAAAACCTGTTGATGCTGGGCACAATGAAAATTCCTGGCTGAAAAACAGAAGAGCTGAACTCATTCCGGCTACAATGAACTAATAAAGTTCACTCTTGACTGACTATTCAAGCCCGCACCAGCGGGCTTTTTTTATCTAGAAAAAGTAGATGTTCTGATTAAATTTTTCAGGGTCGCTCGAAACAAGGCAAGGCTTACTGCCTCTGAGAAGAATATCTGCCTTCACATCGGCTATTTTTACACTTGAAGCCGTACAAAAACTCATAAATTCATCAAAGGCTATAGTTTCATTTAAAGGCTCAAATCCTTCAGCCGTTTCCAGTAGAAGCAAATCCTTACCATTTCTTTTCTTAATCCATGCTACTGGCATTCTGTGGTCTATACCGTGAGATTGGAGAAAACAGGAGTAAAGCCAATATTTTTTTGCTTTTTTTCTAGTTAAATATAGGGATTCACATTTTCCAAAATCATCTTTAGATACACCTTTGCGTACAAGCCATATTAAACCGTCTTTGTCTTTTAAGATTTCTGAATATCTGGATTTCCCTTTCAATATTTTAGGCCTTCTGCCAAACCATTTACGATTCTCGTGTTTGGATAGTAGATAGATTATCCTTGCCCAAACACTTTCAAATTCAGATTCATTTTCTATAATTCCTGCTTTCATGAAAAATTTTACTTTTTCAGATAATGATACGCCTGACTTTAAAATTCCGATCAATCTAAGGACTCCTGAGTTAAATGTGGAGCTATGGCGCTTTCTTCTTATTCCAAGAGGGTCAATAAGCATAAAATGAATAGTTCCATCTCTTTCTTCCATAAGCAAGTTGCCAAGATGAAAGTCTCTGTGATAAAGATTTGCTCCGATGTACTTCCTGACGAACTCAGCTAACCCGCATAGGAAAATACTTTGCTTCACAGAATTATTCTGGCATACTGTTTCCCAGTAAGCCCCTGCCTCCACAAAACCTTTTCCTGGGTTTTCTGTGACTATCATGTCTTCAAAACCCTTTGAGCACCATCCCGAAGCTTTAACCACGGAAAGATTCGACATCTGCACAAGCATTGCTGATTTAAACTCAAAATATGAGTTTGAAAAGAATAAAGTTTTAAATTTATGATAGAAAGTATTTGGTCTATTGAGTTTTGCAAAATATTCCGTATTTCCGATCGAAAACTTATATATAATGCGATTTTCTTTGTGCTTAAAAATATACTTTTCAGGCACTTCAGGAAGCAAGGATAAAGCAAAATTCATCACTTCATCGTCATTCGAAGTTCCCTTCCATCCCAGATATTTATACGGATGCATAAGCGCTCAATAAAATCATTTTTGTTTTATCATTCCGAAAGAGTCAGCCTAAAAAACATTCTCGAAACTAACCGATTTGTCAGGAATCCCGTAAGCGCTGTTATGCCTATGGATTTCTTCAGTAATTTTAACGGCAAGTCTGAGCGCCTCAAGTCCGCTCTTACCTGAAACTTTCAGCTCAGGGATTGTACCTGTCTCGATAAAAGTGAGCGCATTATTTACGAAGTTTTCAAGTTCCTGCTGAAGCGCATTATGATCTACCACAGCTACAACTTCCTTGGATATTCCGGTATCGGTTTTTGTATAAACTGTCCCTGTTTTGTCCTGATAATCAAGGTTTATATATCTTTCTGACTGATAGATCTGCATTCTTCTCTGGCCTGTCTCGCTTACTCTGCTTGCCGTAACATTAGCTACGCATCCATTTTTGAATGTTATTCTGGCGTTTGCCAAGTCTTCTGAATTGCTTAATATAGATAACCCTGCGGCTTCTACTTTCTCGACTTTGCTCTGGACTATATGAAGTATAAGCTCCAAATCGTGAATCATCAGGTCAAGAACTACGCCAACTTCAGTTCCTCTCGGATGCAACCCTGGTCTTGCCGGCGGGTAAGGAGCCATTCTTTTGGCCTCAATCAACCTGACATCATTAATTTTACCATCCATGAAACTCATCACAGGATTATATCTCTCGGTATGCCCTACCTCGATAAGAACGCCGTTCTCCTCCGCAAGCCTAACGAGCTCTCCTGCCTGCTGGACTGTAGCGGCAATGGGTTTTTCAATGAGCAGATGCTTCTTCATACGCAGTAATACTGACGCTATTTGATGGTGAAGATTTGAAGGGACGGCTATGCTCAAACCTTCGCACTCATTAGCAAGTTCTTCTATTGTCTGAAAAGCCTTGACTCCAAATTCTTTGGCAATATTCTGAGCTGTATCGAAGTTAGCATCATAAATTCCCACGAGTTCGGCATTTTTTACTTCTTTATACAATCTTGTGTGATGCCTTCCTAAAGCTCCTACGCCTATAACTCCGACTTTAAGTTTTCTATCGCTCATAGCCTTGTCTATCCTTATAATTATTATTAAAGCTGCAAAGAATCAAAAATCTAATTACGACAATTATAGCAGAATTGCTCTCTCTGACAAAGGGGCGATCGGGGCTCAAGACGAAGAAAGTTAGCGAGTTTTGTTGAATTTTTCAAAAAAGTCTGCACATTACCAAGCTTCTAATACTGAAAACTTAATAATTTTGTTTTCTTGATTAGTTAACTGAGATTTAGGAGCAGTTTTAATATGAATGATTTTTTAATGACGACAGTTTTTGCAGTTTACGCAATAACTGTATTATGCTTGATGATATACGGTTTTCACTCGTATTTCATGATAATCCTTTTCTACATTAAACAAAAGAAAGCGCGTATCAGCGTAGTTGATACTGTAAGCGAATTTTACAAAAATACTCAAGACAAGGATCTTCCTTTTATTACGGTTCAGCTTCCTGTTTATAACGAATCTGATGTCATTAAGCGCCTGATGCTTTCTGCTGTCGAAATTGACTATCCAAAAGATAAGTTTGAAGTACAAATAGTTGATGACAGTACCGACGATACAATCCAGATAATAGACGATTATGTGAAGGAACTTAAAGCTTCCACCAATGTTGATATTTATACTGTAAGAAGAAATAATCGCGACCAGTTCAAGGCAGGCGGCCTATCAAATGGATTGAAGTTCGCTAAAGGTGAATTCGTAGCTATATTCGACGCTGATTTTATAATTCCGAAAGACTTCCTGAGAAGAAGTATTGCTCAGATTCACAATAAGCCTGAAATTGCCTGTATCCAGTCAAGATGGGGGCATCTCAATAGATATGAAAATTGGCTGACCAAAGCTCAAAGCATCGCTCTTGACGCCCATTTTGCAGCTTCACAAGGCGCAAGAAACTATAATAACCTCTGCATGAATTTTAACGGCACAGCCGGAATGTGGAGAATATCTGCTATTGACGCCGTTGGCGGCTGGTCAGGCGATACTCTGACTGAAGATATGGATTTATCATATAGAGTCCAGCTACACGGATATAAAATGGCTTTTGACTATGACCTCGTCTGCCCGGCAGAACTTCCAAATGGCATGATGGCATTCAAGACTCAGCAGAAAAGATGGGCCAAAGGCGCAGTCGAAACGGGTATCAAACTGCTTCCTAGCATTCTGAAATCAAAAAAACTGACTTTTCATCAGAAATTTGAAGCTTTTATGCACCTGACCAATAACTTCGCGGCAGTATTAATGATTATCCTTACGGTGCTGACCCTTCCAGTGTTGATTGCTGCGCCTAAAATCAATTATGGAGTTTATCTGCCTTATCTCTGGACTCTGGTCGTTCTTGCTTCGCTTGCGCCTTGCGCATTATACACAGGCAGCGGCGCCGCCCAGAAAAAAGGATTTTTCTCATTCAGAAATTTCCCTCTGATGATAGCAGTAGGAACAGGCTTGTGTGTAAATAATGCCGCCGCTGTCATCGAAGCAGTAATGGGCAAGAAATCAGCTTTCATCCGTACCCCTAAGAGCGGAAGCCTGGATACAGTCAGAAAATCAAGCAAATACAAAGTCGGAAACAACCTGACAATCGGGATTATTGAGCTAGCATTGGGAATTTACTGTTTCATTACATTTGTTGTTTATATTTTTCACTACCAGTATTTCTTCGGATTCTTTATCGGAGCTTATGCTGTAGGCCTTTTCCTCTTCGGAATAAAAACTATTTCCTACATCTTCTTCGAATCCCCAAAGAAAACGGCCTAATCTAACTAAAGTTTCGGGCTTAAACTGGAAATACTCGATTGAGCTGAAAAATAATGGGAGGGCTTCAGTTCTCTGAAGCCCTCCCATTATCTTTTCGTCTAATTCGTATCATTCGTGGTTAAACTCTCAGTGGAGGGTCTTGCTTCGTCAAGACCGTAAATTTACGGACGAAACAAAGTTCGTCCCTCCAATTCGTTAATTCAATGACATTAAATAGTGAAGAGTTTGTAAAGTCTGATGGGCAGATATTGAGCATAATTGTCAAAATCTTTATCAGTTGTGAAAATGAACAAGTTTTCAGTCACAGCAACTGAGCAGATCAAGAAATCAATAGTTGAACCCTGAACACCATTAGCCCGGCAAATATTTGAGAATTCAGATGCTTTTACAAAATGTTCGGTTCTCAAAGCAATATCTTCAAAAGAGGCAAGGTGATTTTTGAGTTTGATAAATTGATTGGGATCAGAAATTCCCGAAAGAAGTTCCTGCCTGATAGGGCCAATTATTTCTACCCTTGAATCGCTGACTAATTCTCCTAGTTTTTGAGTAAACTCATTATTCGGTTCTTTTCTTCGTAAGACCTGAGACCAGATACATGTATCAACAAGCGCTTTCACCTGTTTCTAGCCTTCTTATAGTCATAACTTTCATCAAAACTCATTGATCCAAATAGGTCTTTTATGTCCTGTTGTCTTTTGTGAGCAACATATTCATTGAGAGCTGCAGTAACAGCAGCTCTCTTGGATCTGTGATGCCCGATCTTGACCGCCTGATTTATGAGTGTATCATCTAATAGTAAATTTGTAGCCATTAGTGTGTCTCCTTTTACACATTTAATAACACATTATAATT